>Ga0123337_10007184_pt1 | contig 10440 bp, 9 predicted proteins | sample frozenSSSSmetaG_FD_89792 | JGI IMG/M metagenome (GOLD analysis project Ga0123337, IMG submission 89792) | Glacier valley bacterial and archeal communities from Borup Fiord, Nunavut, Canada, to study Microbial Dark Matter (Phase II) -... | ecosystem: Environmental > Aquatic > Freshwater > Ice >...
CTGATTACATTGAGCACCATGCGGGACACAACATCCTCCCCTACCCATCCGAGTCCCAAACTGGCCAAGGTGATCCCAAGCTGAGTGGCGGCGAGATATCCATCAAGATTATTGATGATGCTGGTGGCTGCACTCCTTGAAAGAGAACTCTTTTCGACCGCTATTTGGGAGGATCTTACTTTTACGATGGCAAATTCTGCCGCAACGAAAAAGCCGTTCAAGAGAACAAGGCCAATGGTAATAATTACGTCAATTGTCATAGAGGCAAGCCGCAAAGATAGCTTTTCCGCAGTGAGAGGGGAAAATTATATACGTGGAATTGGTACATGAGTGCGATAAATAGCCCATTTTGGAGGGAATTGGCTGCAAATCAGGCCTTCAGTAAATCAAATGATAAAGAATTATTACTGATCCTCATACCGGTTAAGCTTGAAATGATGCCTTTTTCCAAGTAAGATTTAATATTATTAAACTTTCTTGAATACCGCTGAATATGGCTGGCACCGCAGAATCTGGGATGAAGAATAAAATGACTGCCGTAATAAAGGCGTCTGCTACAGGAACGCTCCTGGAATGGTACGACTTATTTCTTGCGGTGATCTTGGCAAAAGTCTTGAGCAGGAATTTATTTCCCAACAATGATTCAACTGCTTTTCTTGAAACGCTTGCTATTGTCGGTTCATCATTCTTAATACGTCCGATTGGCTCGTTGATCTTTGGATCTTTTGGCGATAAAAAAGGCAGAAAGAGATCATTCCTCCTTTCTCTTTTAATAATGGGTGGGGCAACATTCCTGATCGGATTTATTCCAACCTACCAAACTATCGGATGGTTTGCTCCTGTCATACTTCTCATCCTGCGACTGGCTCAGGGATTCGCATTAAGCGGAGAATATTCCGGAGCTATTATCTATACGGCAGAAAATGCTCCCTCAGATAAAAGAGGATACTTCACTGGATTTATTCAGGCAACTGTTCCCGTAGGACTTCTTATTTGTCTTTCTGTTGTAATTCTTATTCAGTCACTCATGAGCGAAGAAGATTTTATGGATTGGGGATGGCGGATCACTTTTCTATCAAGTGCATTTCTTGTGATCTTCTCATGGCTTGTAAGACGACGCATGAGTGAGACACCTTATTTTTTAGAACTGCAAAAAACCGGGAACATCGCGAAGTCACCCGTTAAAGAAGCGCTGAGTGACAGATCAAATGTTAAAACGATGATCAAGCTGATTTTCGGTGGCAATGCCGCACAAAGTTCTATCATGCACACATCGCAGTTTGTTACACTATACTTTTTACAACGCGCTGTCCACATCCAGGAATCAACAACCTATAGTATCCTTGCTGTTGCTTTGCTTACAGGAACTCCCTTCTTTCAACTCGCAGGAAAATGGAGTGATACAATAGGCCGAAAAAAAATTATCTATTCAGGGATGGCACTTGCGCTGATCTCTATTCCAACATCATTTTATTTATTCTTTAATCTTGGAAATCCAGAGCATCTGACAACACCGCATGCGATAAGCTTTTCATTGACTTTGTTTTTCATCCTTCTTGTATTGATAAACACAATAGCAAGCGCCTTGGTGTATGGACCCATGGGAGCTTTTGTAATGGAATATTTTAGTGGACGCACACGCTACACTAGCATGGGGTTTACGCAAAATATCGGCAATGGATTTATTGGGGGAGCAACACCCCTTATTACGGAGTTTTTGAGAGGATCCCTAACAGTGGGAGTGGCATTTGCTCCCTTTATCGGATTGCTTTATCCATTAACCCTTATTGTAATTGGGTTGATTGTAAGTCCATTTATTGAAGACCCAAGATCCGAATCACTTGCAACTTTTCTTACAAAAAATTGAATCTCAAAATTAATATCTTGCCGCATGCAACCCGGCGCAGGTTTTTTAGATATTCTGATTTTAATGGGTGCCCTTCAGGGATTCATTGTAAGTGTACTTTTATTATTTAACAATAAAAAGACAGAAGGCGATCGGTTCTTTTCAGTGCTTCTGCTTTTAATATCTCTTGCCTGTCTCAATATTTACCTTCTTGACATCAATTTTAGTAGTTACTCATCAATAGTCAACATCCTGGCGGAGGTGGTACCTGTTGTAATCCTGATGCGCGTGGGGCCTCTTGCCTACTTTTATATAAGATCACTTTTAACTCCCGATTTTAAGTTCAAACATAAAGATCGGATTCACTTCTACCCTGTGGTTATTGATCTGATCCCGAATATTACGGCACTTGTTTATATCTGCGGGTCCTTGCTGAATTTGCATTTAAATTGAATAGAAATGAAGAGAAGAATTTTCTGTCTGTTGACATCGTTATGCGTTATCACTCTATCTGCCAGATCCCAGGCAATTGACAGCCTTCTTACAAAAACAATGAGTCCAAACGATCTTCATAAGGATTTCAATTACCTGCGCCGGATCCTGACCGAAACACATCCCGGATTGTATCGCTATACGCCAAAAGAAAAAATGCAGTCAAAAATGGATAGCATTAATTCCTTGCTAGACAAACCAATGTTATTTTATGATTTTTATTCTATTCTTTCCGAATTGGTCGCAGATGTCCGCTGTGCTCACACATACGTCATTCCTGTAAAAGACATAGAACCATATTTTCTTAACCGCATTAAGACTATACCGCTCATTCCCTTTGCCATTGGTGATAAATTTTATGTTACTGTAAATGGCACAGCAGATACAATCGTAAAGCCTGGTTTTGAAATTTTAGAAATCAACGGTCAGCCAATGACAACGATTCGTGACAAGATGTACAGGCATATTTGGGCAGACGGGCACAATAAAACGTTAAAAGGAAAAACGATGAATGAGGCATTCTTCCCATTGTTCTATTACTTAATGATGGAACGATCTGAGACATTCACCGTAAAACTTCGCGATCTCAACGGAGCAGAAAAAGATATAACTCTTTCCGCTCAGCGATTTAACGATATACATAAGTTCTTTAATAAAAATAAAGTCAACAAAGAGATTATGGCAATATCAACCTAGCGAGGAAAGCTTGAAAAGAAAAAACCATGGCGATTGGAACTTAGTGAAAAAGATAATGTTGCGGTCTTGCGTATAAAAAGCTTCGGTGGTGGAAATAATGAAGAAGAAGCAAGAATAAAGATGCGTACGTTCATGGATCAAAGTATGAAGATCCTGCATGCAAAAAATGTTAAGAATCTTATAATTGATTTACGATATAATCCAGGCGGATGGGACATCCAGGGAGTTGAACTTTATACCTACTTAATGAACAAGCCCACGCGTTGCTATCTCCGCACACATGCGATAACAGATTCAACAGAATTTCTGGCGCTTTCAGATTTATCACCAGGGGATCGCGCGAACGTAAAAAAAGAACTTAAGAAAGAATCAGATGGCACATTTTCAGTGCGAGAGGAATTCAGCGATCAGCTTCGAATCCAGGATCCAAAACCAAACCGATTTACAGGGACCGTTTATATTCTGGCTAACGGAGGCAGCGCCTCTACCACATCCGAATTTATTGCTTATGTGAAAAGTAATGAAAGCATTATTCTTATCGGTGATGAGACAGGAGGAGCGTATGAAGGTGGCAATGGCGGAAGCTACTTACACTTCACGCTTCCAAATTCAAAAATGGCCATTGGAACGCCATTGCTGTACTATAATCTTGATGTTAAAGAAGTGGCACAAAAAGGATATGGCACGAAACCGGATTATTATGTGCCTTATAAAATGGAAAGTATTGTAAAAGGAATTGACGATCAATTGAGTTTTGCACTGGAGTTGATAAGGAAGCAGGCATCAAGGTAGCTACTGCAAACAGGCCTGTTTTCCTTTTGAATACCTCTTGAGGTGATCAAGATTCTTATTAGGTTGGTGATTGGATCTCAAGGACGTTAATTACAGGAGTTTTGGCAGCTCTGCAGAGGCAAATATTTTTTTCACCTTCTTACATTTTCTTTCTAAAAAAACGAATTCATCTACATCATATAGGCTCCTATTAATCCTTACTTTGTGAATTCTATATTCTTATTCTCTATCACTTCGCGCTTCATAGTGTCAATATTTACAAGTCTTTCTTTCTGATTAAAAATGCCTCATAGTCCCTGCCTTTTTCAAAGCTCTGCCCAATCTGATTGATCAAATCTAAGAAGTGAGTTTGATGTATTAATAATGTACGGATCATATTTCCATATCCCTAAATTTTATAATGGGTATGAATGCGTTATGAAGAAATAACATCATTGAAATATAGTAGGGAGAAAACATCCACAACGCTGGCTAACTCAACAAAAAGAATTACAAAAAGATTGTTTCAGGTATTTCGTCACCAGTTTTTCTATCTTTGCATGTCTTAATTATGGTTCCGTAGTTCAACGGATAGAATAGAAGTTTCCTAAACTTTTGATCCCAGTTCGATTCTGGGCGGGACTACAAAAACGGGTAAGTCAGAATGTTTTCTGATCTGCCCTTTTTTATTTTCCATGATCGCCGCTCCATTGTCCCTCACTTTTTGAGTGGAGGTCAAGATCATATATAGATATCGCAATTGTTCACAAGTTCGGACGAAGATGGGGAAGGTTCTTTAGGAAAATAATTTAGATCGATAGATTTTTGAGTATCTTTTAATTCCATAAAGCAATTCCATGGCCTATTTCCTATTCATTGACGAAAGCGGACAGGATCATCATGATTCACCTTATGAGGTTTTAGCTGGTGTAGCGATCCAGGACACAGAACTTTGGAAATTTATTAAAGACGTTCATGATATTGAATTGAATTGTTTTGGAAGAAGGTACCGTCTTGACGGCCGGGAGATTAAAGCTAAAAAGTTCCTTAACAAAAAGACTTTCAGACTAGCCAATCAACTTGACCCAATTAATTTACTTGAACGGACTGAATGGGCGAAACAAGCTTTAGATAAGGGGGAAGCCATTGATAAAAATCAACTAACGGCACTAGCCCAAGCGAAGCTATCGTATGTAAAGCAGGTTTTCCAATTATGCCAGCAATATCGATGCAAAATATTTGCTTCAATTGTTGCCGATCCAAGCAAAGTCCTTTCAGATACTGCTATGCTTAGAAAGGATTATACTTATTTGTTTGAGCGCTTTTATTATTTCCTTGAAGACACTCCAGGAGAACCAAGGGGAATTGTTGTGTTCGACGAATTGGAAAAATCAGCTAGTCACATTCTCTTGACTCAAATGGATAAATATTTTAAGAATACCGCGAAAGGCAGGGCCAGGAGTAGTCTTGTCATTCCAGAGCCATTTTTTGTACATAGCGATCTTACTACTGGAATACAAATGGTTGACTTTGTGGCATATTTACTTTCGTGGAATTTTAGAGTCGGTGACTTGAATAAGCCCGGAAGGATGGAGTTAAACAGATATATCGAGCAGATTAAACCATTGAGGTATCGGACAACAAGGGAAATAGGAGATATTAAAGAACACGTGATTTGGAGCGTAACAGTTGTATAAAAAGAAAAGGCAATGCCAGTTTCCCAACAAAGCCTCCGGTATAAAGATAAATAACTATTGATATTCTTCCAAAAGTCCCCATTCATTCCCATAAGCCGCCCTTGAGCAGTTGCAAAGATGTTGTCAAGGATGTCGACTCCATGAACGATAAACCAGGATGACACTTGTACCACCTTGATAAGCTTGGAGCAACGGCTACCTTTTTTATTTCCCTTTAAAACCTGCGCAAACGCTGGCATCGCCTGACTCGCTTGATCGTAAGTTTATTCTTTTGCGTTGTATTGGTTGTCATTTTCTACTGGTTCATAAAATATCCTGATCAGATCGCAACGACAATCATGGTTACTACAAAAAATCCGATCGAGAAAATTGAAGCTAAGATCGATAGAAAGATCTCTATCTTCATAAAAAATGAAGATACTGTTTAGGTAGGACAAGTGCTGGCGATCCTGGAAAACTCCGCAAGCTTTAAGGACGTACAGGAATTGAAAAGACTTATCCTTGGCTCAGCGAATGGGACCGACTATTTTGAGTTTCCAATTGAAAGAACCACGAAACTAAATGTGGGGAATGTGGCACCATTTTATACAGCCTTCGAGAAAAATGTAACGGATTGGAAACTGAATTAGAAAAATTACATCAAGAAATTAATCATGAGAAAAGCATATGTCTTGTTATTACTTCTGGTCCTCACCAATTGTGCAGTGAAAGAAAAACAAAAAGGAAATCCTCTATTGCCTGTTAATAAGGCAGCACAGGATTCGATTGTTGAAAAGTATGTAAAGAAAGGCGCATGGAAATACCCAATATTCGCTCCGGAATGGCAGCTATACCTTGACTCAGCGATCAGACGTGACTCTACGATTGCCTATTTATATCAACAAAAGTCTATGCCATTATTCAAGCAAGGAAAGTATGAAATTGCCATGCCAATCCTTGATACGGCAGTCTTGCTGGATTCATTGAACTGGATTGATTATCGCGCTTTCATGAAATGCATTTTCGTCAAGAGTTATAGGAGCGCATTACAGGATTTTGCGCTTTCAAAAAAACTTAAAGGTATCCATGGTTATGTCATGGATCATTCTTACGATTTCTATATCGGCTTGTGCCATCTTCAGTTGAATGAATTTGACAAAGCATTTCCATATTTCAATGCCTGCGTGGAATACACGAAAAATAAAGACGCGATAAAATGGGTTAACCATCTCGACCTTTTTTATGCAGGCGTGACGCAGGAAGAAATGAAACATCATTCCGAGGCGATAGAATATTTTGATTTGGCTTTAACCAATTATCCTGGTTTTTCAGACGCTGAATTTTACAAGGCACTTTCGCTTATGCGAAGCGATAATGGGACGGCCGCTACCGATTGGTTTCTTCAATCATTAAAAGATTTTGATGCGGGACGTAAATTCAACGAAGGAAATTCAAAATATGAACCGTATCCGTATCAGGTAAACGAATTGCACATGAACCTTATCCGGCCAGTGTTGAAAAAGGGACAGTAAAAATTAATTTCGAGTGCCGACAATGCTCATTGGAAACGTTCGCAGAAAGGGTAACATCAGCATCAATAAAGCACAAAGCCATAGGTCTATTTGTTTTGTTTCCAGCAGTAGAATGGAATAAACTAAAAGATGTACGAACGAGACATAGGGTCACCTATGCGTCAACACATGTAAGCAACCACTTCTAGTTTACTTTAATTCCCAAAAAATCTGAGCATTAAGGACGGAGAATAATTGATCCGTGCGTGCAATCCAGAATTATCTGTACGGTCGATCAAAAAGTCAGGAAAACCAGATTTTCTGGAATACCAATCATCCCTATCATTGTCTGCGTGATAAGAAACTCTTGTAAACAAAATCCATCAATGAAAGATAAATTAATAGAGCTCCTGAAAAGTGGAGAGATCAAATTTGATGTGTCGTAGTATAAGCGTTTGTAATGAAGTAATTATTGATGGACATCATCGATACTTAGCATCGTTGTTGTCAGAATTCACCTTGGAACCAACACCAAATGCAATGTCTTCAGCAAAAATTGAGTACGAATGGAAAAACATCGAGGTTGTGCTGGAAGACTGGGATAGACCTGAGGAAATTGATGAATACAATAGAGAATATGCCGAGTTTAATAACTTATCTCTCGAAGAGCTGTTGATCAAAATAAGATGATTTTTGTATCTTCACATAATGCTAATCTTCCTCGACATAGACGGCGTTCTCATCCCTGCAAAGAGCTGGCAAGTACCTCCAACCCTGGAGGACGGATTCCCTGTGTTTAATCAGAAAGCAACGGATGCCTTACAACGATTCATTTCCGACAATACCACTGTTATCCTTAGCTCATCGCACAGGGATCGATTCACCATTGAGGAATGGAGAAATATTTTTAAGAAACGGGGACTTAATGTCAACAAGCTAAATCGTCTCAAGTCAAACCCGGATCTCAGGAAAAAAAGAAAAGAAGAAATTCTGGAATGGTTTGATTCGCATCGTAACGCCGAGAACTTTGTTATCATCGATGATGACAACACACTCAATGCACTTCCTGAACATTTGAAAGATCATTTGATTCTTACGAGCTCACTTGTTGGATTTACTCCGGACCACATTCCTCAAGTTGAGGCAATGCTTCACAAAGGTTTATAGTTCAAAAGTTTTACTAAATCCAAATTATAAGATCTAACAAAAATGTCCGCAACGGAGATAATTGTCGTACGGACCGGGGTTGACACGTCGCTAATTTATTTTAATCCAATTCCAATACCCACTTCAATATAAACAAACTGTCATTTAACATGATCCAATACCCGACTATAGTGACACCCATACTCCATACCTGCTACAGTATCAAGACTCCAACCAGACAGGCCGGAACGTGCGAACGAAATGAGGGGAAATGGTGAAGAAATACTGAAGTTACTTGAAGAAAGTCCCGATAAGGTCCCGGTAAGGTCTTGTTAACGTCCCGGTAATGTCCCTATAAGGTAACCGATAAGTACATTGAATCGTTGATTAATTGAGGCTTTTCAAGTACTTTGACATGGTATTTCAATTACGTAAAATTTCGCGTGATGGCCAAAAAAAAGGAAGATAAAATCAAGCGACTTCGCCGCCCTGGTGAACCAATAATTGTAAACAGCAAGGCGTACGGGAAACATGAGCGAGCTCCACGCTTTACCTATACTCCCAAGACCGTAAGCTCTTCCATCAAGAAGTTTTCAGACCTGAATGGCAGGGCCAATGGAATTGCAAAGGCTATCAATGATACATTCAAACCTTTCACACAGGGTACAAAAGATGGAACAATGTGGAGCCGGCTTGTAGGTATACTGAAAAAAAATTTGAATACAGACCCGGAACTGGATCTGCAATTTCTACCAACATTCGACTTCAGGGCAAAACACAGTTTCACGCGTTTTTATTATGCCACCGTTTCCCACACACTTGAGGATTCTAAATTGACTGTTGAAATAAACTCTGCGTCTGCCGACACTCAAAATAAATACAAAGCTTCCCATTACGAGCAAACCCTGGTAGTTGTATTTATAGATAAGGAAATGACCACGCTCACCAAAACGCATTGCAGAATTTTTCCTGTTGTCAGTAAAGAACTTCCCAAGAAGCGTGGAGTACTACAAAAATATCATTACGGTAATAATAAAGATGTCGCGCATTTTGAGGTTCCCTCAGACACGATCAACATCCTAATTGGTATGAAATGTGCACCCCTTAAAGACGGTATCTGTAAGAACCCCGCTGGCAGCGCCTTCGCAGTATTAAACGTGATTGAAACAATGTTCAGAGAGGATGGGCATGTTGACGAACAATAGTCATGCTACTGATGATGCGGCCTGGTGGCCGTTGAGCGTGAAAGCGATAAAATAAGTTACTGTAGAATCCCTGCTCCGGTCCACTAAGACGCACAAATCAAAAAATCTTTCGTTTGTCCGTTTCTCTTCTCAAACAACGCATTTTGAAATTGTCTCTAATTAATGTCAATCAATTTTCTTAGATAAAGAATCAATGTGGCCCCGGTAGGAATCGAACCTACATCTCCAGAATCGGAATCTGAAATTCTATCCATTGAAATACGGAGCCAGAATTTGGGTAAAGATAGGAGATTTTAGAATCTGTATATCACTATCAATGATAACTCACACTATGTGAAAAAATGATGTAAGGGGCCCTAAGCAAAAAAACCTGAATTCATTAAAAAAATTATTGCGAATATTTCATCGCCAAAAAAGTTGAATATACTTTCTCCGATTGCTCAGCCTGAACTTCTTCCTGCTTCAACTCTTCTACGTACTTCCTGATCAGCTCTGTCACTTGATCTTTATACATGTTAACATAAAATTTATATTGATCTCCAGTCAAAACTTTTCTTATCTCTTTGTCACGATCCTTTGAAAGAGTTCTCATATGCTTATACAGATGGAAATCCCGTCCACCATTATTATAGATATGTTGCATCTTTTGAGCGTACGTAAGATTTATTTCATCAACGGTAGGCTTCTGATCTTCTTTCAAATGAAGTTTTGCCTCCATCATTCTTGATTGCAAATCAGCACTTTGCTCAGGTGTGGTTTCGGTAAAAAGCTTGTCAAACCTATCCTTGGCAGTTTGAGAATAGCTCTTACCTGCCACAATGAGGACAAGAAATGTTCCGATGAGCAATGCCGGCTTCATATCAGGTATATATCTTTTTGTTCGTTAGACTAAAAACCGGCACCTTGGTTTAAAGGCTTTCAACAAAAAAATAGCGCCTCCATGCTTCGCAAGGCACGTTTCCATCAATAGTAAACATTGAAATAGATTATCTTTAAGCCATAATCTGTGCCTCAATGATCAAAATCTTACTATTCGTTAGTGGAATTTTAATTCCAGTGCTCACATTTTCTCAAACTACTAAACAAAAAAGCTCGCC
>Ga0123337_10007185_pt1 | contig 10439 bp, 1 predicted proteins | sample frozenSSSSmetaG_FD_89792 | JGI IMG/M metagenome (GOLD analysis project Ga0123337, IMG submission 89792) | Glacier valley bacterial and archeal communities from Borup Fiord, Nunavut, Canada, to study Microbial Dark Matter (Phase II) -... | ecosystem: Environmental > Aquatic > Freshwater > Ice >...
GTTACTTTTATATCCAGTGTTTCCAGGAAATCTTCCAACGAACCAAATTTCCCCCGTTCATCTTTTCGTTGTTTTTCCAACTGGTATTGTTGATTTCTTTTCGTGTCTTCTTCAGTTACTCTGAAAGTATCGAAGGCCCATATATGATTTAGGAAGTTGTCATAATCTTCATCGCTACCTGGCAGCGGAATCGCCAGTACATCAGAACATCCCGATGACATTTGTTCTATTTCAAATTCACTGTCATCCAGGAATATGAAACTATTGATGCCAAGATTTAATTCTGTGGCAATTGACAACAGGTTCCCCGATTTAGGTTCCCAATTGATACGGTGAGCTGCAATATGGCTTCGTTTTAATTTCATATCCGGATGCCTGTCAAACACTTCCCATACATCGGCTTCATTGTTCTTACTGCATAAAACGAGCAGATAGCCTTCCTGGTATTTTTCAATCATAAAATCCTGCAAGCAGCCAAAGTTATCATCAATTAATACTTCAAGTGCGCCCAATTCGCCACATACTCCTTTCCACAAAGTGTTGTCACAATCAAGTGCAATTACTTTATAGCCCGGCCCTTTAAATGCATTTACTTTTCGGACCAGGTATGTACCAAGTGCAGCATAAAACTCCTGGCTGAATGGCATGTGTCCGAGCTCATCTGATTTGGCATCAAATATTTCTTCCACATCATACAAGCCCGCAATTTTTGCAAGATCCAATAAGTGAAAACGAGGTTGCGTTTTTATCAGCTTTTCCAACCGGTTGTTCAAACTGTTGATGGTTTCAATTATTGCAAATGAAAGGAGTTTATCCTTACTAAGGGGAACAATCCCAATCAGAAATGGAACTAAGGAAGTACGGCCCGTATTCTCAATAGCTTTAATAAATTCTGCAAAAGTTTGATGCAGGAAATCTACCTGTGCGGATTCGGACTCAGAGGCCTTATCTCTCAGCCAATCTTCTACCCGGATGAAAAGCACGTTAAGACCTTTGGCAGTATTTAACAAGCTATCAGGGTTAACCAGTTGCTGAAAAACCTGGTTATACGGAGCAAAGGAAAGCTGCACATTCAGTTCCAATTCATTGCTCCAGTATTCCACGAATTCCTGTACGGGTTCCATCACGAAGGATGCACAAATATTGAGCGGAATTTCAGGAATATTTGCTGTTGAGTTATCAATAGGATTGCCCGTTGTTTCTTTAATCTCCTCCATCCAGTTACCATAATCCTGCAGGGTTTTACCGGGTTCATCTACCACCTGCATGAGCAGTTCCTGTAACTGCTCCATAAAGGATTCCATGGTTTCCTTTTTAAATAATTTCGAATTGTAGCTCAGGTAAAAATCAAGTGCATTTCCGGCAGGCTCAATGTCGAGTTTAAAATCCATTACTGATTGAAACAAATCTTCCTGTATTTCCAGGTATGGCTTGATGGATATATTCGTTTCTGCCAGTTGCCCGTTTCCAATTCCGTCTCTGCCCGGCATATCATTTTCCAGATGAAAATTAACCATGGTATCAAAGAAAGGATTGCGTGATACATCCCTTTGGCCAATACATTCCTCCACCATCAAATCAAAAGGATAATCCTGGTTATTGTAGGCCTGAACAAGCGCCTGGTTGCTGCTTTCAAGGTAGCTTGACAAATTCATTGATCTTTCTGGTGCTAACTTTACCGGAAGAAAATTGATAAATACACCTACCAGGTTTTCAAGATCAAGGTGGCTTCTTCCTGAACTCAGTGATCCAATCACCACTTCTTCTTGTCCACTTAAACGAGCTACCACCAAACCATATAATGCAAACAATAAATTATTTAAGGACATATTGAATTCAATGGCCTTTTTGCGAAGCTCCTGCGTTAATGATTCGTCAATACGGTAATGCAGCATGGCGCCAAAAAAAGTAAGCACTTTAGGTCGCCCAAAATCTACCGGAAAATTCAATACCGGTATGCCGTTTTTGTATAGCTCCCGCCAATACTGCCCATGGCGTTCAAATGATGCTGAATGCCAGGCGGCATAATCTTTATACTGGATAGGCATCGGTGATAAAACAGGTTGCACAGCTTTGCAAAATGATTGGTAACTATACAGTACCTCCCTGATCAATATTCCTTTAGACCACCCATCGCTGATGATGTGGTGAATATTAAAAACCAACACAAAGCTGGTCGCTGATTTTTGAAAAACAGCCGCCCGCAGCAAAGGCCCTGTTGTAAGATCAAAAGACCGTTTGGCATCTGTCTCCAGCCACTGCTTAATGATAAAATTTGGGTTTGATTGCATTTGCAGATCAATGGTTTCAATTTCAAAACCGGATGCATCTGCCGGGAGAATTTTTTGCATTGCTTCACCGCCTGCCTCTACAAAAACTGTTCTTAGTATTTCATGTCTTGCAATTACAACTTCAAAGGCTTTTTTAAAAGCATCCATATTAAAATCACCTTCAATGGTAAAGGCACTGGCAACATTGTACGCCTCTGACCCATCTTTAAAATGACTCAATATCCAGAAGCGTTTTTGAGCATGCGATAAAGGATAATATTCCTGTTTGGGAAGCTGTTTTATTTCAATAAACAATGCAGGCTTTTCCAACGCCAGTGCCTGGCTTAATTGCCTTATAGTCGGGTTGGAAAAAATGGTACCGATATCAATTTTGACATTTAGGCTTTTATGCAGTCTTGATGTAAGTTGAATGGCATTCAGGCTATGTCCGCCCAGTTCAAAAAAATTGTCTGTCACTCCCACTTTATCCACCTTCAAAACTTCTTTCCAGGTAGCCGCCAATTCCGATTCCATTTCATTGGCCGGAGCTACATATTCATTCCCTGTCAACTTGCTGGCGTCAATGTCTGGCAATGCCTTCCTGTCAACCTTACCGTTAGAGGTTAAGGGTACAGTTTCGAGCGGCACCCATAAAGCAGGTACCATATAATCCGGTAATTTCTTTTTTAATCCAGCTTGTATTGCGTCCTTGTTAAAACTTCCTTCGGGTACTATGTATCCAACCAGTCTTTTATTACCTGCTGCATCTTCTCTTGCCAATACTACCGCCTGTCTTACCATATCCAATTCCTGCAACACGTTTTCAATTTCGCCCAATTCAATCCGAAACCCCCTTATTTTCACCTGTTCGTCTATACGTCCCAGGTATTCTATATTCCCGTCAGGCAGCCATCTTGCGAGGTCGCCGGTACTGTACATCAACTGTCCGGCATCGCTGCCAAAAGGGTTGGCAATAAACTTATCGGCGGTTAATTCGGGCCGCTTCAAATAACCTCTTGCAACACCCGCTCCCGAAATATACAATTCTCCTGCAACGCCGACTGGCAGCAGATTTTTATGTTGATCAACAATATATAAACGGGTATTTGCAACGGGCCTGCCTACCGGCAGCGAGTAGGTTAATACCTGCTTATCCCATTGATCGAGGTATTCAATTGCCGTGATGGTAGTTTCTGTGGGGCCATACTCGTTGTAAAAATCCAGGCGCTGTTTCCAATGGGCTGATAATTCCTTTTTGCAAATATCCCCGCCGGCGATCATTCTTTTCAAACTGCCTGTTTCAATCAAATGTAGATTTTCCAAAAAGGCTGGTGTAGCGTGCAGATGGGTAATTTTATTTTCTTTCAGATAGCGATCAAACAAATCGATGTTTAATGATACCGGCTCGGAAACCAGGTGCAGTGAAGCACCATTGAAAAGCGCCAGAAAAATCTGCTCTACCGATGCATCAAAACAAAAATTTGAAAATTGCATGATCCTTTCTGTGCTATTGATACCGAAAAAAGCGGTTTGAGCCAGTACCAGGTTTACTACTCCGCTATGCTCAATCATTACCCCCTTGGGCTTTCCTGTAGATCCGGAAGTATAAATGATATATGCCAACTGTTTTGGCTGAATGTTAACGGAAGTATTTTGAACAGACTCATTACAGATTGCGGGCCATTCTGCATCAAGCAAAATACAATGAGCTGCTGTGCAGGCGATCATTTTTGGGGCAACTGCGCTGTTTGTCAAAACGATGGAGGCGTTACAATCTTCCAGCATAAAACGTATCCTGTCTTCCGGATAACCCGGCTCAATGGGCACATAGGCTGCACCGGCTTTTAAAATACCCAAAATACCCACGAGCATTTCAACCGACCGGTGGATGCAAATGGGTACGAGTGTTTCTTTTTGAACACCCTTTTTTAATAAGAAATGAGCCAGTTGATTGGACCGTTCATTCAGCTCTTTGTATGTTAATTGGGAGTGTTCAAAAACCAATGCAATGTTGTTGGGATAGCTGGCGACCGCATCTTCGAACAGATCGACCATCGTTTTATTTTCCGGATAGTATGCTGCGGTAGCATTCCATTTATCCAGCAATACCTTTTCCCATGAAGGAAGAATGGCGATTTCGCCGATGGGCTGGTGAAGGGCAGCAGGAAATTGTTCCAGTATAAAAAGTATGCGTTTTACAAATAATTCAATTTCAGTCTTGTTAAAATAAGTGTTGCCATAATGAACCTGCAATTTCAGGGGCTGGCCATTTCCATAATCAAGCCAACATAATTGTAATGGATTTCTTTCCTGGTCATTGGGCACCCTCACAATAGTAGCCTGCAATTGGTGACCAAAATCCGGTTTAAAATTCAGCGGTTCGTAGTCGATACTTACCTGGTATAAATAACCTTCTGAAGCAATCGCTTTTAAATTACGTCCAAGATCACCAATGGGATAATGCTGGTGCCGGTAGTCTGCTTTTTGAGCAGCGACAATTTCCCTGATCAGTTCAGCCAATTGCCTGTCGGGTTCATAAGCCGCTTTACAGGCAAGCATTCCACTAAACATCCCAACAATATTCCTCAGTTTCCGGGAGCCTCTTTTATGAACAGGTATGCCAAAAACGAACTCATTTTGTTCAGAAGTTTTTCCAAAAAATATGAGTAAAGCTGCAATTGAGAGTTGTTGAATACCGGCTTTAGTTTGAAGCTGCAAATCTTCCAGCAACTTTTGCTGAGCCGATGTTAATTCGAGAATAAAGCTGTCGCTTATTTTACCTTCCAGCGTATTTGCGAGATATTTTCCGGGGAGTATTTTTTTGGGGATTTCGCCTATTCTGGTCTTCCAATACAACGCATCTTTTTCGTAATCCGGAGCATTGAAATAGGTGGAAGCAGTTACGAGTTCTTCGTTATAAGAAGGATAATTGAATTCGATTGTCTCTCCCTCCAGCAATGACCGGTATTTTTTGGCCAGGTAGTCTACCAATACAATAAACCCGTAGCCATCGGTAACCAGGTGATGATATTTTCCAAAGAACCAATGTTCATTATCCGAAATCTTAAGCAGGCATTCTTCAAATGGCAAAGGTTCCGTTTTTATGAATATCGGCGAGTTAAAACTTGCCTGTATCCAAAGTTTAGCGCTTTCGGCAGGATTTGCATGGCCGCTAAAATCCAATTCCTTTAAGGGTAGTTTTACGTATTCATGATCGATATAACAAAGCGGTTCAGGTTCCTGGTGATCAAACCTTTGTTTAAAAGCATCAAACACATCAGGAGTAGTACGAACTACGTCCCGAAATATTTCGATATTTAATAAACCCCTTAATTGAATATACCCCCCGATATTATAATGTGCACTGTTGATATGAATCAACTGATCCACATAAACATCACGCTGCGCCGGGTGTAAAGGTAAAAATGTTCTATCCATGCAAGTCTCAGTAAGGATTCATTAAAAAATATAGCGGCTGTTTCTATAGTTAATCTATACCAGACAGCTCATGTTGTTTTGAATACAACAGTTCCTTTTCACCAAATAATCTTTCTGCAATGATGCCTCTTTCCTGGCAAATTTTAACCAGCTTATTCGACTGAACAATCGGGTTGGATTCATCGGTGTATTTGATACTGCTGATGAATTCACACCAGGGCTCCTGCCCCATGGCATAGACATATATTTCTTTGGGATTAAAAATATCTACCAGCGCTATTCCTTTTTCACAATCGGAACCAGCTAACCGGCGGCTACCATCCATATCTCTTGCCAGCTTTTTGGTAAGTAGCGGGCCATATAACCAGGTGAGTGGCGCCCCGTCACATTCCATCCCGAGGAACATTACATCTACATCACCGATCTGGTCGTGGATATGTTTGTACAATGCGGCCTCCACAATACGGGAATCGGCCAGAAACAATAATTTAAACTCGCCTATCTGCACCAGGTAGCAAAGCTTTGTCAATATATTTAAGTCGGAATGCTCGCCAATAAATGGCAAGCCTGTTAACACCGCATCGCTAAACTGAGTGGTTTCCATTTCATCCAAGGCAATTACATTGTTGAAACCTACATTCTCAAACATTAGCTTCAAATCCGGATCTTCCAATTTGCCGCTGGTGGTACGGGGCACAATCAGGTTTTTAATTTTATGGCGCAAGGGCAATAAGGTTTCAAAAAGAATATGATCCTGGTGATTGTGGGTTATCAACACGTAATCAATGGTATCGGGTAAATCGACATCAGAAAAGTGTTCCACAGTTGAGTGATACCCGTAATAGCTGATTAACGGATCTACCAGTATACTGATATCCTTTGTTTCAACTAAAATGCAGGCATGCCCAAAATAACGCATACGAATTTTATCGCCTGTATATCGCTCATATGGCGGCGGCGGTGTTTCAGAAAAAAATGTTTCAAATAGCGCTTCATCGGCTGGCGCTATACCTGCTAAGGCTTTGATATACTCAAGGGTTTGAGGTTCACGCTTCATTTTTGCCAGCTCATCAATACAGGAATGATCAAATGGTATTGCCAGTTGCAACACATCTTTTTCCTGCAACCGTGGCGTACTTAAACAAAACGGACGTTCGTCATTATTGGTAAGCCACATGCCTATGCTTTGCGAATCCCGGTTATAAAAATCACTTTTGTAAAGCAGTGATTCAAAAAAACGGAAACCCGGATTATTCTGTCGGTCATAAAATAATTCAACATATCCCTTCAGTATTTCTGGCACTTTAGTGTACAATGTTTCTAAACCAAATCCTTTGGCTTCTGCTGCCAGCATCTTATCCAGCTCTTTTACAGCTTTGGCAAACTGAATTATTTTGGCCTGCTTTTGCAGTGATTCATCGTGCAGGGCAGTTACTTCATCAATTCTAACTCCACCAAAATCCATGAAGGGGCCACCACGCATTTTAGGATTCAATACAGCTTCCGCATGAATAGATGGCGCAGCAAGGTAAGACTCAGTAATCATGTGATGCCGACCTACAATGTTCATGGCTGCGGTGGCAGGAGATATCAGGTGGCTCCAGGCATACCATTTATCAACAAGTGGTTCCAATACCACATTTGGTTTGAGGTATATTTTTTTAGAGATCATACACGAGGTCTATTTTTTGAACTAATTATTGGATAAAGTAATATTTTGCTTCATTGAATGTACAAAGTCGGCCGGGCCCACTTATATACATTTTTACTAATTTCTGATTCTCAAACGAAGTATTTACGGTAAATAGTATTTGGCTGCATTGTAAATTTCTGATTTAACCATTAAGAGATTACTCATTTTCGACAATAAATCAACTTAATTTATAGCCCACAGAGATAGGTTGTAAATCGTTTATTGATGCAAAAACTATTTGGTTTCCTGGTTATGCTTGGATGATAAAGCAGTTTTATTGTGTTAATTATCACAATTTATAAGACGGGAATTCCATTGGGATAAAAAGTAAGCCTAATTATTTGTGAAAATCCCGCAATCAACTATGAAGGAATTATCAAAATCAATACCCAATAAATAACGCTTAGTAAACGCAATTTTTGAGTAAACTGGTAGAATCAACGGTTATAAGATTTTATCTGATTTGCAACGGTTAATCGCAAGTTAAGAAAATTTATTTTCCTGCAAAAAGTTAAACAATTTTTTTTGCCAGTCTCCCTGATCCTAAGGGTTACTTTGTGCTTTCCAAAAAGTCATTCCTGAGCATGATTGGTAAGATAGCTGCTTAGGCAGTTTTCATTAAAAGAGGGGAAAGAATTTATTTTGACCATCGGCAGACCATGCTGGTTATGGGGATATTAGTAATAACATTTTTGATAGTCAGGAGCGGGGGAATCGGCTAAAAAGTTCAGCAGGGTGTAAGTGATAGCTTTTTACCGCCGAACTTGAAAGCTCTGATTGACAAAAGAAACTTCTAATTTACAGGACGGTGGCTCTTTGCGTCATCAAAGTTGGTAAAATCACTGTGTGATTGCAACCGCTTTGCAATAATACCCTACAATGGGAAGGTAATAGATGATCGATAAACAGCTTACTATTCAGCTTGCTTATTGAGATATTGCTGTAGTACCAGTGCGAATTCATTACCCTGTACCGGATCAAATATTTCTGAATGTTCGCCTTCTATCTCATGGATTAAAACATTACTGGCGTAATGTTTCCACATATTTTTGGTGCTTTCGTTCAATTTTATTTTTTTATACCCTACATTTTTGTTTTTATCAAGAAAGAAGTAATGCTCTTTAGCGTAAAAAGCCACCATTTGCCCACTATATGGCAGCAGTATATATTTACGGCTTGCTGCTACATAAATATCTGCAGATTCATCAAAAATCTCCAGCCCCTCATACTCTATTTTATCTTTTACCCGGCCCTTCTTACTGCTAATTCTTTTAATAAAAGCATTAACTGTATCGATTTTATACCGGACAGATTGCCTGGTATGCTTTCTTAACAAAAAAGTTTCGAAATTAACTTTCAATACCAGTTTTGAAATGTTTTTCCGGACGACTTTCGGTATATGGAATAAATTTTTAATTGTGCCGGGTTCCTTTTTGACTACTTTGCCAATAATGGTATCGAACATAGCAAGTAAGGTTACTTTCTTTCCCATTACCTCCAGCTGCTTTGCCATTTCAAATGCAATAATTCCACCAACGCAATGCCCTGACAAAGCGTAAGGACCAACGGGGTTTTGAATCATTATTTCATTGATAAATTTGGTAGCAATCCCCTCAATGGTACCCGGGAATTCTCTTAGGTCTTTTGTTTCAACGGGTGGTTGCAACACATAAACAGGCTGGTCGGATTCCAGTAAAGCAGCGAATTTTTTAAACCGAAGCGCTGTTCCGCCTCCACCTGCCATAATATACAATGGAACTTTGTCGCCACTGGTTTTGATAGGTACCAGGTATTTTACGTTAACTGCGGGTAAAGAAGGATTCTTAATCTTTTCAATATAATTACCAATCAGGCCTGCAATGGTTGGATAAATAAAAACATCATTGATAGAGATATCAATTTCCATCACCTTCCTGATAACGGCAACCAACCTGAGTGCTTTTAATGAATGGCCTCCTAATTCAAAAAAATTATCGTGTATGCCAACTGTTGAAATACCCAGTAATTCCTGCCAGATCTGTACAAGTTTTGATTCCAGCTCATTCCTGGGGGCTTCATATTCCTGTTGGGTTAACTGGGCATTATCCGCTTCAGGTAATGCTTTCCTGTCAACCTTACCATTTGGCCCGAGCGGTAGTTGTTCCAATTCAATCAAAATTGCAGGCACCATATATTCGGGAACCTTACCCCGCAAATAGGTCAACAGTGATTCTCTATTGAATTTTTGAGCGGGAACAATGTAGCCAACAAGGCGTTTGTTTCCGGTATGATCCTGCTGCACCGATACCACTGCCTGCGACACTTCATCACTTTGTTGTAACACATTTTCTATTTCACCTAATTCTATCCGGTATCCCCTTATTTTCACCTGGTCATCGATGCGACCTACATATTCAATATTACCATCGGATAACCATCGGCCAATATCGCCTGTTTTGTAAAGTCTAACTGCCGTTTGTCCGTTAAATGTACACCTGGTAAATTGTTCTCTTGTAAGTTCAGGCTGGTTTAAATAGCCTCTTGATAAACCGGCACCCCCCACGTAAATTTCTCCACTCACACCTACCGCAACAAGTTGCTGGTTTTGGTCGAGAATGAACGCAGTGCGATTGCTTAAGGGTTTTCCAATTGGTACTGATAAACCAACTTCCCGTTCAGTAACCAGGTAGGTTAGTGAAAACGTAGTATTTTCAGTAGGGCCATAGCCATTAATGATTCCGATGCGAGGATACGTTTGTCGCAATTTGCCGATATGAAAAGCTGACAATTTTTCACCACCCACTAAAACAGTATTCAGGCTTTCAAAAAGCGTGATATCCGTTTCTACCAGTTGATTGAACCAACTTGATGTAAACCACATCCGGTTAACCTTTCTTTTTAAAATCTCATCTTTTAATAAATTAATATCCAACAGTGAATTTTCGGTACATAATACCAACTGTCCGCCATTCAACAACATTCCCCAATATTCATATGTGGTAGCATCAAAAGAAGACGAACCTGTTGACAACAAAATATTACTACTTCTCAAAGGAACA
>Ga0123337_10007187_pt1 | contig 10438 bp, 6 predicted proteins | sample frozenSSSSmetaG_FD_89792 | JGI IMG/M metagenome (GOLD analysis project Ga0123337, IMG submission 89792) | Glacier valley bacterial and archeal communities from Borup Fiord, Nunavut, Canada, to study Microbial Dark Matter (Phase II) -... | ecosystem: Environmental > Aquatic > Freshwater > Ice >...
AGAAAGCATCCTTAAATTTGCAAGCTTTTTTGCGATTTTACAAAAATCTTGCAACTATTCTCGCCAAAAATAACCGGCTAATATAATCACAGTTTGATTTTCCGACTTTTTGAGGCTTGACTACATAGTAATCGCCGCTGTTGACCGAAAACATTTTTTGCACATGGTAATTAGGAGTGAGGTAGTAGCCGCTGTTGTCGAAAAATATCATATCGGTTTTCCACTGGGTGAAATTTGTTTTAGCAAATAAGGGTGCATAGGAAACCATGCTTACCACATCTCCGTTGCGTTCCAGGCCCGTCATGAATATAGCTTCCGCAATTGCGTTTTCGAGGCGGTTGCCCCAGGATGCGTATTCGCCCAGGTACACTTTACCTGCGTTGCGATTATAGCCATCATAGCGGTATTGATTTTTAATCAGCCAGTCGGGTTGCACATAATAATGTTCATCTACCACCGGCACTTTCAGGTCATTGGCAACTTTCCATCCTTTGTCAAAATCTTCGCCCGAATGAAAAGGTCCGCTGGTGCCAATGATGGTAATTTCCGGATGCGTTGCTTTTACTGCATCAAAGATCATTTTGAAACGTTGCTCAAATTCAGGGGGTAATTTTATCTTCATTACCGATGCCAACATATTGAAGATTATAAGAAGCAGGATGGCCGGCCGCAGCACGTTTTGCACCCCATACACTGGTTACCGGTCCATTGGCCCACTCTACCAAATCGAGTACTTCCTGTATGTATTCCTGCATTTCTTCCAACGGTAGTGCGCATTGCCCGGTGCCGCCAACACGCCAGGTGCCACCGGAATTTTGACAACTAACGGCAGCGGGCAGCACCGGTAGTGGCTTTGCACCAATGTCTTCACAAAACTGGAAATATTCATAAAATCCCAAACCAACTGTTTGATGATAACCCCAAAGATTTTTTTGCTCTACCCGCTGCTCCAGCGGACCAACCGTATTTTTCCAGCGATACATATTTCCCACGCCATCACCATGCACCAGGCAACCGCCCGGAAAACGGATGAAGGCTGGCTTCATATCGGCCAGCAATTGTGCAAGGTCGGCACGAAGACCATTTGATCTTTTCTTAAATGTATTTTCAGGAAAAAGAGAGATTACATCCAATGCTACTTTTCCATTGCTTACTGCCAGCAATACAATTTTTGTACTGTCACATGCTTCGCTCATGGTAAGCGATGCTGTGTATTTACTCCAGTTCTTATTATTAACGGTTAATTTACTTTCTGCCAACACTTTTCCTTTTTCATCCTGCAGGCTTATGTACATATCTACCGGGGCTACAGAAAGCTGTTTGGCAAACATAGAGAAATGAAACTGCTCCCCTTTTTTTGCTATCACATTTCCAAAACCCGGATTTGTAATACCTACACCCGGCCTGCCCATAGAAATAGAGGCAGGCAGGGGTTCCTGGCCTTGCCGTTTTTTTACTTCCGGAACTGAACCTATATGCTCAATATTGAGTACTGCATAATGCGGATTATTTTGATGCAGGGGTGAAGAGCTTTCTACATTTAAAGCACCATACGAAAAACCTGGGGTAAGGTACTCCCAAAATGAAAGCGAATGCCATTGGCGGTTATCGGTTGGACTGTATTCAAAAGAACGGTTTTGCACCAACTCGGCATAGAGGCCACCATCAGCAGCATAGTTAATATCTTCAAAAAACAATCCGAACAGATCCGTGCTTATTTTTTTACTAACCGGGATTGATTTTATTTTTGTTGTTTGCGCTCTTGCATTCAACATTGTGCAACTGCATAAAACAATCGCCAACAGAAGTTTGCTTAAAGCCAATATCCTTTTATTTTTTTTCATCTTTTAAATATATTTCTATTGCTTGTTCTTTTTAATATCTACTTTATGAGCAGGAAGGCATGCAGGATCAGGCGTTCAATTTTAAAACAAAAACCGGGCAATCTGTGGCGGGCATCGGAGGCAGATTCACTTCAAGTCCTTCACTTGTAAGCTTTAGCTTTATTGCAGTTTCACTGCCCAATAACTTTGCTGAATGAAACGATGATTGTTGCCCGTATTTGTTCATTGCAAGACTTTTTATCACCAGCTTATTATCTTCGGGCCATCCCATAAAAATAGCATACAGGATGTCGCCCTTTTTGGTAAAGCGAATATCCTGTGGTCCAAACGGCTTTCCTTTACCCTCATTGAAACCCTGTGCAGTAAGGGGTTTAGCATCGGCCAGCGCCGGTCCCTCGCCAAATACAACCCAGGGGGTAGTGTCGTAAATGCACTCCGCATGGATACTCATCCAGGCGGCTACGCCTTCAACCACCTTTCTTTCTTCCGCATCGATTGTGCCATCGCCTCTTACCGGTACGCTTAACAACAGGTTGCCATTTTTACTCACTACATCGGCCAATATTTGCACAACTGTTTGTGCAGATTTATAACCCTGCTTTTCGTAAATTCTGCGATCATAATGCCATGAGCCAATACAGGTATCTGTTTGCCAAACAAATGGTTCTATGATATTACTCTGTCCCCTTTCGATATCCCAAACCATACATTTACGCTGCTCTTCGTCCAGAATTTTACCATTGAGTACAGCAGTTAAATTTCCATTATTCCGTTTAATGTTGCTGTTGTAAAAATGTGCCGCAATCTTTAATCCGACATCGCTGATTGGCCAAAGCGGCAGCACTGTATCATCGAAGTATAAAACTTCCGGCTCGTACCGGTTGATAAGATCAATGGTTCTGTTTAAAAACTTTTCAGTGTATGCCTGGTCGGGTTGACTGGCACCATTGCCCCATGCCCACTGACCATGTATTGCACCGCTGTTCGTACTGTTTACACTCAACGGATGATTCTGTGCATAGAGTTCCTGTGGATCAAATCCCTCCCACCATTTACCTTTTCCATCCGCCTTTGTTAATCCACCATCGTAAGGTATACCTGCACAAGGACCCTTCTTATCGGCATGCCTGGATGTTTCGTACCATGTCCATGCATGAGCCGCATGAACACTTACGCCAAAGTGAAGTCCATGCTTTTTTGCAGCATCAGCCCAGCCCCCTACGATATCCTTTTTAGGCCCCAGTTTTTTGGAATTCCAATTGTGGTATTTGCTATCATACAGGTCAAAATTATCGTGGTGATTGGCCAGTGACATAAAGTATTGAGCACCTGCCTTTTTATACAGACCTATTAATTCATCCGGGTTCCAGTTTTCAGCCTTCCATTCATTGATCACATCTTTAAAGCCAAACTTAGAAGGATGACCATATTTTTTAAGGTGATAGTTATACTTATCATTGCCTTCCACATACATTTCCCTTGCATACCAATCTCCATGCTCCGGCTCACACTGCGGACCCCAGTGTGCCCATATTCCGAACTTGGCATTCTTATACCAGGATGGAACTTCATATTTTTTTAACGAATCCCAACTGGGCGCATAAGGCCCCATCGCAATCGATTCCTGTTGTCCTTTTCTTCCTGCCAGGCACCCGGTTATTCCACCAGACAATATCATGGTGGGAACGGAAGCTGCAATACCTTTTAATAGTGTTCTTCTCTTCATAACAGATCTAAATTATAGTTTCTTAAGTATTTATGATTGATTTGAGACAATTGCTTAAACCCATATTTTGCAGCAGTATTATCCTGTAAAACTCAATGGCAGCTTTGCAGCATGGCAGAAAGTTTACCTTACATCACACAAGCAATTGGTTTGTCATCTATAAATTTCATAATTGCCGCAGCAAAAATAGTTGCCTGTCCTAAATAAATTACCCTCTTATTTTTATGAATGAAAAATGTTTTTTCTGAAAAATGAATACAATCGCTACTGCTTCCGTTATTAATATCATTTACAAAACCAAATAAGGGATGATGGCTACTGCGACCAGGTTCAATGGAATACCCTCTCTTATTTTCTTCCTGTTCTTGATAACGGGAGATGAAACTACTGTCTACATTCGATGTATAATTGCTAAATTCTAACTGCCTGAAGAACCAACTGTTTGAGTCAATTAATAAACCCTGATTCAGTGATGGGGTTAATTTTTTGGATAATTTCCAAAACGTAGTTCCGGTTGCTGCACAATTCCGACCAGAGATCAGTCGAATTATCTCATTTAAACGAACCACGGTAGTGTGGCTATACCTACAGCAACCAATTTTGATTCTCACCCAAATACTTTCTATAATATTTATCGAATCGATGCTATTGTTGCCCTTGCCCTGTGGTAATCTCAACTCAGGTATTTTTTTACTGATGCCAGTCTTGTCTATCAACATTTTTATTCCTATCTCCTTTATGCCACCCCAGAGCATTACCGCATTATCGTTGTATTCATTCTGCATAATCAAAGTTAACACAGACTGTCATAAAATACGCTACTGTAAAAAATGGGTGGAAAGTAAGCCGTTATCTAAACGAAGCATAGGGCCTACACCTGACCGAATGGTAAAGCAAAAAAAGATTCATTGTTGTGCAGAAAATCTTTTAAACGAAGCTTATCTTGCAAGTATATATGGGCGCCATTTTATCCAATCAATATCTGTATGGTTTGCAAATGACCGAAAGCTTTTCACCCTATTCCTTTGATGTATTTGGGCAGGTAGGTCTAACAGCTATGCAACTGCAACCAGAGGTCTTCTCTATTGCTCTAAAGTGAAAAAATTTCCAATACTGGTCTTTTGTTACCAACAAAAATAATTCACTGACTCTATTGTAGCCTTTGATCTTTACTTTGGCAAAAACTGTTGACTCAATTCATCATAAAGCAATAACAGATCATTGCTTTTTCCATTCGAGTCAAATACTTTTTTCCATGTATTAAGCGGTTCCCATATGCAGGTGCCTTTTCCTTTTTTGCCTGGTAATTCAGCAACAATTTGATGCACTTCTTTTTTCAATGCGGAATACTCCACTACTATTACGTCTTTATCATACCGACGTATGAGATCTTTTAAATTATAGTCCAGTTCTTCCAGGTTACCGTGCCATTTTGGATAGTAGGATTCTCCGATCACATCGAAATGAACACCTCTCTTTAGCATATTGTCGATAAAGAAAACGGATTCATCATTTTGTCCGCCTAAGGCAACATGCAGCATCATTATTACATTGGGATCAACCGCTTTTACTGCAGCGGTTCCGGCATTGATCAGTTGTGCTGTGTTATCAATATTAGCCACGCTTCCATCAGGCCATACGATGCCGTGATTGATCTCGTTGCCTACCTGCACCATATCGGGCGTGGTCCCCTGCGCTTTTAGTGCTTCCATTACCTGCTTCGTAAAATCGTACAAAGCTTGTTTGGTTTCGGTAAAAGAAAGATTGCGCCACGCTGCTGGTTTGTATTGTTTGCCCGGGTCGGCCCAGTTATCACTGTAATGAAAATCAAGCAATAACTTCATTCCGGCCGCCTTTATACGCTTTGCCATTTTTAAGGTATAGGTAAGATTGCAAAATCCCTTGCCGGGTGAATAACCACTATCACGGGCGGGATCATTAAAAATTCGCAGGCGTATATAATTAAAGCCATGATCCTTTAATATTTCTACCGCATCTTTGGTAACACCCTTGTCCGAAAACTTCATGCCTCTTTCTTCCAGTTGTGGTAAAAAGGAAATATCGGCTCCCATCATTTTATCAACGGCACGTGGCTTTGCTGCTTCGCCTGCCAAGCGATATTTTGCATCAACGGCAATCGTTTTAACCTGCTGCGGAGAAACGGTAATGATGTCGGTAGATCCGGTGGATAAACCATTGGCTAAAGCTTCAAACTTAATGACACCCGCACTGGCACCTGATTGTACAATCACCTGGCATTTGCCATTGAAGAGGCTTCGCTGCCACATGCCATCCACGCATTTATCCGGCTCATGACTACTGGGATTTCCATTACCAACGCCTATTATTTTTGCATCGCCTTCAATATTAAACCGAATCATATTATCCGCATCCGGCACTTCTCTTCCCTCTTTATCTACTGCAGATATATTGATCACTGTTGCATCTTTTCCATCAGCCAGCATTGTAGTTTTGTAAGGCATCAACACTACTTCCACCGCCTGCCCGGTGGTTTCCACTTTAGCTGTGATTTTCTTTCCTTTTTTATAGGCTACTGCCTCCAGTTTGCCAGGCTGGTAATTTACCATCCAGTTTAGGTGACCATTGCGGGAAATGTCTTTTTTGCCCAGGCTTTTACCATTTAAAAAGAGCTCTACATTATCTGCATTGCTGTTTACCCACACATCAATCGGCTTACCGGGCTTACCCCACTCCTGCCTATGATTCCAATGCGGTGCAATGTGCAAAATATCTTCATCGGTCCACCAGCTTTTGTAGTAGTAATAAATATTTTTGGGAAATCCACATGCATCCAGGATGCCAAAATGCGAATTGATATTTGGCCATTTAAAAGGTGTGGGTTCGCCACGGTAATCAAAACCAGTCCACACAAAACCACCCAGCCAAAAATCATTTGGCTGAGCCAGCTTCCACCATGTTTCTGCTGTACTGGCCCACCATGGAGCAGTAATATCCTGGTCGGGCAAATAAGAGCGTACACTATCAACCGCTAGTACGCCACGGGTAGTAACGGTACTTCCCATCTCAGTTCCGATGATGGGTTGATTGGGATGATCTTTATGATAATCTGCCACCGCAAACTGGCGGTAGTTAAAACTTCTTACCGGTATTACTTCGTTTACACCTTTAAATACATTGGGCAGGTCAGCCGCATAAGTGCAGGTTCGGGTAGGATCCAGTTGCTTTAATTTATCTAAAAAAGTTTGGGTTATTCGTTTGCCATAACTGGTAGTATGAATCATTCCTTCTTCGTTTCCGATACACCATATAAATACAGAAGGGCGGCTCCGGTCACGCTTTACCAGCTGCTCAAACTGGCTCATGTATTCGGTGCTGCTATTGAGCAAACGTTGCTCGCTCATTACCAGCATACCAAGGCTATCACAGGCATCCAGCAATTCTGGTGTGGCTGCATGATGGCTGGTACGATAAGCATTGCTGCCCATTTTTTTCAACTGGCCGATCCGATAGTATTGCAATGCATCGGGCAATGCGCTACCCACACCGGCATGATCCTGGTGGTTGTTGGTGCCCATTATTTTGATGTGTTTCCCGTTCAGAAACAAGCCATTTGTTTTTATTTCAACCGTGCGAAAACCAAAGCGAAGCTCATGGGCATCCACTGAGTTTCCGTTACTTTTCAATTCAGTCACCACCCGGTACAAATAAGGATTTTCAAGCGACCACAATAAAGGACTGTTTACATTGAAGGTTTGCTTAAATGTCTTTTGTTGAAGGTCATTGAATGTTACGGACTGGTCTTTTGCAACAGCCACCACATTTCCATTACGATCCTGCAGGCGGGTACTCAGCACAAGCGATTCATTCAATTTGCCATAGTCGTTCCGGATGGTTGTTTCAACAGACAATACTGCCTTATTATTACTGATGCTTGCATAAGCAAATACACCGTCGTTGTTAATATGTGCGGTTGGGTACACATTCATCCATACATGCCTGTAAATACCGGCTCCCTCATAAAACCAGCCTTCATATTGGGTGGCATCTACCCTTACTACAATTACATTTTCTTTATCAAAACTTATAAAATCCGTTACATCATAATGGGCGCCTACATAACCACTTTTATTATTGCCAATGTAAAAACCGTTGATCCAAAATTGTGCATCCCGGAATACACCATCAAACTGCAACTGGAATCGTTTGCCGGAATCACTTGCGTTTACTGCAAAATGTTTACGATACCAGCCAATACTTGTTTCCGGAAACATGCCTCCCACAGGTTTGTAACCATGGCTCTCTACCTCAAAACTGCTTACATTCACGAAAGGTAACTCTACCGCCCAATCATGCGGAAGATTAAGAGAACGCCATCCGCTGTCTTTAAAATTCGGATCAAGGGCGGTTCCTGCCCCACCGCCCGATTTAGAAAAAACTGTTCGAAGGCCGTAGTTAAAATCCTTCTCAGGATTGGCAGAATGACCGAAGGCAAATTTCCAGTTGTCATCAAAGTTGATGTGCTGCCGCTGCGCTGTTATGGGCTGCACGGTCAGCAAAAGAAGGACGGCTATAGAAAATGTAATATTGGTTATATTCATGGTGGTTGCTGTATGAAAGAGGTTAAGTACAGGCTATTGTAGCCCATTTTGCAGAGCTACATTTCTCATATTTTTAGCCGGCACAAATTACGTTTTAAAATACTCCCGTAGAAACGGGAGTATTGGTTGCTATCATTTTATTAAAATAGCAAACTAACGATTACAATTTAATTATTGAATGCCTGCATTGCTATGGTAGGTTTTCCAGTATTATCAAATGCTCCCAGCGTGTATCCTTTCCAGTTGCCATATGCCTGTGGCTCCCAATACAGAACGCCCAATCCCCTGGATGCAGGCACTGACTTCACTTTCGCAATCAGGTCGGTTATAAATGTTTTACATTCGGTGGCATTGTCCCATGGCATTCCTACTTCTACTACCATCACATCTTTGTTGTAACGGGTTACCATATCATTCATATTTACAAGACACTGGCTGTTCAATGTTGTCCGGTTGGAAGCCGTAGGATACATCGACATACCGATGATATCATACCTGGCTCCATTGGATTTTAATCCATCAAACATCCAGCGAAAAAGTGCATTGTCCCATCCGTTGGATACATGTACGATTACTTTAGCGGCAGGAAAAACGGCTTTTACTGCATCATATCCCCGGTTAATCATTTGCGCAAAATTGCCCATGCTCACCGAAGCTTTCCCTTCGGGCCATAGCATACCATTGTTTGTTTCGTTACCCACCTGCACCCACTCCGGAGTGATGCCATTGTTCTTCAATTCTGTTAACACCGCAGTGGTATGTTGCCCCATGGCATCCAGTAATCCATTCAGGGAAAGTGCCGTCCATGCAGCGGGTTTTGTTTGCTGCCCCGGATCGGCCCATGAATCGCTGTAATGAAAATCAACCATGATCTTCATCCCGGCATTTTTTGCCCTGGTTGCTTTGGCTACCACATCTGCTGTATTGTTCCAGGAGGGTGAAGGATTTACCCAAACCCTTAGGCGGATACTGTTCATACCAAGCGATTTCATCAGTGCGATGCACTCTGTTTCGGTACCGGCACTGTTATATAATTTTTTACCGGCCGATTCCATTTCTGTTATCCAGCTAATGTCAGCTCCTTTGGCAAAAAAAACCGAAGGTGCCGGTGGATCTACGGGAGCCGGTGCAGACGAACTTCCCTTTTTACATGTATTGAAACACAGTGCAAAAAACAAAAAAATAACATATCCTTTTTTCATCGTACTCTCAGACTTTTCTTTATTAAAATACAACACACTTTCCGGACCAATTGCTTATTCAATTTTGTAGGTATAGCTGCCATCACCACCACTTAAATCAAGCGTTACCTTGTAGGTACCCGTTCCCGGTACACTTATATTGTTACCCGCCCAGTTTGGGGGACCTGCAAATACCATCTTGCCATCGGCGTTTACTTTATAGCTGATATCATAACCACCATTCACCGTAAATACAATTTTATTACCGGCAGTGAAGGATACATTGTTCGCAACCAGCGTATTGGTTGCCGCATTAAAGATCATTGGCGTTGCAGTGGTGTTCCAGCCATTGTGATCGCCGGTAACAGAAAAACTAACAGGTGTAAAATTGATTGTTAATGCTTTTGTATCTGCATTTACTTTCATGTAATTTGGAGCAGGTGAAAGCCACAAATTGCCACCTCCTACCGACATCGTTGTGCTTGTTCCTCCCCAACCATACAAGGTGCCACTGCTACCGGATACCAGTTGAAAAGCATCGCCTCCATAACCATCAGCGTTTGGCAGGTTGAGATACCCTTCAAACTTTTCATTAAAATTTACGGAGGTTAACACCAAGCCTTTGGTACGAACCGAAGGTGTTATCCAGCCATTGCCACCCTTTACCAGCAAGGCAGGAAATTCAACCTGGTAGGTAGTTACGGACAAAGTAGCTTTGGCAGAATAGTTTGAAACAGAATCGCTGAGCGAAGCCTTTACACGAATGTCGAGGGAGCCTGTTGTGCCGGGTTTTATCCCCTCACCTATAGCCAGGTTATTTAACACGGCGCCCAGGTATTTTAAAGAGGTAGCATTGCCCACATTCACCGTTTTTGCATTTCCAAAACCAGCACCAGCCTGCACGATTTCAACTGTATAATTTACTGCTGCTTTAAACCCATAGTCTGCAGACGACCAGGTGATGGTTTGCACCGTATCACTGGCGGTGGCACTGGATAGCACAATGGATGCCGGCGAAAGTGTAATTGCCGGTGCAACTCCCGAAGTCATTTCTACCTGCTGGATATCTTTTTTACAACTCCAGAAAAGGATGCCGCAACCAACCAG
>Ga0123337_10007188_pt1 | contig 10438 bp, 9 predicted proteins | sample frozenSSSSmetaG_FD_89792 | JGI IMG/M metagenome (GOLD analysis project Ga0123337, IMG submission 89792) | Glacier valley bacterial and archeal communities from Borup Fiord, Nunavut, Canada, to study Microbial Dark Matter (Phase II) -... | ecosystem: Environmental > Aquatic > Freshwater > Ice >...
ATGCTGGCGAAGTCAGCCCGCCCGCGTGAGGCGGGCAAGCCGCGGGCCCTGGTGCTCGCGCCGACCCGCGAGCTCGTCAACCAGATCGCCGAGACCATGGCCCCGCTCGCGGCGGCCATGGGTCTGCGCACGATGACCATCTTCGGTGGCGTCGGCCAGAACCCCCAGGTGAGCGCGCTCCGCCGCGGTGTCGACGTCGTCATCGCCACCCCCGGTCGTCTCGAGGATCTCATCCAGCAGGGCCACTGCCGGCTCTCGCAGGTGGAGGTCACCGTGCTCGACGAGGCCGACCACATGGCCGACCTCGGCTTCCTGCCCGCGGTCAAGCGTCTGCTCGACGCGACCCCGTCCGACGCGCAGCGACTGCTCTTCTCAGCCACCCTCGACGGCGCCATCGACCAGCTGGTCAAGCGCTACCTGCACAACCCGGTCACCCACTCCGTCGACAGCGCCGCGTCGCCGGTGCCGGCGATGACGCACCACCTCTTCCACGTCACCCGTGATGCCAAGCCTGCTGTCGTCCGGGGCCTGCTCGCCGGTCAGGGCCGCACGCTGGCCTTCACCCGCACCAAGCACGCCGCCAAGCGGCTCGCCAAGGAGCTCACCGCCTCTGGCATCCCGGCGGTCGACCTGCACGGCAACCTGTCGCAGGCCGCGCGCCAGCGCAACCTCGCGGCCTTCGGTGAAGGCACCACCCGGGTGCTCGTCGCCACCGACATCGCCGCCCGCGGCATCCACGTCGACGACGTCACGCTCGTCGTCCACGTCGACCCGCCCACCGAGCACAAGGCCTACCTCCACCGCTCCGGTCGTACGGCGCGAGCCGGCGCCGAAGGCGTCGTCGTCACCGTGAGCACACCCGACGAGCGCGCCGACGTGCGCCAGATGATGCGCAAGGCCGGCATCAACCCGAAGTCGTCGGACGTCAGCGCCGGTCACCCCGCGATCGGTGAGCTCTCCGGCCCGTCGGCCGAGCTCGTCACGCCCCCGCCCGTCTCGGCGCAGCCCCAGCGCAGCGCCGGTGGTGGCGGTCGTAGCGGTGGCGGTCGCGGCCGGGTCGCCCCGGGTGGCGGCGCCCAGAGCGGGCGTCGTCCCAGCGCGGGTGGCCCCTCCGGTCGCAGCGCCGGGGGCTCTGCGGGCCGGAGCAGCGGATCGGGTCGTGGCGGTTCGTCGCGCGGCTCGGCCGGCCCGTCGACGTACAGCACGGCGACTCCGGGCAGCGGTGGCACCCAGTCCCCCCGCCCTGCCGGTGGTGGTGGCGGACGCACCGGTGGTGCAGCCGCCTCCGGCTCCACCGGTGGCGCCGCAGCCTTCTCCTCCAGGCCGCGTCGCGGGCGCTGAGCCGCCTCCTCGATGCAATGCAGGACGGTCCGCGTCGCGGTGGGTGAGGACCCACCGCGACGCGGACGCATTGACCTTCAGGTCAGGCGATGACCACGAGCGAGAACCGTCCGCGGCCGTAGCCACCGACGGTCACGCCGAGGTCGAGGCGGCGACCGAGGATCTGGCTCATCGCCACCACGTGGGGCGGGGCTACCTCGGCCGTCGTGTGGACCGTGTGGAGCTTGACGTGCGGGCTGTTCTCGGCGTTCATCAGGGCGGCGCCGATGTTGAGGACCTCGTAGAAGTTCTCCTCGAGCGACTCCGTGAGCTGGGCCTTCTTGACGTTGTCCTGGACGCCGCCCGGTGGCAGCAGACCGAGGGCGCCCCCCGCATACGCGGAGAAGTGCAGGTCGGCGATGGCGATGGCGCGGATGCCGAGACGGTCGTCGACGTAGACGCCGTAGGTTGCCCGCTCACCCGCCTCGAGGGTGAAGCGGTCGACCATCTCGAGGTCGATGGGGCGGTCGAGGAGGCCGAACAGCAGGTCCCGCACCTCCTTCTGTACGGGCAGCTTGGTGGCCGTTGCCAGCTGGCTCATGATCCGAGCACCGCTTCCAGCTTCTCGCGGAAGCTCTCCGGGGTGAACGGCTTGGTGATGACGAACATGGCCCCGGCGGCCTCGGCCTTCGTGACCATCTCGGGCGAGCCCTCGGAGGTGACGAAGCAGAACGGCACGGACTGGCCGCGTGAGCGCAGCGCCTCCAGCATGTCGATGCCGTTCATCTCGGGCATGTTCCAGTCCGAGAGCACCAGGTTGGGCGAGTGCTCGATGACCGCCTCGAGCCCGGCGCGGCCGTTGTCGGCTTCCACCAGCTCGTGGCCGGTGAATCCCGCCTGACGCAGTGTGCGGGTGACGATCTGCCGCATCACCCGGCTGTCGTCCACAATGAGGATCTTCATGTTGCTAGCCCGTTCCGGTCGCGGTTGGTCTTGGCCCATACGCTGACGCGCACGGTGGTGTCTGCCCAGCCGAGGAAGGCACGGCAGATCTCGATGGTGTCGGTGCCGGCGGCGGGAGCGACGGTGCCCTGGACCACCATCGGCAGCCCGAGGTGGCAGGTCGGCGGCAGCAGGCTCTTGACGTTGCCCCCCACCATGTTGGTCAGCTCTCCGAGGGCGTCGACGATCTCGAGCGCGGTGACCTCCTCGAGGTCCAGCATCCGCTTCGCTGCCGCCTCGGCGCCGGCCACGGGGAGCTCGAGGAGCACGTGCCCACCCCAGGCCCCGACGATGCCGACCGACGCGAGGACCGACTCCGCGTCAAGGCCCGCGGCGTCCTCGGGCATCGGGTAGACCTCTTCGTCGAGGAAGCAGCTCCAGACGTCGGTCGTGATGGCCACGAGGTCGTCGGACTGCAGCTCGACGCAGGCCAGGGCCGCCTCGGCCTGAGTATCGGTCTGGGCGCTCATGCCAGGCTCCGGGAAGGGTTGAGACCAAGGATGTCGAGCTTCTCGAGGAAGGCTTCCGGCGGGAAGGGCTTCATGAGGTACTCGTGGGCACCGGCGGCGAGCGCCCGGACCAGCTGGTTGTGCTCGCTCTCCGTCGTGACCATCATCAGCGTGATGCCCCGCCACTCCGGGCGCTGGCGGACCTTCTGCACGAACGTGAGCCCGTCCATGACGGGCATGTTCCAGTCGATGGTGCACAGGTCAGGCAGGTCATCGCCCACCGTCTCGAGCAGGTCCAGGGCCTTCTGGCCGTCCTCGGCCTGGAGCACCTCGTACCCGACCTTCTTGAGGTCTCGGGTCAGGAGGGTGCGCATGACCCGCGAGTCGTCGATCACTAGAGCACGCATGGCGTTCGTCACCTGTTCTTGGCAAAGGTCATCGAGGGTACGGCGGACGCCGTGGGGACCGAGGTGGCGAGTGGACGGGGACCGCCTGGAGCACCGGGGGCGCGGTTGAGCGTGAAGCGGCCGAGTGGCATCCGCTCCCACGTGTCGTCGATACCGAGGGTGGTCTCAGCGGCCCCGAGGAACATGAATCCCCCGGGTGTGGTGACCTGGCGCACCTGGCGCATGATCTGTCGCTTGGTCTGGGTGTCGAAGTAGATGAGGACGTTGCGCATGAAGACGATGTCGAAGGCGGGACCGGCCGGGAACGGCTGGGTCAGGTTGAGGGGGGCGACGGTCACCATCGAGCGGATGTTCTCGTTCACCTGCCACTGGGTGCCGGTTCGGCGGAAGTACTTGATCAGCATCGAGGCGGGGAGCCCTCGGCCGACCTCCAGCTGGGAGTAGGTCCCGGCTCGGGTGCGCTCGACCATGGTGGGCGAGATGTCGGTGGCGACGATGTCGACGCTCCATCCGAGGGGCAGGAGGTGCTCGGTCATCAGCATCGCGATGGAGTACGCCTCCTGTCCGCTCGAGCAGGCGGCCGACCAGATCCTCAGCTTGCGGCGCGGGTTGGGTCGGGCGACCAGCTCGGGGATGGCCACGCGGGTGAGTGCCTCGAAAGGGTCCTGGTCGCGAAACCAGAAGGTCTCGTTGGTGGTGAGTGCATCGACGACGGCGTGCCGCCCCTCGAGGGTCGGGCGGGCGCGTAGCGCGGCAACGTAGTCCGACGTCGTCCCGGCACCGGACTTGCGGGCCAGGGGAAGCAGGCGCGACTCGACGAGGTACTCCTTGCCGTCCTCGAGCACGATGCCCGCCTCACGACGCACGAGTTCGCACACGAAGTGGAACAAGTCAGGCGACAGGGCCATCAGGAAACGCCTCCGGTCAGTGGGGATGTCGACTCGGGCTTCGTAGCCCGTGGTGCATGGTCGTCGAGTGTCGGATGGAGCGGCTCAGCCTCTGGAGCCGCTTCTCTACCTGAGTTTCGGCCGCGGCTCCCACCACGTGAGGACAACGACCACCCTCTTCCCGTCTCGGGGGAGGCGACGGGGTGGGCCGTCACCGTCTTGCCGGCATGACGGTGGTCGGTGGGCTGAAGGCAGCCTGCTCGCGGGCTCCAGCCGTGACGCGCTGCCCTGAGAGCGCGGGGCGGGTCAGACGGCGGGCCAGGGCCTGGCCGAGGGTCCCGATGGGCAGTACCTCCTCGGCCGCCCCCGCGTTGGCCACGGCTCCGGGCATCCCCCACACGACCGACGTCGCCTCGTCCTGCACGATCACGCTTCCCCCGGCCGCCACGATGTCGAGGGCGCCGAGTCGTCCGTCCTGGCCCATTCCCGTGAGAACAGCCGCCAGGACGTCGCGCCCGTACGTCTCGACGACCGACCGGAACAACACGTCGACCGCCGGGCGGCAGAAGTTCTCCTGGGCCCCCTGGTCGAGCTCGGTGCGCCCCTCCGCGGCGGCGGGCTTGATCCGTAGGTGGAAGTCTCCCGGCGCGATGTAGACGTGCCCCGGGCGCAGCACCTGCCCGGCCGTCGCTTCGACGACCGTGAGGGCGACGGCCTTGTCGAGACGTGCCGCGAACTGCTTGGTGAAGACGGGCGGCATGTGCTGGACGACGACGACGGGCACGCTGAGGTCGGCCGGCAGAGCGGCCAGGAGCTTGCCGAGCGCGTCGGGTCCGCCCGTGGAGCAGCCCACGGCCAGCACACGGTACGGAGTGGCGCCTCCGCGACGGGCGGTGAGGACGGGCGCGCGGGGCGCCGAGGACGCTGGTGGCGCGTGACCGGTGGGTGACGGCGACGGTGCCGTGCCGGATCCGGGCGTGACCGGTCGCCGGGCGATCCCGAGGGGTCGACGCGCACCGCACAGGGCCTTGATCTTGGGGATGAGCGAGCTGCGGACCTGCTCGAGGGACTCCTTGACGCTGCCGACGTTGGCCGGCTTGGTCACGTAGTCGCTGGCCCCTGCTTCCAGGGCGTCGAGGGTCGAGGTTGCGCCACGCTCGGTGAGGGTGCTGAACATGATGACGGGCATCCTGCGACCGGCCCGGCGCAGGGCCCGGACGGTCTCGATGCCGTCCATGACGGGCATCTCGATGTCGAGGGTGATGGCGTCCGGCATGAGGGCCTCGACCTTGCCCAGCGCCAGCTGTCCGTTGGAGGCGGTCCCCACGACCTCGATATCAGGATCGCCGGACAGGACGTCGGTGATGAGCCGGCGGATGACGACGGAGTCGTCCACCACCAGTACGCGGATCGGGGCCACCAGGGTCTCCTCGAGATCACGCACCACCGTGTGCAGCGCACGGTACCTATCGGCCCCCGGCTCCCGGTCCTGAGTCGATCCCGTCACTCACTGCTGTGCGCTCGCCCCCGGGGCTACCGCGGATCGCGTCCCCGGGCGATCCTCCAGGGCTGCAACAGCACCTCGAGCTCGTCGGCTCCCAGCAGGTCAGCGACGACCAGGGCCTGCACCACGCCGCTCAGCGCGTTCCACGACCCGAGCGCCGCTTCCGTCGTCGTGAGTCCTGCGGCCTTGAACGCCACGACGGCGTGCAGCTGGGCGATGGCCGCGGTCCGGGTGCGCCCCGAGAGGTGAGCGGCCCAGCCCGCCTCGTGCATGGCGCCGGCCCACCGCGTCGTCGAGGAGCGGTTGGCGTCGACAGCGGCGACGAACGTCTGCCGGTCGGCCGCTCCCCAGGCGGTGACCTCCGCCAGCAGGACGCGTACGGCGTCCGGGGCCGGGTCGGGGCGATGGGAGCCAGCCAACCTGCGGTCCTGCAGGAACGGCCCGACGAGGCGTCTCCGCTCGTCGGCTTCCAGGAGGTCGGAGCAGTAGGCCGAGGTGGCGGCGTCGACCAGCACGTCGCTGGCCAGCTGCGCGCGGAAGTCCTGCAGGGCGACGCCCCCGACGCGCGTCCACGTGGCCTCGAGGGCCTCGTGGCGCACGAACGCGGCCAGGTCGTCGAGGTCACCCAGGGGAGCCTCAGCGATCCTCGTGAGCAGCTCGGACCCACCGTCGGTCGCGTCGAGCACCTGGCCCGAGAGGACCGGCTCGGCGAGCTCGACCGCCGACAGCACCGGTCGCAGGAGCCGGCTGCGCTCGCGCGCCCGCTCCCAGCGTGCCTCTCGTTCCAGCCCCGGGTGAACCCCGGCCAGGCGGTTGAGGTCGGCTGACGACGCCTCGCAGGCAGCCAGCAGGACCTCGACGGTCTGGGCGCCCCCCGGCAGCCGCACGAGGTCGAAACCCAGCGCAGTGGGATTGACCAACGAATAGCGCATTGTTCCCCCTTGAGTCATCAGGTGATCAGCTGATGTGGTGGTCAGGTGATCACCTGATCAGCCTGCGGCATAGCGGGCGCTTGCGACAGGGGAAGGGAAAAAGTGGGGTGGTGCGTCCGGATTTGTGCGTTTGGTGTGAACCGTACTGGGCGACCTCAGCCGGCGACCGCGCGGTCCGTGTCGAGAGCCAGGAGCAGCCGGTCGCTCAGCATGTAGGCGCCGGTGATCAGCTCACGACCCGCGTCAGAGAGGGTGTCCGGTGGCTGCTCGAAGGTGTCGGAGTCGACGTCCACGACGTCGCCGATGGAGTCGACGAGGAGGCTGACCGGCTCACCCGCGACCCGGACGACGACCACCATCGGTTCGACTCCCTCGGGGCGCTCGGGCAGGTCCAGCCGCGAGCGGAGGTCGATGGCGGTGAGCACCTGCCCACGCAGGTTGACCAGTCCGGCGACGGCGGGCGGAGCCAGCGGGACGCGGGTGCGCGACTGCTGGCGCAACACCTCCTGCACCATGCCCACCTCGATGCCGTAGGTGTATCCGGCGAGCTGGAACGTCGCGAGCTGGACCTTCATGAGAGGGCTCCTTCGAGCAGGGAATCGGAGGACATGCCGTCGATGAAGAAGTACGGGTCGGCGGCGAGGATCGCTGAGCGGACGTCGAGGAGCTCGACGACCTTGTCCCGGATGACGGCGGATCCGGTCAGACCCGCATCGTCGATGTCGCTGCGGATGCTGGCACCGTCGACGATGTCGCGCACCTCGTCGACCACCAGGGCGATGCTGCGCCCGGCGGAGGTGTAGACGACCAGCAGCAGGTGGGTCGGCGACTCCTCGCCGTACGAGCCGAGGTGCTGCTGCAGACGGAGCAACGGCAGGATCGCGCCGCGGTACTGCACGACCTCCCGTGAGCCCACCCGCTCGACCCGGTCGATGGAGACCTGCTCGAGCCGGGTGACCATCGACAGGGGGATCGCGACCTCGCGGCCGCCCCCGGCACCGACGAGCAGCACCCGCTCGGACTCGTCGGGCCGGTCGCTGTGGTCGGTGACGACCTGCTCCCGCTCCACCCCACCGGGGCGAAGGGCGCCCTTGGCCAGAGCCTGCACGTCGAGGATGAGGGCCACTCGCCCGTCACCGAGGATCGTGGCTCCGGAGTAGACCCCGATCGACTTCAGTCGGGACGACAGTGGCTTGACGACGATCTCCTCGGTGTTGAGGACCCGGTCGACCACGAGACCGAACCGTCGTCCGTCCGCCTGGAGCACGGCGATGACGACGTGCCCGTCGGTGCGTTCGGTCGGCACCTTCAGCACGTCTGCCAGCCGCACCAGCGGCAGCAGCTGTCCTCGCAGGCGGTAGACCTCGGCGCCGCCGACGTCCTCGACCTGGGAGACGGCCCGGTCGGCGTCCAGGGTGACGAGCTCCTGCAGGCTGACCTGCGGGATGGCATACCGGTCACCGGCACACTCGATGGTCAGCGAGGCCACGATGGCCAGGGTCAACGGGATCCGCAGCCGGCAGGTGGTGCCGACGCCGACGGCCGACTCGATCTCGATCGCACCGCCGATGGCCTCGATGTTGGTCTTGACGACGTCCATACCGACGCCGCGTCCCGAGACGTTCGTGACGGCGGCGGCCGTGGAGAAGCCCGGGGCGAAGACCAGCTGCAGCAGGTCGGCCGGGTTCATCTGAGCCAGCTGGTCGGGGCGGAGCAGCCCCTTCTCGCCGGCCTTCACGCGGATCCGCTCGGTGTCGATCCCGGCACCGTCGTCGGAGACCTCGACGACGACCTGGCCGCCCTCGTGGAAGGCCTTGAGGGTCAGGACACCCTCGGCCGGCTTGCCCCGTGCGACCCGGTCCTCCGGGCTCTCGAGCCCGTGGTCGACCGCGTTGCGCACGAGGTGGGTCAGGGGGTCCTTGACGGCTTCGAGCAGGGTGCGGTCGAGCTCGGTCTCCTTCCCCACCATCTCCAGCCGCACCTTCTTGTGGCACAGGGCTCCGAGGTCACGCACGATGCGCGGGAGCTTGGCCCAGATGTGGTCGATCGGCTGCATCCGCGTCTTCATGACGCCCTCCTGCAGCTCGGAGGCGATCAGGCCGAGGTGCTGTGCGGCACGCAGCAGGTCGGCGTCGTCGAGCAGACCGGCCTGACGCACGATCTGGTTGCGGCTGAGGACGAGCTCGCCGACCTGGCGCATCAGCGAGTCGAGCAGCTCGACGTCGACACGGATGGAGGAGTCGGCGGCGCCACGGCGACCGCTCTCGGGCGTGGACGACTCGGCGGCTGAGGCCACGGGGGCCGGGGCCGCAGGGGCCGGTGTCACGGGGGCCGGTGTCACGGCTACCGATTCCGTAGCAGCCGGTGCGGGCGCCGGGACAGGTGCGGCGTCGGTCGGTGGAGCAACCGGGGTCGGCGCCGGCATGGGGACCGCGTCGGCGAGGACGACCTCGATGACCGCCTCGGCCGCGGTGACAGCGTGCGACTCCTCGGGAACGGGGGCGGGTAGCTCGGCGACCGTCGGCGTGACCGGGACGGGAACCCCACCGTCGAGCAGGATCTGGATGTGCGAGACGACCGCGCTGACATCGACCTCACCCTCGCTGCCGTCGGCCTCGATCGACGCGAGGATCTCGCGCACGGCGTCCACCATGGCCAGCAGGCCGTCCGCGATGACCGGCGTCATGACTATCTTGCCGTCCCGCAGCCGGGCGAGGAGGTTCTCACCCACGTGGGTGAGGGACTCCAGCCGGGAGAAGGCGAGGAACCCACTCGTGCCCTTGATCGTGTGGATCGTGCGGAACACGCTGGCGAGCAGCTCTCGTGAGCCGGGCTCCCGCTCGAGCTGGACGAAGTCGCGGTCCAGCTGGTCCAGGTTCTCGTGGCTCTCGACCAGGAACTCGTGGACAATCTCGTCGGTCTCATCCATCGAGGACTCCTGTGGTGCGGTGGGGACGGGCACTTCCACCCCTGACATCGGCCTGTGTCCGTATACCTGAAGAAGATCCTGAGGTGGTTTCGCGCGTCGGCACCACGCTCGAGCGGCGTCGAGGGGGGCCACGACCGCATCCGGTCCGAAGTCCATCCTCTACCGCTGCGTGATAACCACTCAGCCTCACCTCTCGCCCGCCGATCCACGAGACACGTTCCCGTTCCGTCCCGGAAGGACCATCGTGTCCATGCCCGCCCCCGCCAGTCCGCGTCGCTCCCTCAGCTCGGCCCTGTCGAACCGCCCCATCGCGGTGCAGGTCGGCTCCGCCGTCGCGGCGCTGGCCCTGGCGGCATCCGTCGTCGGTGGGCTCGCCTTCGTGCAGCTGTCCAAGCAGGGAGCGACGCAGCGGTTGCTCTACTCCGACACCGTCGTCCCGCTGACCGAGCTCGTCACGATCAACATGGCCGCCGGGTCGATGCGGGGTGCGGTGCTGAGGTACGCCAGCACCTTGCCCGCCGAACGGCCTGTCCTACGCAAGACCATCTCCGACTCGTTGGCCACCGTCAACTCCGAGGGCTCCTCATACCGTCCACATGCCGCGGACCCGGTCTCGTTCGACGCGGCCATCGCCGGTGTCAACGACTTCCAGGCAAGCGCGGTTCGCGACGTCCTGCCCCTGCTCGACCGGGGTCAGGCAGTCAAGGCGAATACCCTCCTTCGGGACAAGCTTCCCCCGATCGCCAGCTCGTTCATCAGCAACTTCGCCAAGGAGAACAAGGCCGAGATCAGCCAGTCGGCGGCTCGGATCGCGCAGTCCGAGGCGGAAGCCAGCTCGGCGCGCAACACCATCATCATCTCCCTCGTCGTCGGCCTGCTCGTCGGGTTGGCCATCGCGGTCTCCGTGGTGCGCGGCCTGCGCCGCACGGTCCGCCAGGTGCAGCAGAGTGTGACTGCGTTGGCCGAGGGCGACCTGACCGTCGAGTCGGGGGTCACTAGCACCGACGA
>Ga0123337_10007191_pt1 | contig 10436 bp, 7 predicted proteins | sample frozenSSSSmetaG_FD_89792 | JGI IMG/M metagenome (GOLD analysis project Ga0123337, IMG submission 89792) | Glacier valley bacterial and archeal communities from Borup Fiord, Nunavut, Canada, to study Microbial Dark Matter (Phase II) -... | ecosystem: Environmental > Aquatic > Freshwater > Ice >...
AAAAATGATTTGACTTTTAAGAAAATATTTCACCCGACTTTCTGGAAGTTCCTGAAATCAATGAGGCGTCAGAACTGATTCTCGAAAGTGGTTTCACAAAAGGAGAGCTCGAAACCTATGGCAAATACTGGGATTATATCAGCACCGAAAAAACCATCAGGGCTGATTCTTATGATAATGGTAAGGAGCAAGGGATTGAGCAAGGGATCGAACAAGGAAAGGTAGCCGTAGCAAAAAATCTTAAAACAATAGGCTTTTCCATTGCTGATATTTCAAAAGCAACAGGGTTCTCCGAACAGGAAATAGAAAATCTCTAATAGGAATATCTCCAACTACTCTATTTCATCCTGATATATTAAGAATAGGTCTATGTATTTTTGCTACTGTTCAGGTAGAGGGCTGCAGCACCATAAATGGCGGAATTTTCCAACTGCGATATTTCAATTTTCAAATGCGTCAATACATTACGGTAGGCAAAATCCAGCAGTGAGTTGTACATGTCGGGTTTGAAAAACTCATATGCTTTTGTGAGTGAACCACCTAAAATGATTATTTCGGGATCGTAGGCATACAGAATTGATTTGATGGCCTGTCCAAGGTGGAAGCCAAACTCCGAAAATTGCTGGAGCGCAGCCGGATCGTCCAACATAGCCTGATTATAGGCGTCCACTGCAGTAGTCCCTTTTTCATCGGTGAAAAATTGTCCGCTGCAATAGTATTCATAATTACTTTTCAAATAAGGGATATTCCCAAACTCCCCTGCACAGCAGTTCACCCCTTCGTATAATTTCCCGTTAAAAATCAGTCCGCTTCCCATGCCAGTTCCTAAGGTGAGACCGACAATATTTTTGTAGGGCTTCGCCTTTCCAAAGTACTTTTCTCCCAAAGCGAAACAATTGGCATCGTTGTTGACATAAACAGGAACTTTATACCTGTTCTCCAGGATTTTTTTCAAGGGAACAATTTTCCATGAAGGAATATTAACGACGTCATAAACAATCCCTTTTTCGACATCGACAATGGAAGGAACTCCGATTCCGATACTTTGAGTATTGCTGTCCAGTAAGCTGTCAATTACTAAAAAAAGTTTTTCGAGTACTTCGGATTGGGTACCTGCTGAGGGGGTTGCTTCCCTGGCAGTCCGGATTATTTTCTGATCAACTATTTTTCCTGCGCGGATATTGGTACCGCCCATGTCTACCCCGATTATATTCTGAACTTCGCTCATCATAAAATGTATTTGAATGATTTAAACCGAAACATCATGTTTGAGAGTAAAAATACCAATTTATTCACAATATTCCTGCAGAAGGGGGATTTTGGGATTTCCAAAAAATGAAAAGGTGTTTACCGTAGCGAAAATCGGTAAACACCTTGTCTTAATTGACTTACTTATCAGCCAACATTAATATCCCGGATTCTGGTAGGCTTTTTTGGCTGCTGCATCCAATGGCTGTCCGTTTTCATCGGTTAAAAGTTCGAGATAATCCTTCGGCCATATCCTGAAAGTATAATGTTTCTGGTAGGTTCCTTTCCCGTTTCCATCCTGGCCATTTCCATTAGCAGTGTTACTGGCAACAGGCCACAAGCCTGTCAGGCTCGAAGCGACCTGGTTAAGATACATTACCCGGTTGTACAGAATACCTGCGTTGTGCTGGTCTTCCCATGCCAATCCTTCAGAGAGAAACTCCCTGGCTTTTTCATTGTATATAAAATGGATAAACATATCACGTTTGGATGTTGCCAGAGGGATATATCTTTCAGCCAAAGCTTCCGGAGTACCAGGTGTAAAGTGGTTTTCAGTCACCTTGATTGCATTATAAGTTGAAACGTCAACGCGGTAAGGAGCCAATTTTTCTGCTGCCGGTAATTTGACTGCCTGGGGTTCCAAAACGGCACAAATTTCCGGACGGTTTTCTCCTGATTTGTAGGCTGCACGGTTGCGCAACACGTTAATGTCATCAACTGCAGGCGCGTACAATCCTTTCCGCCCGTATGCTTCCGCACGGATCAGGTAAGTCTCGGCCAAACGCATCAGGATTACATCACGGGTTCCCGATTCGCTGTTAAAGTTAGCCTCATCAGCACTTCCTCCACGATTGGGGTCAACATATTTCTTTGAGGAAAGATAGGGCGCGGTACGGGTAGTTGCTAATCCCATTGGAGTTCCATCAATGAAAAGTCGGTAATAGTATTTGCCTGTTACGGCCGATTTTACCCACCGAACCATAAACTGGTAAGGTTGGCTGTTAACCATTGCCGAATCGAGCGCTTCTTCTTTTTGATTTTCGATATAAGTCAAAGCTCGTCTTCCGATATCAATCCTTTTCTGACTGGCAGTAACCGATGCCGTACCGGCGGGTTTGTTGGCATTCCACCAGGTAGCGGCTTTTGCTCCCCAGGTATATGAAGTACCTCCGCCCGCAACGTTGCCAATGTATTCATAACTAAAGGTTTTATAATAGCGGGAGTCATTGACTTTGTCGGTAAAATTATCATAAGCCCAGTCAGTTGGCTTATAGGTGCCAAACGGACGACCATAGGCCATGACACGGGTAACCCCTGTTTGATTGGTATAGTCACCAATATGGTAGTTGCAGGATCGGTTTTGAAACCGGCCATTCATGGTTGTATTTAAATCGAATTGTGCGGCCCACAATACCTCAGCACTGGGATTAGTTTCCGAAACTTTTGGATCGAAAAGTGTCCAGTAATCCGTAGCCAAACCTGTAGCGCTTGTAATTACCGCTGATGCATAGAAAACGACCGAATCAAGATCAGTAGACACATTTCCTTTGTATAACATCTTCAGGTACTGTTCGCTGCTGTTTTGAAATTCGGCTCCCTGGGCACGGTTCAGGTAGAGTTTGGCCAGGAAGTGACCGGCAGCGTTCTTAGTTATACGCCCCCTTTGTGCCTGGCTGGCAGGCAGATTTTCGTAGGCAAACTTTACATCCGAAATGATTTGTTTGTAGATTACCTCGAGGCTGGATTTGGGATAAAAGTAGATTCCATTGTCCACCCGTTTGGCAGCAAGCAACAGGGGGACATCTCCCATTTGATTTGAAATCAGATAGTATGCCCAGGCGCGAAGGAATAAAACTTCGGCTTTACGTGATTTGGCATAGGCAGCATCAGTACCAAATTTACCTGGCTTTACCGTTTCAAGTTGTTCCAGCGCAATATTGCAGTTATTGATATGCGGATAAGCCCCCATGGGTGCGTAAGTTGAGTTGGCAGACCCAATATAGTTATAGACATTCCCTGCTATCGAATTTAAACTTACATCGCTTCCATATGCGGAAGTATTGGCCCTGGCAAAGGCGGAACCTGGTAATGCAGAGCTGCCGTGCATATACTGATCTGTTTCAGGATCGATTAGTTTTGAACCATTTGAGTCCCATTCATGTTTGACCCTTGCATATACATATAACCCGCTAATCAGGGCATCAAGACCACTTTCGGTATTGTAATAATCCTGGGTCAGGGTCGAAACCTGCTTCTCTTCCAAAAAATCCTTGCAGCCGGGGAAGGAAGCAATAATTAAAATGCAAATAATATATTTTTTCATAATGGTATTTTTTTGATGATACAATTAAAAACCAGCCCTTAATCCAAAGACAAAACTTTGAGGCTGAATGGTATTGTTGTTCATCCCACCAAGCGGGCTCCCATTGCTTGAAGCAACATCCCAGTTGGTATTATCCTCGGGGTTCAATCCCAATTTTACCACATCACCACCAAACAGGAACGGGTTGATCACTTGTCCGAATAGAGACAGCCTGCTCAAATGAATCGGGGTTAGCATCTTTTCCGGAAAATTATAGGTCAGTGAGATATTTCTTACTGCGACATATGAACCAGTATTGTATTGCATTGAGGTAGTAAAGTTCTCTACATTTCCCAGATTTGGCATTGGCCAGCGACCGTTGGGATTTGTCCACGACCAAACGTTGTTCTCAACGCGGCCGTTAGGAAATACCCCTCCGTATGAGTTGGGATACCCTCCAAAATACATTTGTCCAATACGGGCAAAAACGAAGAAGGACAAATCGAAGTTTTTATAACTAAAAGTATTGGTTATACCTGCGGTCCATTTTGGGCGGTTGGAACCTAAAATAACATAATCGTCACCCGATATTTTATAATCGCCGGCATCTTTAACTCCATCATTATTGGTATCTACTGTCTTCTGATCCACTACTTTAATCGTTCCGGGATAGAACTTATGCCCATTGGCATTGAATTTTGCCATTTCAGCCTTGTCTGCATCGGTATTTTGCCAGATACCATCATTTTGGTACTGGTAGTAAATCTGGGTTGGATGTCCGATTTCAACACGATTTCCGTTAATTATCATATAATTAACACCTTTTAATAACTCCGTAACTTCTTCACGGTTGGCCGACCAGTTGATGGTTGAAGACCACTCGAAATCGTTCTTTTTTAAATTCACAGTGTTCAAGGTTATTTCAATCCCCTTATTGGTTGTCTTGCCGACGTTTTCAACCTTCGCCACAAACCCCGAAACTGCAGGAAGGGTTTTATTCAGCAGCAGGTCTGAAGTATTTGATTTATAAAGTTCGATTGAACCGGTTATCCGGTTATTGATGAATCCAAAATCGAGTCCAATGTTTATTTGGGCTGTCTTTTCCCATTTCAGGAATGGATTTGGAACTTGTTGAGGTAAATAACCGATAGCGGGCACAGCGAGGAAAACATAAGGATTCCTGCTCAACGGGCCGGAAGTGGTATAGGGGTCTACGGCTGCATTCCCGGTTACACCATAACCTGCACGAATTTTGAGCTCGTTGACAAAACTTAACGATTTTATAAAGTTTTCTTCCTGCATTTTCCAGGCGAGAGAGAACGATGGGAAGAAGTCCCACTTATTGCCCGGGGCCAATACAGAAGCGCCATCCCAACGTCCGGTGGCGGTGAGCAAATACTTGTTGGAAAAGGTATAGTTAACACGTCCCATGTACGACATGAGTTTATTCTCGGTAAAGTTTGTACCATAAACACCGGGTTTTCCGTTCGTGTTCGATGCAATATCATACCAGAGCGCGATATCATAAATCATGCTGGTTGCCGAAATATTTACACCTTCCTGCCGGTATTGCTGTGCTGACTGGAGCAGGGTAAGACCCAGGTCATGTGCCGTACCAAATTTTTTGTTGAAAAACAGTAGGTTTTCAGCTACCCATGTGAATCGTTGGTCCGTATTGTAGGAAGCTGTGCTCGGACGGTTAGTGAGGTGGCTCGTGGCATTTGGGCCTGTCCAGGCACCACTTCGGTTTTGACGGTACTGGACGCCAAAATTCAGCCGGTATTTCAGCCAGGGCATCAACCTGATTTCACCAAACATATTGGCATAAATAGCGGTGGAACGACGTTCGTTGAGTGATTGATCAATATCGATCAATGGGTTCCAGAGAGAAAGATTTCCCCCGGGGTTTTTGATCCAAACGCCGTTTGCGTCTTTGGGCAGCGCATACGGAAATTGGTCGTTGGCTCTTGAATAGAGGTCTTTTGAACCCGTGTTTGAGGTATTTGGACCCTGTATGCCAAAGTTTTGAAGCGACATGGAAGCGTTGATCGATGTACCGATCGTGATCCATTTTTGTGGTGTGATTTCACCGTTCAGATTGACATTGTAGCGCTGGTAATCCTGGTCTTTTTGAACGCCCAACTGATCAAGTGCAGCAAGCGAAAGGTAAATGCGCGACATCTCGTTGCCTGCAGAGAGTGATATTTGATGGGTTTGGTTGATCCCCTGACGCAATGCATCTTTTCCCCAATTGTAGCTACGGATATTTGCCGAATTGTATACAGGAACCTGATCAGGCCAGCCCATTGCCTTTTCTTCAGCTGTGGTTACCCTCTTTTTTACTGTACCGCCAATTTCTCCACCTTCCCACTCGTAGCCCATTAAAACCGATTCCCGGGCAACACCATCGGCAGCGAGGCTGAATTTTGAAATATCGAGGTCCGGATCAGGATAGCCCAGTTGAACCGGAGTATTTAAATTGGTGAATTTTTCATTACCATAGAGGCCACCATTCATCAGGCCTAGTCGCCAGCGATCGACATATTCGCCGCCATTCATCCAGTCGGTGAGCGATTTGTACCAGTCAAGCGAAACAGTAGCATCATAACTGATGGTTAATTTTCCTTTTTCGCCTCTTTTGGTTGAAATAAGGATCACACCGTTTGCGCCACGCGACCCGTAAATAGCCGTTGCCGATGCATCCTTTAATATCTCTACCGATGCAATATCATTAGGGTTAATATCGGCTACGTTACCTGCTGCGAATGGAATGCCATCGATAACATACAGCGGCGAATTGGATGCGGTAAGTGAACGGTTACCCCGGATGGTAATTTGCGGAAGCTCACCTGGCTTGATATTCGAGGTGATGTCGATACCGGCAGCTTTTCCCTGCATGGCCTGCAGTACGTTTGATACCGGCCTCTCTTTCATTGTCTCCTCCGAAATGCGGGCCACAGCACCGGTAACATCACTTTTTTTTACCGTTCCATAACCGACAACTACCACATCTTCCAAACCGATTGTCTCTTCTTCAAGCGTAATGTTAAAGGTTGTTTTACTTCCGATTGTGATTTCCTGCTTTTTCATCCCCACAAATGAAAATACCAAAATCCGGGCATCCGAAGGGGTTTCAAGCGAAAAATTACCATCAATATCGGTGGTTGTGCCCGTTGTGGTCCCTTTCACAAAGACCGATACCCCGGGGATGGGTGTGCCCGACTGATCGGCTACTTTGCCTTTAACTGCACTTTGTGGCTGCGGGGCACCATTCTCAACCTTTATATTCAACCGCTCCCTAAATGAATATTCAGAGGCAGCGACGCGAAAGATTGAAGCGAACAACAGAACGACAACCAGATGCAAAATCATCCGGGTTTTAAAGACTTTTCTCCTGCCAGGGGAAAGGCCCTTCCTTAATTTTTTTTTCATAACTTTGATTGCTTTTAATAAAGTTTTAATTTGTTAAAATTAGACTTTGAACGGGGGATGGTGAGACATTCTCCGTTTTTCATTTTAGGAATTATTTTCCGTAATGCAGGTTTCCCTCCTGTAAAAAAGAGGGAATTGGATGAAAAAGAAATGAGTATTGTGGGTCCGGACCAAAGTTTTACAATTAAATCCTGTTGGATTTCTTTGGCTGTTTTGTATTCAATAAATTTGGAGTTATGATCACCCAAAGTATTCCGATACTGACTGGAGTGTTCTTCTGACAGTTGAAGGTCCTCATTGTTTGCAAAAAGACCTTTTTTTTCTGATGCATTGCTGAAGGCGCACATGCTTTCAAACAGGTTAATTAAGAATGCAAAAACAGCCAGACGGACAAAGAATTGCCTACGTAAGATAAACGACAATTAAGAGGCCGAGCTTTTTAAACGGGAATTTAATGAACTACCCTTCTTTTGCTGCTAAGGGATAAGTCGTTTGTCGGTACATAGCAAATCTCTTTTTTGCCGGTCCGTACAACACCTACCGTTTGTAAACCGTCCTCTGTATAATGGGTCGTAAAGCCGAAAAATACACCTTTATTATGGCCAGTAGCAACGATTCTTTTCCCTGAATCATTGTAGTACTGATTAAAAGTGACCTCCATTGATAAAAAAGGATTTTCATTCATCGGTTGAGGATTAAAGAACCAAGTAAATATACAACCATAATTTCAAAAATGCAAGGGTTACTTTTGTTTGATTTCTCCAATTAAGGTCATCGTAGTATTTCACATATTCGATTTGGCAGGAATGAAAAAATTGTGGAAATTGCAATGCGATTTTATGGCGCAATATATTGGATCTGAAGCACAGAAAGCAATTAAATTAACCAAGTGCAAGATCAGCAACTATTTTTTTAACAGATGGAATACCTCCCCCTTATTGGAACAGTCGCACTGCTGAATTTGCTGGCGGCTATTAGTCCCGGGCCCGATTTCGTGGTCACAGTCCGGAATTCACTGTGCTATTCACGTCGGGCAGGTATCTTTACCGGTCTCGGAATTAGCATGGCACTATGCGTTCATTTGTTCTATTGCGCGGCGGGCGTTGGTTATATTATCTCGACATCTGTCATCCTGTTTTCCATTCTTAAAGGACTTGGAGCCTCCTATCTGATTTTTTTGGGTTTGAGTTCTTTTGTGGCTAAAGGCTCAAAAATTGATCTGCCGGAAGAACATGCCGTGACTGATCTATCCCGGTTTAAAGCATTCAGAATGGGTTTTCTGACCAATGTGCTGAATCCAAAGGCAACCTTGTTTTTCCTGAGTTTGTTTACGTTGGTGATTGGAAATTCCACCCCGGTTTACATTATCCTTACGATTTCTGCGATCATTATCCTGACTGCATTTACATGGTTTACAATTGTTTCCATATTCCTGGCACAACAAAACGTTCAAAGGGTATTTCTTAAATACGAAAAATTGATCAACCGCACGCTGGGTGGGTTTCTGATATTTTTGGGAGTCAAGATTATATTTACATTCTTTTAGGCTGATAGGGCCTGCTGTCGAATCTTGTTATTGGCGGGCTTTAGCTCCTGGGGATTTCATTGAAATGAGGGAAGGCTTCGTATTGATAGAGAATTTGTATTTATCACCCCTGTAAAATGACTTCTCGATTTCAACAATTTTACCTTCGGTGGTAAAAATGGCCCCGTCAAGGATAAAAACGGCTATTGGAATTTCCGAATCAAAGTAGTTGTTGGGTTCCCCCGGGTGTAGAATTGTTGTTCCAAGGGTCCGTTGTACTTCATCGAGTTTGAGGTGATATTTGTCTTCGTAAATTTTGATAAACGCATCTTCCATATCCAGGATATTTATTTTTGGACAGCAGGTCATCGAAATATACCTGGTTTCGTCTTTCAACAATGCATCATTGCCAAACCTTAACCGGTGTATTTTCAGCACTGCTCCTTCGATAATGTAGTGACGACCATTGATATTGGATGAGATTCCGTTTTCAATCAGGATCTTCTCCAGAATAATATTCTTTGGAGAAAATCCTTCTTTAATCAGGTTATCATTAAAGCTCTCTTTAACTGCCATAAACGAACCAAGCACCCTGGTCAAATGCCTGTCTTCGGAGCGGTTCAGCACAAAGGTGCCTTTTCCTTTGATTCGGGTGGCCCATCCGTTAAGCTCAATTTCGAGCAAACTTTTACGTGCTGTCGTATTGCTGATTTTATAGGTTTTGATTAATTCATTTTCAGAGGGGACTTTATCTCCGGCCTGTAATTCACCTGATTCAATACATCGGATAATTTCTTTGCTAATTGTTAAATACTTTGAGCCAGGGTTCTTTGCCATGAAAAGTTATTTTATGAATTGATATAATATTCAACATGTTATACAACACATGATTTATTAATAAACAAAGTTACAAGAAAATAGTTGCATATAAAAAGAATTTTTATATTTGTCAAATATATTACATAGTGCGTTAAGTATATGTTGCAAAAACCCGGGCATAGTTATTGGATCATTATTGGTTTACTACTTCTAGCGACCTCTCTGAGTTTTCTTGATCGGCAGGTGCTATCGGTTTCTATACTGAAAATCAAGGAAGACCTGAGCATTTCGGACATTGATTATGGCTTTATTAATTCAGGATTTTTGGCCAGTTACGCCGTAATGTTTACCCTTGGAGGCATTTTGATCGACCGTTACGGGAGCCGGCTTGGACTCGCTTTTTCGGTTGGCTTCTGGTCTTTCGCTACCCTTTTGCACAGCTTGTCAACCAGTGTTTTTCAGTTTGGACTGTTCCGGTTTTTGTTGGGCGTCGGCGAAGGGGGTTGTTTCCCGGGTGCGATCAAGGCTGTGCTGGAAAGGGTTCCCAAAAGTAAACATGCCCTGGCTAACGGGATTGCGATTGGTGGTTCGGCGATCGGCGCTGTTATTGCTCCCCCACTTTGTGTGTATTTATTGGGAATCGTAGGCTGGAGGGCCGTATTTCTTGTTACGGGTGGATTCGGGTTTATCTGGTTGATCGCATGGTTGTATTTTACGAAGGAAAAAGAGCAACCATCCGCACAATTAACAAAGGAAATCAAAGTTGAGAAAAAAATTCCGGGAGTTAAACTCATGACATTACTTAAAAATAAAGAGGTTAAGGTGTTTGTTGCCATCCGGTTTATTTTAGATCCGATTTTTTATTTTTATATGTTCTGGATACCTAAGTATTTAAACGAAAGTCATTCACTTTCGCTGGAAGTGATCGGTAAGATTTTGTGGATTCCTTTCCTGGCATTAGGGATTGCAAATATTTTAGGTGGATGGCTATCTGATTTTGTCTTTAACAAGACCTCAAACCTCGACCTTGCGCGGAAACTGGTGATGGGTATTGCTGCACTTTTGACAATTCCGATTGTTTTTGTTGGGTTTATCCATTCTTATTTTATC
>Ga0123337_10007192_pt1 | contig 10436 bp, 8 predicted proteins | sample frozenSSSSmetaG_FD_89792 | JGI IMG/M metagenome (GOLD analysis project Ga0123337, IMG submission 89792) | Glacier valley bacterial and archeal communities from Borup Fiord, Nunavut, Canada, to study Microbial Dark Matter (Phase II) -... | ecosystem: Environmental > Aquatic > Freshwater > Ice >...
CACGCCGCGCAGCACCGGCCTCTCCTCGACCGCGCCGCCGGCGCTGAAGACCTGTTCGAGGAAGCCGCCGAGCAGTCCGCGCAGGCCGGCGAACTGTTGCGGGAAATTGAAGATCGCAGCGCGCTTCAAGACCTCGTGCTCGGCGTCCATCAGCGGCACGACGCGGTCGCGCAGCCGCTTCTCGAGGGCAGCGAACTCGGAACCGAAATTGACGAGCGGATCGTCGGGGCTGCCGGGCGCGTACGGGAAGGTGAAGCCCCAGACCTGGTTGCGCTCTTCCTTGCTGAGGGCACCGAAGCTTTCGTTGAATCCGGCGATCAGGTCGGCCTTGGTGACGAGCACGTAGACCGGCGCCCGCACGCCGAGCTTTTCCGCAAGCTCCTGCATGCGCGCGCGCAGCTTGGCGGCGTGGTCCTTGCGCTCTGCCGGCAACTGCTGGAGCAGGTCCTGGATATTGACGGTGAGGATGACGCCGTTGATCGGCCGCCGCGGCCGTGTCTTCTTGAGCAGCGCGAGAAAGCCGTCCCAGGCGCTGGCATCGACCTGGCTGTTCGACTCCTGCGTCGTGTAGCGGCCAGCGGTGTCGACGAGGACGGCTTCGTCGGTGAACCACCAGTCGCAATTGCGCGTGCCGCCGACGCCGCGGACGCTGCCACCGCCCATCTTCTCGGCGAGCGGAAAGGTCAGGCCGGCGTTGAGCAGCGCTGTGGTCTTGCCCGAGCCCGGCGCGCCGATGAAGATGTACCAGGGCAGCTCGTAGAGGAAGGCGCCGCGATTGAACATCGAGCGCTTGCCGGCCGCCGGTGCGGTCTTCAGCACGCCCACGGCCTGCGTGAAACGCTCGTTCAATGTCGCCAGCTCGCGGTCCGACGAGCTCGGCCCCTTGGTCATGCCGTCGACGAGGGCGGCGTTGCTGCGCTTCTGCTTCCAGAAACCGAACGACAGCCGCAGTACCCACAGCAGGAACAGGACGGCAATGACGAGGATGCGGACCCACTCCGGATCGAGCGGCCGCGTTTCGCCGATCGCGATCATCGGCCCGACCCACCAGACGATCGCCGACAACGCCAGCACGCCGACGAGCGTGAGCATCATCGGATGGAAGACGAAGTGAAGGAACTTCCTCATGCCCTGCTCGTCATGCCGCGGCCGCCGGGATCATCAAGGTGATCTCGACTCGGCGATTGCGAGCCCGGCCGGCCGGGGTGGCGTTGCTCTCGACCGGCTCGGCGTCGGCGCGGCCCTCGGCGCGGACGCGCTCCGGCTTGACCGAGGCGAGCAGCGCCTTCACCGCCGCCGCCCGCTCCTGCGACAGGTTCCAGTTCGACGGATAGCGCAGCGACCGGATCGGCTGGTTGTCGGTGTGGCCGGTGATGAGGATGGACCCCGGCGTCGCCTGCAGGCCAGCGTCGATGCGTTGCAACAGTGGCCGCACCCGGTCGGAGATGACGGCGCTGCCGGGCTCGAAGAACCCGTCGCCCTTGATGACCACGATCGAGCGATCGGTGAGGTCGCGCACCTGCACCAAGCCGGCTTCGATCTCGGGCTTCAGAAAGGTCGCGAGGCGAGGCGCCGCAGCCGGTAGCGGCGGCGGCGGCGCGGCGATGCTGGCGGTCTTGACGTCGAGGCCCTGCAGGCCCGCGAAGACCGCGTCGGAGCTGCCGTTGATCGACAGGCGCAGGCCGATGTAGACGCCGAGCAGCAAGAGGCCCATCAGCGATGCGACGACCCACATCGGCAGGCCGGCGCCGAGCCGCGCCGTCTTCGCCGGCACGCCCTGCCAGCGCGGCGACAGCGTCTTGTCGCCGTCGGTGTTGGCCTTGCCGCGCAGCATCTGCGAGAGTCGCACGCGCAGGCTCTCGAGCTGTGCCTTGCCATCATTGAGCACGCGGTAGCGGCCCTCGAAGCCGAACGCGAGGGCGACGTACATCAGCTCGAGCAGGTTGCGGTTGGCGGCGACGTTCTCGGCCAGCTTGCTCATCAGCTGGAACACCTTCTCGCCGCCCCAGGTCTCGTTGTGAAATAGCACGAGCAGGCTCTGGTTCGCCCACACGCCCGAGCCGCCCCAGGGCGTGCTGGCCGCCGATTCGTCGAGCAGCGTACAAAGGATGTAGCGCGCCGCGATGACCTGCTCATTCGGCAGGCCTTCGGAGCGCGCTTGCGCCTCGAACTTGCGGACGCCGTCGGCGAGCGCTTCCTTGAGCCCGGCCGCGTTCGGGTGCTGGACCATGGCGCGGATGCGCGGTGCGGCGCTCAGCAGCGGCGACGCGGCCGAGACCAGCGGATTGAGGCTCGCGGCCATGAGCGCGTCGAGCGCGAGCGGCGCTTCCTTGCCGCCACCGGCCTCGGCGCGCGCGGCACCGCCTGGCACGCCGGGCCGCCCGCTGGCGGGCACGCCGCCGCCGTGCGGCATCGGCGGCCGGCCGGTCGACGGCTTGATCACCGTGCGATCGGATTCGAAGGCAGCGAAGGGATCGTCGTCACGACCGGTCGAGTCAGTCATGGCGCGTCTTCAGGCCCCGATGGTCAGGCACGAATCGCCCAGAACTCGAGCTCGAGGCCGGGGAACTCGCCGGCGATGTGCATCGCCAGGCCGCCCGACGCCTCGAGCTGCTTCCAGAGCTCGTTGTTGCGGGTCTCGAGCTCGAAGTAGTTGAAGCCGGCGTGGTAGGGAATCTGCCGCGGCGCCACCGGCATCGCCCGCATCGGCACGCCGGGAAGCTGCAGGTTGACGAGGTCACGGATGCGTTCGACCGGGCCGATCCGCGTTTGCGTGGGAAAGCGTGCACGCAGCGCTTCGCCCGGCATCTGCGCGGCGACGGCAAGCACGAAGCTGGCATTTCGCTGCAGCTCCTTGTCGGCAATGATGGCGACGCGAATGCCGTACTTGCGGTCCTGCAACTCGATCGGAATCGCGGTCTGCTCCATCACCATCGAGAGCGACTGGCGCAGATCGTCGATCACCGACTTGAAGCAACGCTGGAGATCGTCGTGCAGGTACTCGGGAAACGGCGGCGGCCGCCGCTTCTCGCGGAAGGTGGCGAGGTCGCCGGCGAGGCTGAGGCAGGCCGCGTAGAGCGTTTCCGGGTGCAGCACCGAGCGCTGCTGCAACTGCATGAAGAGCGGCTGCGAGCGGTTCACGGCCTCGAGGAGCAGGAAGTCGGCGATCTCGGCGACGCCGCCGCGGCCGGGCTGCGACAAGCGCGCCGCCAGCGCTTCGCCACGCTGGTGCAGCAGGCCGCAGAGCTCGCGGACGTAGCCGTCGAGGATCGGGTGGCCTTGCGAGTGCAGCATCGGCGCGATGTAGTGCGGGTCGAGCACGACCTTGTTGTCGGCGCGGCGCTCGACCAGCCGCGCCATGCTGAGCGTGGCATAACCCTCGCCGGCATCGCGCTCGAGCATCAGGCGCAGGTTCACCCGGCCGATCTGGATCGTGGTGTCGCGATCGACGTTGGTGTTGCTGTCGCCGACGTCGACCTCGGCCACCTGGTAGCGCGGGCCCATCGAGCCGGCGGCCTGCTCGGCATCGGACTCGACAATGCCCGGCCGCTGCAGCACCAGCGCGAGGACGACGCGCTCGTTGCGCGCGTCGACCGGGATGTCGAGCGCGGCCGGAGCGGCATCGTTGCCGGGGATCGAGAAGGCGGTGCCGTCGGGCAGCACGCCTTGCGCGGAAGCGAGCGAGACCTTGCCGATGGCGAGGGCCGCATCGTCGAGGGCCAGCGCCGTGAAGCCCCAGCCGTGGCCGACGGTCGCCATCAGGCGCTGGCGCAGCTGGAACTCGGTGTAGCGGTCGTGCTGCTGGAAGTGCTGGGGCTGCAGGAACATGCCCTCGGTCCAGACCACCTTGTTGTGCCAGGTCATAGGGGTGCGCGCAGCGCTTCGATAGGCATCGGACTCTACTTGAACAGCGCCACGGTCGATACAGGATCTGCCCTTTTGAAAGGCGGCCCGGAGCGCGGCGATTTCACGGAATGTCTTCGGTCATCTGGCCGGGCATCGACACCGAGATCACGCCGCCCCAGGTGCAGTTGAGCTTCGAGGTGTCGTCGAGCGCCGGCATGTTGGCGAGCATCACGGTCGGCGCGCCGGGGGCCCACGGCGCGACGGTGAGCGGCACGCACGGCATCGGCGTGAGCACTCCGAGCGCCGCTGCCGTCGCGGCAGCGACGGTCGGATTCGACGGGCTCATGCACATCCCGAACGGCATGATGTTGACCATCGGCTTCATGTCCATGATGTTGGCCGCCGGCATGTTGGTCGTCATCATCCGGTTGATGGGCAAGACGGCGAGCGTGCTCGGCGCGACGCCAAAGGTGCATTGCAGCATCGCTCCCATGCAGACGTGCTTCGGCATCTCTACCTCCGGAACTAGAGCTCGCTCACCCAGACCGCGAGCGCGGTGAAGTTGTCGTGGCGCGGCTTGTGGGCGGCGCCGTGAAGAACGTTCTTCTCGAGCTCGTGGAGCCAGCCGAGCGGGCTCGCCGCGGCGGCGAGCGCACCTTCGAGCTGCGCATCCTCGACGTACTCCCAGAGACCGTCGGTGCAGAGCAGGAACACGTCGCCCGGCTCGAGACTCCACGGCTGCGGCGACACCGACACGGTGAGGTCTTCCTCGCCGACGCCGAGCGCCGACAGCAGCTCGCTGCGCTGCGGGTGCGAGCGCATGCCTTCGGGCGCCAGCATGCCGCCGTCGACCAGCGACTGCACGAGGCTGTGATCCTTCGTGCGCGCTGCGATGCGGCCGCCGCGAAAGACATAGAGCCGCGAGTCGCCGCAGTGCCCCCAGGCGCCGACGCGGGCGTCGAGGTCGATGAAGAGCGCCACCACCGTGCTGTGCATGTTCTGCAGGGCGCGGTCGTCGGCGCGGTGCTGGATGATCGAGCGGTTGGTGTCGACGATGATTCGCTTGATCGCTTCGCCGCTGCTTTCGGGCTGCGCTGCGAAGCCGCCGAGGATGAACTGGACGGCGATCTTCGAGGCCTTGTCGCCGCCGCCGTGGCCGCCGGCGCCGTCGGCGACGACGCAGCACAGATGGCGGTCGGAATGCCAGTGGCCGCAGGCGTCCTCGTTGTAGTTGCGGCCGCCGCGCCGCGACAGTGTCGCGAGTTCCATCTGCACGGTCAGCCCCTTCTGCCGGCGACGATCATGGCCGATCCTTCGCGAGCTGGTCGATGTATTCGTTGTAGGCGCGCAAGAATTCCTTGCCGAACAGCTCGTGGAAGTCGTCGGTCGCCTCGGCCGAGATCTGCCCGTACATCTCGGTGAAGGCGTCCCACATGCGGGCCTTGCGCTTGGCCGGCAGCAGCGCCGAGAGAAAGGACTTTTCGGTCAGCTTGCCCTCGAGCCGGGCCGGATCGAAGCGCTTGAGGATGCCTTCGAGCGCTGCACGCATGCCGGCGAGGAAGCCGAACTGGTGGGCGCGCAGATCGTCGTAGGCGTCGCGCATCGCCTTGTCGGATTCCATGAAGCCGCGCACCGGCGGGCTGAGCAGGTGGCCGAGCGCGACGTCGACCGACGGCGAGAACTTCAGCGGGTTGTTCTCGCGGGTGACGATCATCGTCACCTCGGCGCGGATCTCGCGCTTCAGCGCCGCACGGGCGACCAGCAGGTCGATGGTGCCGCGCGTCGCTTCGTGGACGAGGCGGCCCATGAGGCGCATGAGGGCGGGCGTGAGGACGAGCGTTTCGGGCGGCAGGTTGTGGACGCCGAGGCCTTCGCGGAGAGCGGCCGTCAGCGCCGCGATGTCGGCGCTGGTGGCAGGTGCTGCGGACGGTGACGACGCCGCTGCGGCGGCGGCTGGCAGCGACGCCGGGGTGGCGCCCCGCTGCGGCGGCGGTTGCCAGGCCGGCGTGCCGGCGACTGGCGGCGGTCGCGTCGTCGGTGCAACCGGCGGCGGCGCTGTCGGCGCGGGTGGCGGTGCCGGCACTGCGGCCGTCGCGAAGTCGAGATCGACGTCGGCATGGAGCGAAGCCGACGGCGCGCTCGTCGCTGCCCCGCGCGGCCGGATCACGGTGCGGCTCTCGCCCGACGGATCCGACCACGACAACACCGAATCGGGCGGCGCGACAGCGTCGGGCACGCGCGCCACGCCTCGCACCGGCGCCGGCACTGCCGCTGCCAGCGGCTGGCCGCCGAAGCCGGAGATGTAGGTCGCCTGCTGCGGCATCGCCGGCGCGGCGGGTCGCGCCGCCATCGGCGCCGGAGCGGCTGTGGCTGCGGGCGCGGGCGCGGGCTGCCGGGCCGCCGCCGGCACCGACATCGGCGGCAGCATGAACGGTGACTGCAGGTCCGACGAGGTGTCGGCCTTGGCGGATGCGTTGCCGCGCGTCATGCTGTTGAGCGACTTCAGCGGGTCGGCGTTGGCTGCCATGTTGGGCTGCGCCGCCGCCTCGTTGAGTGCCGAACCGGCCAGCGGGTCGCGGCTGCCGCCGGGCGACAAACCGAACAGCGCGTCGAGCGAATCGCCACCGCCGCCATCGCCGCCGAGACCGGCGATGAGCGGCTCGGCGCGGCCGCCAACGTCGAGGCCGAACGCCGACGGCGACGGCGGCTGACCGAGCGAGTGCGCGAAGTCACCGGCGCCGGGTCCCGCGGTCTTCGGGTCCGGTGCGAACGGGTCCCAGTCGAGCGGGATGCCGCCCTGCGACGCCGCTGCAGAAGGCGTTGGCGCCGGCGTTCGCAAAGCGGCACTCGCCGGTGGCGACGCAGCGAACGCGGCCAACGGATCGGCAAAACCAGCGGCAGCGGCCGCCGGCACGCGACCGGCCGGGCCGCCACGCGATCCGCCCGCGGCCAGCCCCGCGAAGTCGGCGAACGGATCGGCAGCGGCGGCAGCGCCGGGCGCCGCGCCCGCCTCGACGCGCATCGCATAGCCGCCGATGTTGATCTCGTCGCCGACATTGAGGAGCGCTTCCTGGCCGTTGCCGAGCGGCCGGCCGTTGACCGAGATCGGGTTGCTGCCGCGATCGATCACCGCATAGCGGCCGTTGCGATAGACGATCTGCGCGTGCACGCGCGAGATCGTGCGCTCCGGATCGGGCAGCACGAGCTGGTTATTCTCGGCGCGGCCGATGTTGCCGCCGGTCTCGTCGAAGTGGCCGGTGATCGGCGTCGTCGACGTGCCGTTGTACGACGTCACGGTGATGCTGATCACGACCTCGTTTGCTCCTCAGCGCAGCACATAGATTCTTCCGTCGACCATCGCCAGCCGGAGCGGCCAGGCATGCTCGGACGGTGCTTCGTTCTGCGTTCGCAGCACCGGCCCGCCAGTGCTCGCCAAGCAATCGACCAGGCGCCCTGAAGCGACCGGTCGCAGGACCAGCTCGGCAGCGACGGGCGGCATGATCTTCAAGGCCTTGGCAGCATACAGCCGCTGCAGCTGGTCGCGAAAGCGCTGCACTGCGTCGGCAGCATCGGTCTGGTAGGCGAGCGCGAGCTCGTCGAAGCGCAGCTTGGCGGCCGCGATCAGCGGCTCTGCGTTGCCGCGGCCGAGCTCGACGCCGAGCTCCTGCACGAACTCGAGCACCTTGCGCTGCACCGCCGGGCCGGCATCGAACATCGGCGCATCGAGCCAGCGCCAGCGCGGAAACGTCACCGGCAGCTCGACGTCCTTGCTGTGCGTCGACGGTGCGTCGTAGGACTTGCCTTCGACCGCCGCCCATTCGACGACGCCGAGCGCCCTCGCCTCCGGATCGGCCGGCGACTGGCCGCGGCGAACGAGGATGAGCCGCGCCCTCGCCCACGTCGGCCCGATGGCGATGCGCGGCTGGCTGGGCACGCTGCTGCCCAGCGGCGGCGGCGCGACGACGATGCCGAGCTGGTTCTTGCCCGCCAGCGTGTACTCATGCACCGCCAGGCTGGTGCTGCCGCCGCCGGGGCCGAGAGCCGCGACCGGCATGTCGTTGAGATGCGCCTCGACAGCGCAGCCGCCCGCGGACAGCTCGATCATCAGCAGCCGCTCCATCGCCATCAGCCGGCGCTCCAGTCGACCAGCACCGAGGCCGGCAGCATCGGCCGGATGTCGCGCGCAGCGCCGAACATCGGATCCGACGTTTCGGTCGAGACGCTGACCGGCTCCGTGCGCAAGGCGAAGAACCACTGCACGCCGGCGGCATCGGCACGCGGTCTGAGGCCGCACTCGCCGACCAGGGCTCCGGTGACCGGCGACGGCCCCGACGAGACGCCGAGCGTGGCCGGCTCGGCGCCGGCCAGCGGTTCGATCTCGAGCGTGAACGGAAAGCGCCAGGTCCGCAGCACCGACTTCAGGTCTTGCCCCTCGGCAGCCTCGCTGCCGAGCGCGGCCACCGTCATCTTCAATTCGCTGCGGCCCTTGCAGAGCAGGCGGATGCGCGCGCGCGCGGCGCCGCTCACGAGCTCGCCCGAGAGACGCAGGTCGACGGCGAACGCGAGCAGGTCGAGCGTGCCCTGCGTGCGCATGCGCACGACGGCCGGCGCCGTGCGCTGCCAGCCCCAGGTGAAGCCGGCCTGGCCGACCAGCGGCGAGACCTCGACCTCGAGCCGAGGCGACTGGTTGTCGAGGGCGCGCGCCCATTCGTTGTAGAGCCGCTCCATGCCGGTCCGGAACGCCGCGTGAAGCTGCACCCAGGCCCGCTGCCACGGCGCGACGTCGACGGCGGCGCCATCGGCTTCGAGCGTGCACACCGCCGCCGGCGACGCCGCCTCGGCTGCGGCGGGCCACAGCATCGCCGACCAGGCCGGATGGCGCAGCTCGCTCAGGTACTGCGTCGCCGGGTAGACGCGCAGCTGCAGGGCGACGTTGCCGAACGGAGCGCCGGCGTCGCGCAGGCCGCAGCTCGTGATGCGCACGGTCTGCGCCTCGAACGCGCTCTCGGCAGCAATGCCGGGCATCGCCGCGCCCGCCTCGACGATGCTGGGCGAAGGCGCATAGAGCGCGAGGCTGAGGCGGGCCGCATCCCGCCCCTTCCAGGCCAGCCGGCCCTCGGCGCCGACCTGCACGATCTCGGGATGGACGCGCGCATCGCAGACAGCGACGGCGTCGACGCGAAGGTTGAGCCGCGCCGGCGCGCCGCCGCGCAAGGCGTGGCTCGTGACCGCGATCTCGACGGGCGCGTCGGGTGCCCGCGACCAGCTGACGTGCGGATCGTTGGCGCGCGACGCGGCCACCCGCTGCCAGCCATTGGCGGCGAGCCGGTACTGCTGCAGGTTCTCGGCCTCGGCGACCATCATGTCGATGCTGCCGACATCGCACGGCGTCACCGCCGCGACCGTCGTCTCGGCTGCGAACACCGAGCGCGCCGCGGCCAGCGCGCCGACCTGCACGTCGACGCGGCCGAGAGCGGCATCGAGCTGCGCCGCCGTCACCACCGGCGCGGCGCCCACGGTGGCCGGCAACCGCCGCTGCAGCTCTTCGCGGCTGCGATGGACGAGCTGGTGCAACTTCAGCTGCGCGCTGCGGCGGCCATCGGCCAGGATCTCGGCGGCCCAGGCGAAGCCGGGCTTGGCGTCGAAGGACGGGCCCCAGATGCACCAGAGGCTGGCGTAGCGGGCGAGGTCACGAGCGTCGACGAAGCCGTGCTTGCGGCCCTGCTGCACAGCGGCCGCGACGAACGCCGGCCAACGCTCCTGCAGCAGCTCGGTCATCGCCGGCCACGACTCGGCCAGCACGGCACTGATGCTCGCGGCGTGGCGCTTGAGGACGATGCCCTCGAGCAGCTCGAACTGCTCGCGGCCCAGCCTCAGCATCGCCTGCCCATCCGCACGCAGTTCACTTCGGCGGCCGCATCACGGTGCGGACATCGGTGGCGAGGACGCCGTCGCGAACGCTCAGCCACGTCCAGTCGTCGGCGGCCGGCACGACGAGCGCCTGGCCGAGCGCGAAGAACTCGTCGAGCTGCGACGCCAGCAGCGTCGGCACGACGACGCGAACGACCTCCGGGTCCCACCAGCGCCAGCGCCGGCGCTCGCCGTCGGGCGTGGTCACGTCGGCGAGCGAGCGGCAGTGCTCGCGCACCGGCAGCATCGTCCGCGTCGACACCGAGAGCACGCCCCAGCCGGGGTAGGTCGGCGTGGCCACGTCGAGGAGCCAGTCGGTGAAGGGCGAACCTTCCTTCAGCTCGGCGAGGTAGGCGGCGCGTGCCGCGGCTTCGGCGGACAGGGCGCCGCGCTGCAGGCAGTCCCAGCCGCCGAGCTCGGCGCTCGCCAGCTTCGCGGCGATGTCGGGAACGACGAGGCCGTCGATCACGGCATGGACGCGTACGCCGCTGCCGGCCCAGAGCGAGGCACGCAGCTGGGCGGGCGAATACGAGGAGCTCATCGCGGCAGGCGGCGCATGCGGCGATCACGGCGCCGGGGCCGGGTCCTTCTTCATCGGATCGTCGAAGTTCTTGTCGTAGTCGCTGCTCTTCTCGGGCGTCGTCGTGTCTTCCTTCTTCGCCTCGGTCGGCGCGACCGGG
>Ga0123337_10007194_pt1 | contig 10435 bp, 6 predicted proteins | sample frozenSSSSmetaG_FD_89792 | JGI IMG/M metagenome (GOLD analysis project Ga0123337, IMG submission 89792) | Glacier valley bacterial and archeal communities from Borup Fiord, Nunavut, Canada, to study Microbial Dark Matter (Phase II) -... | ecosystem: Environmental > Aquatic > Freshwater > Ice >...
AAACGTACAATAATCATGGAAAAAGATGGTCGCTTTGAAGCACCAAACTGGATGACGGATGGGAAAAAGTTACTTTTTAACATGGATGGTAATATCTATAAAATTCCGGTTGAAGGAGGCGAACCTGAAAAACTGAATACCGGTATCGCCACGCGCAACAACAATGATCATGTTATTTCATTCGACGGCAAGATGCTTGGAATCAGCAGTCACAGGGATGGCCTGAATGGTGGTGGTTCATCCGTTTACGTTTTACCAATTGAAGGAGGAACACCTCAACTGGTTACCCAGGACACCCCCTCCTACCTGCATGGCTGGGCGCCTAACAACAAAGAAGTAGTTTACGTGGCCCAACGCAATGGAAGTACTATTTACAACATTTATAGAAATTCAATCAAAGGGGGAAATGAGGTGGCTTTGACCAATAATAAGGCCAAAGAACATGTGGACGGATGCGAATATTCTCCCGATGGAAAATACATTTATTACAATGGCAGCCAGTCGGGCACTATGCAGTTGTGGCGCATGAAACCAGATGGAAGTGAAAAAGAACAACTCACCTTCGACCAGTACAACAATTGGTTCCCACACATTTCTCCAGATGGCAAATGGATCGCTTTCATCACCTTTGAGGCGGATATTGAATTCAATTCGCATCCTTCCTATAAACGGGTGATGTTAAGGTTGATGCCTGTTGCAGGAGGAGCCCCGAAAGTAATTGCCTACTTGTATGGCGGTCAGGGTACAATCAATGTTCCCTCATGGTCGCCCGACAGCAAGCACATCGCCTTTGTAAGTAATTCAGGAAAGAAATAATTATTGTAATTTATAAAACCATTATTCAAATGAAATTTATTGTCTCTTTATTTTTTCTGTGCTTCACGATCCTGCAATTTTCGCAGGCGCAGAATAAAATTGTTAAGCAGGAAAAACTGTATAAGTTTGAACTGCAATCTTCAGAATTAATTGGTGATTCGGGTGATAAAATATCACAGTCTGATTATCATTCAAAAGTGTATTGGTTCCCTGTGAATGTTCCATCCACTGTTTTGACAGGACTGGTGGCTAACCGGGTTTACCCTGATCCGTATTCAGGAATGAACAACATGTTGATACCCGATGCATCAGATGAATTTAACAAAACCTACAATCTCGAACAGTATAGTCATATTCCCAACGTAGGCAATCCATGGAAAAAACCATATTGGTACCGCACCAACTTTCAGGTTCCGGCTACCGATAAAGGGCGTCATTTTCAATTAATATTCAAAGGAATTAATTACAGGGCTGCTGTTTGGGTCAATGGACAGCAAATAGCTGATTCAGCCCACATGGCTGGTATGTTTGCAGAATACAGTTTCAACATCAGTAAATTCATTCAGGCAGGAAAAGAAAACGGTCTGGCTGTAAAAATCTATCCCCTTGATGAACCCGGATTGCCCGCTGAGGAACAATTAAAAGCAATGGGTGACTTTTTTGCTAATGGTGGCCCTACCGGCGATATCGGAAAGAATGTCACCATGCTTTGTTCAGTTGGCTGGGATTGGGTACCACCTGTACGCGACCGGAACATTGGAATCTGGCAGCCAGTAATTCTGCGTACCTCCGGCCATGTGATTATTCAGCAGCCACAACTGATAACTGATTTACCAAATCTTCCCGACACATCAGTGGCCAAACTGTCTTTAAAACTTGCATTGGCGAACCATGGCCCTGAACAAGCTAAAGGAATATTAAAAGTGGATATTCGTCCTGAAAACTTTACAGGTTCATCGGTTCAATTTATTAATGAGGTTACCATTGCAGCGGGAGCAAGCGTTAATGTCGATCTTAATTCTGGAAATAACGACAAACTAACCTTCAAACAACCACATTTATGGTGGCCTGTCGGATATGGGAAAGCCAATCTTTACCGCATTCGGCTGAAGTACGAAATGAACGGCGTGGTTTCAGATGACACAACCTTTGTATTCGGAATCCGCACTGTTGGTTCAAAAGCTGTGGAAGTACCTGGTAAACTTCTGCGCCGCGATTTCTATGTGAACGGAAACCGTGTTCACTTGGTTGGAGGAGCATGGGTGCCCGACATGATGCTGAACCGTGACTCGGCCAGGTATGATGCAGAACTGAGACTTTGCCGAAATGCCAATATCAACCTGGTCAGAATCTGGGGTGGTGGCATTACTCCACCTGACGTATTTTTCGATTTGGCCGACCGTAATGGCTTACTCGTATGGTCTGATTTCTGGGTTACAGGTGACACGCATGGCGAATTCAAAGGTTCTGTAGATAATCCGACAGAAGGGAAAATTTTTATCAGCAATATGGTCAGCACAATCAAAAGAATTCGTAATCATCCTAGTCTTTTAGTGTGGACCGGTGGAAATGAAGGGCATATCCGAAAAGATCTTTACGATGTGATGAGAGAAAGTATTATCACTTTGGATGGAACCAGGCCATTCATACCCAGTTCTTCCGGATTCGCCAAACTGCCTGCAGGGTGGAATGGTGCATGGCCGGATAATCTGGCATCAGGCGTTTACAGCGGTGGCCCTTATACATGGCAGGACTCGAAAGAATATTATAATTTAGCCGACAATGCCAAAGACTGGGTATTTAAAGATGAAACTGGTATACCATCACAACCGACCTACAACGGTTTGAAAAAAATAATTCCCAATCTCGTATGGGATACCACCTTGCCTTTTCCTTTAAATCATTCCTGGGGTTATCACGATGCGGCTACTGGAAACGGCAAGTATGACAAATACTACGAGACGATGGTTGAAAGATACGGAGAACCTGTATCGATGGAAGATTTCTCCAATAAGATGCAACTTATGAATGCAACCGGGTATCAGGGAATTTTTGAAGCTGCCGGACATAAGCTGAATGAAATCGGTGGGGTCATGCTATGGAAAATAAATGCAGCATTTCCAAGCGTCATCTGGCAAATTTATGACTGGTATCTTGAACCAAATGCCGGTTATTATTTCGAGCAGAATGCCTGTGAACCACTTCACGTTCAGCTAAATCCACTCGATTTCAAGGTGACTGTATTAAACCGTACCTATCACTCGTATTCGAACTTAACTGTTCAGGCTGATGTCTATGGAATTGATTCTAAACTTTTATTCCATCAGGAAGAAAAAATTAGTCTTTCCACTACCGATGTAAAAGAACCATTCTCTCTTTCAAAGGTTTTATCTGATGCAAAAGGGGTGAACTTTGTGGTTTTAAATTTAAAAAATACCAACGGAAAAATTATTTCACACAATGTTTACTGGCTAGCTATGGACAACAATTACAAAGCACTGAGTTCAATGCCCCAAACAAAGGTACAGGCAACAGTATTGAAATCAGAAAAGTTGAAATTGGAGACTAAATGGACTGTTAAGCTGACTAATAGTTCAAAGTTGATGGCTTTTTTCATCCATCCACAACTTATCAGTGACGGAGAAGAAGTTCTCCCCTCATATTGGTCTGCTAATTATTTCTCATTGGCACCAGGGGAATCAATTACCGTTACTGTCAGTGCTTCCAATGGGTTAATAAGTAAGAATAAGGAAATTCTGGTCGAAGGCTGGAATATTGATAAACAGATAATTAAGTTACAAGATCAGAAGAAATAATTGATTAACAGCATTGGCTTCTAGTTTTATAATAAAGGGTATACTGAATTTTGGAGATAATTAATCAAAGGTTATTTCCATGTTCAGTACACCTTTTTTGTTATTACAAAGGACAAGTGTTGTGTCAGGGATTATATGACGTAAGATTATTTAAGGTCCTAAAAAACCCTCCTCAGAGCGTTATACAAAGATTATATAACCATTGATCGGTATTACCATGCCCTCAAACCTCCAAACAGATGTTCTGCGAATAATAATCTTACAACTGCTTTTTTATCCTTTAACGGCTCCTACTTAACGGGTTGGATGGCTTTGCCTTGTGAGATGTAAAATGAAACTTGTCCTGCTTACCGATAACATTTTACCAAAGAAGTCTAATACTTCTGAGGTGTTTTTTTAGTTTTAATTGAACAGTTTATGTCAACATTATTCAAAGACTATTCGAAGACTATTCGAAGGTTATTCAATGATTGTTCATATGTATTCAAATAATCATCATATAGCTTTCTAATAACCAATGTATAATTTTCCAATAACATTAAGACTCTCCGATTGGCCCTAGCATGCACCAGACGGCCCTATGACTGGTATTATGTCAACCTCATAATGATGCTTTAAACATCACACCCTCAACACCACCCATCTTAAGAAGATGGAAATTGGGAAAATAAGGTTCAAGGAGTAAATAACTTAAATAAAAAAAGTAAAACACATAGAAAAAAATTATCATGCTACATTTTAACGTTGACATGACACTAAGAAACATTGGCATTTAAACATGAAATTTGGATTTTAAGTTTTCCGATGTTTCTTGTATCTTTGCACCCTCAAATTTTAGGTTTATGATTTCGGTTGATCAATTGATAGTTAGTTTTGGGGGATTCGAACTTTTTAAGGGAATTTCATTATTGGTAAGTCCTAAAGACCGTATAGGTTTGGTGGGCAAAAACGGGGCCGGAAAATCCACGCTTCTTAAGATTCTTTCAGGTGAGCAGCAACCCAATGAAGGGGTGGTTTCAGTTCCCAACGATGTTCGCATCGGGTATTTGCCTCAGCACATGATAATTGCTGACGGACGCACCGTTTTTGAGGAAGCCGTCACTTCATTTGAGGAAATACTGGCTCTTGAAAAGCGCATTGAAGAAATTAACCATCAATTAGCTACCCGGACAGATTATGAATCAGCTGAATACCATCGTCTATTGGATCATGTGACCGAATTTAATGACCGCTTCCACATGTTGGGCGGCAATAATTTCGAGGCTGAAGTAGAACAAACGCTGTTAGGACTTGGCTTTCTGCGATCAGACTTTACCCGTCAAACTTCTGAATTCAGCGGTGGATGGCGTATGCGCGTAGAACTGGCAAAAATATTACTGAAACGTCCTGATGTGTTTTTGCTTGATGAACCTACTAACCATCTGGATATTGAATCGATTCAATGGCTCGAGGATTTTCTGAAAAGCTACAATGGTGCCGTAGTACTTGTTTCGCATGACAGGGCTTTCCTGGATGCAGTGACCAACCGTACGATCGAGATTACCCTTGGCCGCACTTACGATTTCAAATCCAATTATTCAAGATATCTTATTTTACGCAAGGAACTGAAAGAGAATCAAATGGCAGCCTATATCAATCAGCAGAAAATGATTGATGATACTGAAAAATTCATCGCTCGTTTCCGCTATCAGGCCACTAAGTCGATACAAGTTCAGTCGCGCGTAAAAATGCTCGACCGTATTGAGCGTCTTGAAGTGGATGATGAAGACAACTCTGCGCTCCGGATTAAATTCCCAGCGGCATTGCGCTCGGGGACAATTGTAGCTGAAGCCAGGGAGCTTACAAAAAATTACGGAAAACTTAATGTTCTTAATAAAATTGACATTATTATTGAACGCGGTGAAAAAGTAGCCTTCGTAGGGAAAAACGGCGAAGGGAAAACCACCCTGGCCCGAATCATTATGAATGAATTGGAATATGAAGGAGAATTAAAGCTGGGGCACAACGTAAAAATAGGATATTATGCACAGGATCAGGCCAAACGGCTCAATCCAAATCTAACTGTTTTTGAAACTATTGACCAGATTGCTGTAGGCGAAATTAGAACAAGGATCCGAAGTATTCTGGGGGGATTCATGTTTTCGGGTGACGATGCTGACAAGAAAGTCGCTGTACTTTCAGGAGGAGAATGCTCTCGCCTGGCCATGGTAAAATTGATGCTCGAACCAGTTAACCTACTGGTACTCGATGAGCCAACCAACCATCTCGACATGCGTTCAAAGGAAATCCTGAAGCAGGCCTTGATTGATTACGATGGAACGGTCATCGTAGTATCACACGACCGTGAATTTCTCGAAGGATTGGTTAGTTGCGTGTATGAATTCAAAGATAAAAAAGTAAAACAGCATTTGGGTGGCATTTACGATTTCCTTCGACGCAAGAAATTGGATTCTATGAAGGATTTGGAGAGAAAAGATTTACCTTTGAATCAGGGAGTTAAATTACAGAAAGCTGAAGATGTAGAAAAATTAACCTTTGAAGAACGCAAAGAATTAAACCGTACTTTCAAAAGTATTGAAAAAGGTATTGAAAGAACCGAGCAGGAAATTGGAGATCTGGAAAAGAAAATCGAACACATGAACCAGGTACTGGCCGAATCAAATGTTGCTGATGCTTCAGTTTTCAACAAATACGAAAAACTCAAAAAGGAACTCGAACAGAAATTAGTGACCTGGGAAAAGCTCAATGCTGACCATGTAGAAATTTCAAAAAAGAAGACCTGGTAAGGGAATTGGCAGGGAGACGGAAGACAGAAGATGGAAGTCGGAAGATGAAGCCGAGAGATGGAAGACAGAAGTTGGAAACCGGAAGACGGGAATCACTATTCGGATGGAATGAAACATTTAACTTGCAACGCACTGACCAGAAATTTAGATTTTAAAACATGGAATTCAACTATAAATCAACAATTATCACTATTATAAAATGTACGACAACAAAGAGAATAAACCTGCCGATGATCTGATCTTTGGCATACGCGCTGTAATCGAAGCTATTCAGGCTGGAAAAGAAATCGATAAGGTCCTTATTAAAAAGGGATTGATTGGCGATTTGTTCAAAGAAATGTTCGACCTTATACGTATCCGACAGATTGCTTTTCAGTATGTCCCCATTGAAAAGATCAACCGTATATCACGCAAAAATCATCAGGGCGTGCTGGCTTTTATTTCTCCGGTTGCCTTACAACGAATTGAAGATATCATTCCAGCCATCTACGAGGAAGGTAAAACACCGTTGATACTGGTACTCGATCAGGTAACGGATGTACGAAATTTCGGTGCCATAGTGCGTTCAGCCGAGTGTGCCGGGGTTCATGCCATTGTTATTCCTGATAAAGGATCAGCCCGTATCAATGCTGATGCAGTCAAAACGTCGGCAGGAGCCTTGCATCTGGTACCAATTTGCCGGACACGAAGTATGAAAGAGACCATTTCATTCCTCAAAGAATCAGGTTTAAAAATGATTGCAGCCACTGAAAAATCGACCGTTGTATATACCAGTACGGATCTTACCGGACCAATGGCCATCATTATGGGTTCTGAAGATACAGGTATAGATCCACGGTTGCTGGCATTGGCTGATGAACACCTTAAAATCCCGATCCTGGGAAAAATAGAATCGCTTAACGTTTCTGTAGCTGCCGGTCTACTGATATACGAGGTAATCAGGCAAAGGGGATTGACAGATAATAACAATTGATGATTGGTCATTTTAAATTTACATTTTTACGGTAGCCTAATAACTTCGGGGCTAATTTAACACTCCTATGATCTTTAAGAATTTATTAACTCATAATAATTTATCAATGCAAAGATAATGTTACCTTTGCAGCCCTAAAATTCAAGATAATATACAAAGCGAATGATAACGGTTTCAAATTTATCAATTCAATTCGGAAAAAAAGCCCTTTTTTCAGATGTTAATTTAAAGTTCAACCCAGGCAACTGTTATGGTGTAATTGGGGCAAACGGGGCTGGAAAATCAACCTTGTTAAGGATCATCTCAGGTGATCTGGATGCTACCCGTGGTTCGGTAATCATGGGACCCGGTGAACGCTTGTCTGTTTTGAACCAGAACCACCATGCTTTTGACGAATATACGGTGCTTGATACCGTGCTGATGGGACATACAGAAATGCTTCATGTGATGAAGGAAAAGGACGCTCTTTATGCCAAAGCCGATTTTACCGAAGCCGATGGACTTCTGGCCGCCAAGCTTGAAGACGATTTTGCCAACATGAATGGCTGGAATGCTGAAAGTGATGCTGCCAATCTGCTCAGTGGTTTGGGCATTAAGGAAACCATGCATTATACCCTGATGAAGGACCTGAATGGCAAGGAAAAAGTACGCGTACTGCTGGCTCAGGCTTTGTTTGGTAATCCAGACAATCTTTTGCTCGATGAACCTACCAATGACCTTGATCTTGAAACCGTTCTTTGGCTCGAAAATTACCTGGCCAACTGCCAGAATACTGTGATTGTTGTTTCGCATGACCGTCACTTCCTGGACAATGTTTGTACCGATGTAGTTGATATCGACTTTGGAAAAGTTCGTGCTTTCTCCGGAAACTATACTTTCTGGTATGAATCAAGTCAGCTGGCACTACGCCAGGCAGCCAATGCCAACAAAAAGGCTGAGGAAAAAAAGAAGGAATTGCAGGAATTTATTCAGCGTTTTAGCGCCAATGTAGCCAAGTCGAAACAAACGACCAGTCGCAAAAAGATGATCGAAAAGCTGAAGATTGAAGAAATTGAACCTTCAACACGCCGTTATCCGGGAATCATTTTCCAACAGGAACGTGCAACGGGCGACCGTGTACTGACTATTGAAAACCTATCATACATTCAGGATGGGGAAGTACTATTCAAAGATGTTTCATTTACCGTTGAGCGTGGCGATAAAGTAGTATTTATGGCCAAGGAAAACCGCGCCGTAACTGCCTTCTTTAAAATACTTAACAAGGAGATCGAACCAACCACCGGAACTTTCGAATGGGGAGTTACCATTTCAACGGCTTACCTGCCAAACGACAACTCAGAATTCTTCACAAAAAACCAAACACTCTACGAATGGTTGGGCAATTACTCTACTGACACCAGCGAGAACTTCCTGCGTCAATACCTGGGCAAAATGTTATTTACTGGTGATGATCTGCAAAAGAGTGCCAAAGTGCTCTCAGGAGGTGAAAAAATGCGCTGTATGATTGCCAAAATGATGTTGGCCCACCCCAACACTGTCATTATGGACCATCCTACCAATCATTTGGATATGGAGTCTATTCAGGCCTTTAACAACAACATGAAAGTATATCCCGGGCAAGTGCTGATGGCTGGCCATGATCACGAGTTTATCGAGAGTGTCTGCTCGCGGGTAATTGACCTGACACCACGAGGCACCATCGATAAATATATGGATTTTGAAGAATACCTCACCGATGATAAAATCAAAGCATTACGTGAAGAAAAATACAAATAATCAGTTCTTACGTATACTGCTTCAATGACTTTGAGTTCGTCTGAACAGTTGAACTTCACCACATAAATAAGCCGTCTCAGGGTAATCCGAGGACGGTTTTTTTATTAATTAACGTGAGTTCGATATAAGCGTAAGTCAAGTGACTACTTTCATAAAACAGGTTTTAATCTTAACAACGGCACAAACAATCCTGATATTTCCGACAATACTGACAAACCGACAATACCGACAATACCGATACCAGACGTTTTAATGGTACTCTCACTTCTTAGGAGATTAAAACGACAGGTGTCGGTATTGTCGGTTTGTCGGTTTGTCGGTTTGTCGGAAAATAATCGCTGTGTGCGCCTATTTCTTTTTGTATATTTTCTTATAACCGACCATTACAAGTGCCACAAATAAAACAATGAAACTGATGGTAGAAAGTAAACTCTTTAAGACTGTGAAAAAGCTGGCGATTTGAATAGCAGGAATAGAAAGATGGGGGTATGAAATCAACAGGTTAATAATGCTAAAATTCTCTAAATAATCAAATAGTCCAGCCATAAGCGGAAGTATGCACAAATAAAAAGACTCAGCTTTTAAACTATTCAATTGATTAAGAAGATAAGCCAAAAGCAAACAATAAGTTATGCCAAAAAGGAAAGGATATATTAAATCAACCGGTAACTGAGTGTACAAATAAGCGTTTCTTCCTTCAACGCCCAGCTTTTCAAGTAATAAACCAGCATATTCAAATTCGTAACCCATTGGCATAAAATCGAATATTTTCATTTCGCTCGTAAAGCCCATCACTTTAGGAATGGTTATCAGCAACATAAAGCCATAAATAAGGTTTGTCAAAATAAATAGAAACAAAACTTTATTTCCTTCTATATTATTGAAAACCAACTCTTTAATATGTAAATTCAACTTTCGTATTAGTAATCCCATTGCAAAACAATTTTATTCCTTCTTAAGATTTCGTTTTATTTCTCTGAATTGTGGTGATAACCATCATTGTTAAACAGAAATCGATGACAATTTACGAAATCAATTCATCATTTTGCTGATGAACCCGAATAATTTATTAATATTTTTTATGGAGCATTTTAAATAGGTTGTAAGGTTTACAATGTTCTTCTAATTTATAACTGTTGTATTTTATACACACGGAAGAATATATTTTAATCCAAGAAACAATATTGATGCTCAACGATCTAACACTAATATCTCCAATCAAACCATGTAGAATATAAAAAGACTCTCAGAAAGAAGTAATTCTTACG
>Ga0123337_10007199_pt1 | contig 10431 bp, 15 predicted proteins | sample frozenSSSSmetaG_FD_89792 | JGI IMG/M metagenome (GOLD analysis project Ga0123337, IMG submission 89792) | Glacier valley bacterial and archeal communities from Borup Fiord, Nunavut, Canada, to study Microbial Dark Matter (Phase II) -... | ecosystem: Environmental > Aquatic > Freshwater > Ice >...
CAGTATTAATATTTTATAGTTTTAGACACGATTATGAGAGAATAGTAAATTATCTAAAAGCTAAGAAATTAAAGGCAATAGGGTTAAAGGATTCAGAAGATATTAAAAAATGGAATGATGGAGAAATACCAATACTTTTAGTTCATCCAGCTTCAGCCGGACATGGCCTTAACCTGCAATATGGTGGAAATATAATAATATGGTTTGGACTTACTTGGAGCTTAGAGCTATATCAACAAGCAAATGCAAGACTCCACAGACAAGGACAAAAGGAAGTTGTAGTTATTAATCATATAGTTTGTAAAAATACAGTAGATGAAGATGTTATGAGAGCATTAGGGAATAAGGAAATAAATCAGAATACATTACTTGAAGCTGTAAAAGCCAGAATAAAAAAATTATGAAGTAGGTGATTAGTTGACTAAGGAGGAGTTATCAAAGTTACAAAGAATTACAGATGAGATTGAACAGATTAAACGAGAATTAGAAAGTATTGAGCCAGAGTATGCAATTGATTCTGTAACTGGGTCAAGTGTAAATTTTCCTTACACACAACATAATATCAAGATAGAGGGATATGATATTAAAAGTTATGAGCATAAGGTTAAGAGGATAAAGAATAGATTAAATCGCAAAAGGGTTGAGTTAGTAGAAGAAAAGGACAGGTTAACAAAGTATATCTACGGTTTAGATGATAGTGATTTAAGACAAATACTTATATATAGATATATAAATGGCCAAACATGGCAAGAGGTTGGAGCGAGTATGGGCTATGCAACTATTACGGTCAGGGTAAAGCATAATAAATTTTTAAAAAGTGTATCACCTTATATCACATTGAATGATGTATACTAGTATTATTAAGAATTATAGAGAGAAAAGAACACCGGTGGACAACTGGTGTTCTTTTTATTACAGTGTTGACTATATAGGAGGTGATTAGATGTTAGATCAAAGACAAATTGATGCAATAGAGAGACAGGCTACAGGTGGCAATATAACTGATATGGCAAAGGCAGCAGGTGTTACAAGGAATACTATTTACAAATGGATAGAACTTGAGGAATTTAAGGCTGAGGTAGCCAGATGTCAACAGGAGTATATATCTTCCACAATACAGATAATAACCTCCTATGCGCCTAAGAATGCTGCGAAGTTGATTAAGCTGGCGGATAGTACTACCAACAAGAAGATTGAGTTAGATGCAAGGCTTGCGCTATTGAATAAGACTATGCCTAATACAAATAAGATAAGCATAGATGATGGCAGAGACAGTAAGGACAAGGTCGATGTTGATGTATTGGATGCAGAGATGGATGAGCTAGATACTAACTAGAATATTAAAACCATTCCATATAATTTATATTATGTTGAATGGTTTTAGTTGTGTATGTTCATAATTAATTCATAGTTAGTTAACATATAATACACACAAAACAAGCAAACAATAGCAGTTAACCAAAGCAATGGGTTTAGAGCATACAATAATGTCGCGAAAGTTTTATTTCACGACATTATTGTATTTAGTGTGTAATTATTAGGACAGGGGGTACCTTCTATTTTAGGTATTCTGAATATCCCCGTTGGCCGACTCTACAATTTCTCCAATATTTTTTTTAGGTTGAGAACAGAACTAGTCAAGCCTCTTAATAATGCTCAAATGGACTAGACATCTTATTATAAACAAGGCGGTGTGGTATATGAAAATTAAATTATATACACAGTGGAAAGATGGCGAGGTTGTTTGTACTTGCCCTGTTATAAATAAATGTAACAAAGAACATGGGTGTGAGCTATTAGATTTCACGCTTGATCCTTATGCTAATATGCGTGAATGTATGGGCCATGATAGTTATACAAGGGTTAAGAGTAGGTTGCAGCAAAGAAGGTGATTTAGTTGGAATATATAGAAGTTGACGAACACAAAGTTAATAGGCAATTATTATATAAATATTTAAAGCAGCTATACCCTCAGGGTACCCAAGCAAGAGATCTAATGAAGCAGCATAAGGACCACCTATTTGATTTTCATGGATTAGCTTGGTCTGTTGGTAAACGTTCCTTAGAATTTTTTTGCTTATATTTTTTACAAGATGTATTCCTGGTTAAAGAAGATAATGCTGCAGCTCCAATTGCAGAAGTACACAGAGAGCTCTGGGAAGATATACAAGAATCCATAATTGGTGAGGGTCCTGAACAAATAGGAAGAATACTTCCTAGAGGAACAGGTAAGTCTGCTTTTGGTACTTATGCAACTACTATTTGGAGTCATTGCTACGAATTTAAAAAATACACTTTGATTTGTTCTGACATAGGATCTACTGCTGAGAAATTCATTAAAGATATAAAAAATACATTTCTGAATAATGAATACATTGAAAAGGCTTTTGGTAAGCTCCTGGATGATAAAGATAAAAGATATATTTGTAATTCTACACAGCTAGAGTTCACAAATATATCTTTTTTAGAGGCCATTTCTTCAAGCTCTCCAATGCGTGGAAGAAAATATGATAATTGCAGGCCCGATCTTATTATCCTTGATGATTATCAATCAGAGGATGATGTTAGAACCGAAGATGCAAGGGCGAAAAAATGGAAGCGCTTCAGCGATGATGTTATGTATGCATCTCAGAAAGCCTTATATCGTAATGGAAAAAAAGTTAAAAAGGGTACCACCTTTATTGCAGTTGGAACACTGCAGCATAAAGAATGTTTTTATAGCAGCCTTATTAAACAGCCTACTTGGAAATTTAAAAATAAAAAAGGTGTTTTAATAGATGATCTCATAGATGAAGATGGTAAATTAATTAATGGTCTTGATAATTATTTTGAAACTGGTCTATGGCTTGAATTTAAGAACATCTTCTTTAACTTTAAAAACGAAAATCATTTAGAAGATGCAAAGGAATTTTATTGGTGGTATCAATCAGAGATGCAGTTTCCTATGCTATGGGATGAATTTTGGGATTGTTTAGATATGGCCATGAGTTATTATGCAAATCCTAGTAGTTTTAAGCAAGAGGTTCAGGGTGATGTTAATAGCATCGGAGAGAAATGGTTTAAAACAGTAGCATCATTCCCACGAGCCGAAATCGAAATGCATAGATTTATTAAAACAATGTTAATCGTGGATCCCGGGGCAACAGCCAATGTTAAATCCGATTATTCGGCTTTTTTAGTTGGGTCTGAGAGTGATAACGGATTAAAATATGCTCGTAAGGCAGAACTTGCAAAAATAAATGCACGTACTGACTTTGATAATTATATTAAGCATATGGCTGATTTACTAAAGGAGTATCCAGATATAACACATGTTTCTATTGAGAAAAACACATTTAATGGTGCGGATGCTAATCAACTTGAAAAAATGATTAATAAAGATCCTGCATTGATGTCCAGAGGTATTAAAATAATTAATGAAGCTCAGAAAAAAAATAAGGACGATAAAATAAGCACAATTATTCCTTATATGAATAAGGGCCAAATTATATTTGCTGAAGAGGACGAAGAATTTATAAAACAAATAATGGAGTTTTCAGGTCAGAAGTTTTCAATCCATGATGATGCTCCTGATGTAACCGCAGAATTTAACTTGAAAATTGACATGATAAAAGTAACAAGCGTTGTCACAATATTAGATAGGCGGTCATTAGGCCTATAAGGAGGTGGATAAAATGAATTTGAGTGAATTAATAAAAAAATTATTTAAAAAACAAACGGGACTAAATTTATATAATCCTGAACATTTAGCATTAGTTAAAAAGATATATGGCAATTATAATGCAAACCGACATATCTATGAAAAAATGTATAGATATTATAAAGGTGATACAGATGCTATGAGAAAATATAAATTTATAACCGAGAGATCTAATATTAAGATAAATACAAACTATGTTAAAAAGTTTATTAAAGAAGAGATAAGTTATACAGTAGGCAATGATATAACATACGAGTCTAGGAGTGACAATGATAATATAGTAAAAGATATTGAATACTATACTTCTCACTGGGATGAATTGCATGATACAGACCTAATGAAGTACTTACTTGTATTCACCAAAGTATATGAGTTATATTATTTAGATGAGAATGACAGCACTGATTTTTGCAGTAAAATTATAAAACCTACTGATGGCTATGCTTATACAGATAACTCAGGTAAGGTTTTATTTTTTATTCATGCATTTAAAAATGATTTTGATACAGTAAACCAATATATTGATGTTTACACAGACAATTATATCTATCATTTTGATAGCAAATTCAGTGAAATCGCAGCTCCTACTGTAAACATATTCGGAGAAGTTCCTGTGAGTGTTGGAAAATTAACGCTGGAAGAATATCACGATAGTTTATATAACGATATCAAAGGTCTTCAGGATGCCTTTGAAACTAATTTTTCTGATATTGGAAATGAAATAAGTGATTTTAGAAGTGCCTATTTGGTATTTACCGGTTGTGAAATTCGAGAAGAAAATATTCCAGCTATGAAAGAACTTGGTGTACTTCAAGCCAAAGATAAAGACAGTACAATCCAATGGCTTATTAAAAATATCAATGATACCTTTATTCAAAATACGCTTGATAGATATGTGGACACAATGTATCAAATAAGTTGCCATATCAATCATAATGAGGGAATGGTTAGTAATGTAAGTAGCATTGCATTAAGAGCTAGACTCATTGCATTAGAAAATAAATGTAGGCTTGAAGAAAAGGCGCATAAAAATATTGTTAAAAATAGAAATAGATTTTTATGTATGTATTTAAATCTTAAGCAAAATAAAAACTATGATTATAAAGATATTAAGGCTCTCTATACTCCTAATATACCAACAGATGATGCTGCTACTGCTCAAATGTTATCGGTAGTTCCAGAAGGTGTGCTTAGTAAGGATACTTCAAGAGGTAGGTTTAGTTTCATTACTAATAAAGTTAGCGAAGCCGAAAAAGTTAAAGCGGAACAGGATGCAGAAATGCCCGTAGTTGATTTAAATAAGGTGACTTAAATGAAAGATTACACAGACAAAGAAGAACTTGATTTCATAGAGGGCCTTTACAATGAAGCTGATAAACTGATAAAAGAGGTTTATAAGGAACAAAAGAATAACAGAGATGAATTATTAAAGCAATTAGCCAGTATAATGCTTACCTATACCATTTTAAATGACCTTATGAAGCTTTCTAAGGCAGATAAAAAGAAAGAATATAATAGGCTGTCTAAGATAGTTACAGGCTATGCACAAAGCCAAGGCACTACACAAAACAGGGTTATAGAAGAAATGCTAACCTCTACTATAAATAAGACTTTTGATTTTTACAGTTATAATGTTGGACTTAAAGATGTTAAAGAGATTATAAGCAATAATTTTGCTGGAAAACATTTTTCATCAAGAGTCTGGGAAAATGAAACTGAGGTTGCCAAGCATCTCAATAAGCAAGTTAATAATTTTCTTAATGGCAAGGTTAATGTTAATCAAATTAAAAAAAATATTGAAAAAACTTATAACACTAGCGCTTATAATGCACACAGGCTAGTAGATACAGAGGTAAATCGTGTTGAGGATGAATCATTCAAGAGATTCTGCAAAGAAACAGGTGTAAAAAGAGTTATGAGAAATGAGGAAATGGATTCCAGAACTTGTAGTATATGCGCCGGGGTAAATGAAAATGTATATGATCTAGAAGATGCACCAGGATTACAGCACCCATTATGCAGAGGGTATAATACTATAGTTGAATAAAATAATGCTTTGAGGTGAAATTGTATGACTAATGAAAATTTAATTAAAGCTAATGAAATTAAAAAAGAAATAAAAGAATTAGAGTTATTTATATGGAATGCTGAAAGTGTTTGGACAGGAAAGATTATAAAAAAAGAAACAAAATATATTTTTAAAGCTAATGCTTATGGTGCAATGGCCTCTGCAGAATTTAACATGAATACAGAAACAAAGAACAAAGTTTTAAATGTATTAAAAGAGCACTTACAAGATTTAAAAAACCAATTAAAAAGTTTGTAATTAGAGTCTTAGAAAACTAAGGCTTTTTATTATGTCCTTAATATGACTCTAAACTGTTTAAGCTCGTCTTGTGGGCATTTTGTGTACAAGGGGTGCAAGTATACCAAAATAATAAAAATTTGTGTCCTAGGGTAACACACTTAGTCTAGGGGATAGGAGAGAATGTATGTTAAAGAAAGATTTGTTAGAAAAAATAAAAAACTTAAAAGATGATGAGGATATTAACACCGCCTTAGTTGGTACAGATATAGAAACTCAATTTAAAACAAGCGGGGTAACCTTGGATGCTTTTAAAGAGAAAATGAAAACAGACAAAGATTTTAAGGCTTACACAGAAAGCGAAAACGATAAGTATCACACTAAAGCCCTTAAAACTTGGAAAGAAAATAACTTAGAAAAGGAACTTGAGCCATTTATGTTGGTAAAGTATCCTGACATGGTTACTGATCCAGTTAAAAAGGAATTAGCGGAAATGAGAAAAGAACTTGAAAAAGAAAAATCCTCAAACGCAAGAAAAGACTTACTTAGTGAAGCAATGAAGTATGCTGCAGAAAAGAAATTGCCAGCTGGCTTTATTGATAAATTTTTAGGTGAAGATTTAGACACTACAAAAGCTAATTTAGATGTATTGGCAACTGATTGGGCAAAGGGTCTTGAAACATCAATGAATGAGAAGTTTAAATCCAGTTCGTACGTTCCTGGCGGAACAGGTCCGGATGGAGTTAAAACTAGTATTGGTGCTGCAATGGCTGCACAAAACAATGGTACAAAAACTGCTCCAAGTGATCCTTGGGCAACAAAATAAGGAGGAATATTAAATGTTTAAAAAAATAACTTACACAAACGAAATGGAAATATTATTTTCAGAAGCAAATTTAGTATGTTTTTCAGGAACAGTATTATCAGCAGGTGTGGTAGCAGATGCTGATGGAAAGAAATATGTTCCCGCAGGTAGTTTTATTGATGCTACTGGAGCAGTAGTAGTTGAAACTGGAACTGCTGGAAGTGAAACTTTAACAAGTGCTCCAGTGGGAGTTTTATATCAAACTGTAGATGTTACAAACGGTGATTCACCAGCGTCTATAATGGTAGAGGGTTACTTAAGAGCCGATAGAGTATTTGCTGGAGTAGCAGACGCGGCAGTTGTATTAATCAAAGCAGCATTAACAGAAATAAAATTTAGATAATAGAGGAGGAATAATAATATGCCAAAATTAGTAGAAGTATTTAACACATTAGAACTTATAAATTATTTCAAGGAAAGAGTAGCTGTACCAATGTTAGGAGAAGCACTATTTCCTGAAAAGAAAATTCAAGACATAGAATTTGATATGATCTTAGGACGCGGTGGTCTTCCAGTTAGTGCAAGCGTACATGCTCTAGATACAAAAACTCAATTAGCTAGCAGACAGGCTATTGAAAAGGGTGTTCAAAGTTTGGCTCTTATCAAAAGACAAATTAAGATCACTGAGAAAGAGTTAATTAAAATTCAAAATCCTCGAAATGATGCTGAGTTAGCATTTGTTTTAGCTCAACTTTATAAAGATGCGGATAAAATGGAGGAAAGTATCAGAGTAAGAGCCGAAGCGATGAGAATGGAAGTTATTTCATCGGGTAAAATTGCAATAAATGAAAACAATGTTGCTGTTACTATAGATTACTTAGTGCCATCTGAAAATAAATTGCCTTTTAACTGGTCCGCTCCAACTACTGCTACACCACTTATTGACTTAGAGACAATTGCTACTGCAGTTGAAACATCATGTGGAAGTAGACCATCAAGAGCAATGACTTCAAGAAAAGTAATGAAAGCTATTTGTGCATGTACTTCAATCAGAAAAGCCATCTTTGGAACTAACTCAGACAAGCTTGTAACTTTAGCATTACTTAATGATTTATTATCACAATCTGATCTACCAATTCTTTTAGTTAATGAGGGAAAATACAAAGTAGAAACCGCTACAGGATATTCAACGGTAAGATACTTCCCTGAAAACATAATTTCAATGTTTGGAAGTTCTGAACTTGGAGAAACAATCTATGGATTAACTGCTGAAGAGGTTAAACTTATTGGTGACGGCAATATGGAAACTGCAGGCATGGTTGGAAATATATTTGTTGGAACTTACACAAGTGTAGATCCAGTAGCCGAGTTTACCAAAGCAGCAGCAACTGCAATTCCATCTTTCCCACATGCAGATGAATTGGGAATAGCAACAATAACACTTTAATACTAAGGAGGATTGATTTCCTCCTTTTATTTTATATAGAGGGAGGTATTTATGGAGCTTAGTAAAGACCAGAGAAAAGCTATATTAACGATTAAAAATTATTTAAATATAGGGCCTAATTTAAAATATAATGATGAATATATGATGGTAACATTTGAACTTGCTATTGATGAGCTAGTTGAAAGCTCTTTAGCTATTAAAGCAATGAAAGCAACTGGAATTAAATCTAAGAGTGATGGAGTACAATCTGTTACATTTGCTGATGGTATTGAAGCATGGTCCATAACTGATAATGTGAAGATGCTTTTACCTTTGCCATTTGTAAGGTTAATGGGGTGATGATATGAGTGTGTTATTTAAAAATGCCAGTATAACTTTGTATAATAGGTATTATGATTTTTCAAGTGGATATGATCTATATCAGAGGACTGTTATAAAAGGTGTTAACTGGAATGGTATTAGGAATGCTACAGTTAGCAGCAATGGCTTATTACTAGCTGATTCCATACGTATTATTTTAGATAAATTAGAAAATTATATTTCTCCAAAACAGTTTGCAAAATTGAATGATAATGAAAGAGTAAATTATTTTACTTTAGCTATAGGCGATAAGATCGTAAAAGGTGAAATTGACTTTGAAATTTGGGGTATTAAACCTAATTCCATTGCTGATTTAGAAAATAATTATAATGATGTAGTAAATATAATGTCTTCCCGGGAACTTTCGGATCATTGGGAGGTGGAAGGTAAGTAATGGGTTCAACTATAAGAATAAATATGAACTCCACCGCTGCAATTATGGCTAAAAGAAAATTGCAAAATAATGGACCTGCGCAAGTGCTTTTTACAAAAGAATGTGCTAAAGCGTTTAACAATTATGTTCCCCTTGATACCGGTAGACTTAAGGATATGATGATTACTATAGAAACCGCTAGAATTATATACTCAGCGCCTTATGCATCAAAACAATTTTATAATAACAAGGGTATGGGAAAACAAGGTGATGCAGCTGGTGGCAAAAGGGGAAAGCAATGGGCTTCGCGCGGTTGGATTGATAATGGAAGCAAAATTGTAGAAACCATTGCTAACTTTTGTGGAGGTGTTAGCGAATGATTATAGAAAGCGTAAGAAATTTTATAAGAAATATGTCTTGTTTGGAAACTTTTAACAATGCTATTAGAGTAAATGTAAATTATTTAGAACCTAATGTAGATAATTACTCTTTAGAGGAAATGCCAATAGAGCCTATTTTAAAGAAATATGTTAATGGTGATAGTATTAGACAGTATGCATTTCTTTTTACAAGTAGAGAGCCATATAGTAGTGATGTAATTCAAAATATAGATAATTCAGGATTTTATGAAAAGTTTGCAGATGAAATTGAAAATAAGAATGATAATGAAATATTCCCTATACTAGACGCAAATTTAGAGGTTATAGAAATTAAAGTAACTAGTACAGGGTATGCCTTTGCAGTTAGTGAAGATACAGCTCAATATCAAATTCAGTTAAGACTAAAATATTACAAAAAACAAGGAGGAATTTAACATGATACGTAAAAGAAAAATACAAGCAAACTATTTGAAAGTAGCAGAGGCATTTGAACTATTAGGAACAGGCTTCACAGAGCTAAATGAAAGCCCTAGTGCTCAAACAAGTTCTAAGAGGTACATTAATCAATCAAGTGCAACTCAATCAGTTACAGGCTATGAATGGGGAACTTCATTCAATGCGGATCAAATAGTATCTGAAAATGCTATTGAGCATATTAGAAACATTGGAGAAATGCAGTTAACCGGTGGGGATACAGAAACAGAATATGTAATAGTTGATTTAGACCAAGCTGCATTGACTCTTGGCTTTAGAGCTAGAAAGTTTAATGTTGCTGTAGCGGTGGATTCATTTGAAGACAACGACGGTGAACTTGGAATCACTGGAAATTTCTTAGGATTAAGTGATCCTATATTAGGAACATTTGATACAGCACTTAAAACATTCACAGAAGGATTTGTACCAGCAGTATAGGAGGGATTTAATTGAAAATTAATAACGTTGAATTAGAAGATATAGATATATTGGATGCCGATGTGGCTGAAAGGTATGAAAATGCATTAGAAACTGTAAATGGAATCGCTGAGAAAGTCAAGGGTATGAAGAGCTCAGAAAGTATTAGA
>Ga0123337_10007201_pt1 | contig 10431 bp, 5 predicted proteins | sample frozenSSSSmetaG_FD_89792 | JGI IMG/M metagenome (GOLD analysis project Ga0123337, IMG submission 89792) | Glacier valley bacterial and archeal communities from Borup Fiord, Nunavut, Canada, to study Microbial Dark Matter (Phase II) -... | ecosystem: Environmental > Aquatic > Freshwater > Ice >...
GCCGAGTGCCTCGTCGAAGCGGCCCTGCGAGATCCAGACGCGAGCCCGCATCGCCGCCACTGGGCGGACGTTGGGGAAGAAGTCGCTGACGTAGAGCTGCTGTGCCTCATCCATCAGTTCGGCGGCCCGGACAAGATCACCCTGGTCCTGAAGCAGATGCGCCATAGCGACTCGCCAGCGGTAGGGGTGCTGCGGCAGCCCGGCGCTTTCTCCGAGCTCCTGGCTCTTCGTCAGATGTTGTTGCGCCGCAGGCAGATCATTTCGCTCGCGCCACACCGCGGCAAGGCCGGCGTGGATATCGGCGGTGCCCCGCAGCACCGATCCGTCCGTCGTGGCAGCGAGCCGCAGCGCTTCCTCGAAGATTTGCCCGGCGGCGCGGAGTCCGCCCTGTGCTAGGTTGATGTCGGCGAGCGCGATCGACACACCGAGCACATCGGGGATATGCCCGACCCGCGCCAGTCCGGCGCGACCTTCCATCCAAGCGACGCGAGCTGCTTCGAGGTTGCCCTGCGACCAGTGGGTAATCCCGAGAAACGACGATCCGGCGGCGCGACCGACATGGTCATCGGGCGGCGCCAATTCGAGCACGCGTTGCGCATGGACTATGGCGGCCGGGACGTCGCCGCGCACCTGCGCCAGTGCGGCACGGTAGAGCTCGATCGAACCGGGAAGCCGCAGCACTTCGGCGGCGTCGGCGAACTCAATGCCCGAGCGGCCGCCGTCGCCGGGCTCCCGCATGGCCCTCACGCCCCATTCGACATCGAGGAGCCGTGGTTCGATGCCATCTAGGTCGCCGAACGACATCAGGCCACCCACAAGACCGATGCCGAGCACTGGGCGCTTGCGCACCAGTTCGGCGGGCAGTAGCCGGGCCCAGTCGCGAATGGTCGCCTCGCTACGGTTTTTCTGCATGCTCGGGATGGCCCGTTCCATCAGCGAGGCGGCCCGTTCCAGGTCGTTTCCGGCGATGGCGAGGCGGATTGCCTCCACGCGCTCGCCGTTCGCCTCATACCAGTCGCTGGCTCGCCGCTGCCGCGCCGGCAACGCCTGTCGTCCCGCTGCGTCCAACTGGGTGAGCAGCACGTCGGCGAACAGGTGGTGGTATCTGTACCATTGGCGCCGATCATCGAGCGGCACGAGAAACAGGTTGGTGCGAAACAGCGCATCCAGCATTGCCCGGCTGTCGTCGCGACCGGTAACTGCGTCGCAGAGCGGCGCACTCATACGGTCTAGAACGCAGGTTGCGAGCAGGAACTTGCGCACCTCGCCCGACTGCCGCTCGAGCACTTCCTCGATCAGGTAGTCGAAGACATATCGGTCGGTTCCCGCAAATCCCGCGATGAAGCTACCGACATTTTCGTGTCCCTGCATGGACAGTGCCGCCAGCTGCAACGCGGCGATCCATCCCTCGGTCCGGCCCTCGAGCGCCGTGACATCCCCCGGGTCGAGACCAAGGCCCACCGTGCCATTGAGGTACGACGCGGCTTCTTCAGCAGTGAAGCGGAGATCCGACGACCGGATTTCGACCAGCTCACCCCGAGCCCTTAGCCGCGCCAGGGGAAGGGCAGGGTCGGCGCGGGTTGTGAGGATGATGCGAACCTGTGACGGCAAATGATCGAGCAGGAACGCCATCCCGCTCTGGATCTCGGCGCTGTCGATGACGTGATAATCGTCGAGCACCAACTCCACGTCGATGGGCAGGGCGGCCAGCGCGTTGACGATCGAGGCCAGCACCAGCTCGACGGCATGTTCGCTTGGCCGCAGGACTAGCAGCTCGGTTCCACCGGACCCCGCAACCGCCTTTTGCAGCGCCGCAATGACGTGGGTCCAGAACACCGTCGGTTCGTTGTCGGCAGGGTCGAGCGACAGCCAGGCGGTCGCTCGACCTTCCACCGGCCGCCTCGCCAGCCAGTCGGCAACCAACGTCGTCTTGCCGAATCCGGCAGGCGCCGAGATCAAGGTCAGCCTCGCACTCGCGCCGCGCTGTAACCGCTCGCTCAGACGCAGCCGTTCGACAACCGCACCACGAGGCCGAGGGACGTAGAGCTTGGTGGCAACCAAAGGGAATGTCATCGCCGGGCACCTTAGCACCGGTGTTCGGGAAACCTGTACGTGAGAGTTGCATAGGCTCCAGCGTTACTCTCCAAATGGCGGGTCAGATCCGAGCGTGTGGAGGAAGGAAGCGAGAGACGACAGTTCATCGGCGGTCAGTGTGAGCTTGATGAGCTCGGGAATGTCCGATGCTCGCCGTGTTGCCCGGCTGTATGCGACCCCGGCCTACATAGAGCGTATTGGCCACCCCAAGCTGCCATACGATCTGCGGCATGCTGACTTCATCAACATCGACCACACGGGCGCGTTCCTCAAGGGCATGAACGGGCTCGGGATGAGCCTCACCGAGCAAAACTTCCCGATTATGACCGAGAACTATCTCGTCATGTGGGGAATGGTGAAAGGCGGGCTCGGCATCGGTGTGCAGAACTCTGTCATCGGCGACGCCGAACCGCTGGTGCGCCGCGTGGTCCCCGAGATCGAACTGCTCGTCTTTACGATGTGGCTGGTGACGCATCGCGAGGTGAATACCAGCCGGAGGGTTCGCGTCGTATATGATCTGCTTGCGGCCGAACTAGCTGGGACATGATGGATGTGACCGCATTGGCAACAAGCGGCAGTCCATCAGCCCAAGCCGCCATACGGGCACTGCGCCGCAGAATCACCTGTCAACCCGTCGGCGGCAGCTCGAGACGAACGGCGTCACTTGTGGCGAGTGGAAACTGTCGCGGTCACGTAAGTTGGCCGCGTCAGCGCAGACCGAACTGAGCCCAAGCGACCAGTTGGCCATTCTGAAACGTCGTCGTCATCGACCCGATAAAGCTGTTGCTGGCGTCCCACTGCAGCATGACGCTAGTGGTGCCGCCAAGATCGACCTGACTGAGGATCTCGCCGCCGCAGCCGATAGTCCGCTTCACCTCCGGATAGGTCATGCCGCGTCTGAGTTTGAGATACTCGAGCATGGTGGCGCCGCAAGGCTCGCTGACGACCGGCTTCGGTGGGGCAACAGCTTTGCCATCAACCTCGGTATCTCGACCGACGGTGCCGACCGTGACCATCCCAAGCACCAGAAGGGCGCCAGCCGTGGCATAACCGACAAGCTGAAGCATCAGCTTGCCGCCATTATCGTCGAGGCTGCGGGATTGTTCCGATCGGCTGGCGCGACCCCTCGGGTGTGCAGGGTGATGCGGGGCTTTGGGGTGAGCGATGCCTCGGCGACCGAAGGTTCGGGCGGCTGTCATCAGTGGGTGCTCCTGGTGTTTTTCACTGTCAGGAGCTGTGCGATAGCTGTCTGAAGCACGAGGTAAGGTCTTCGGCTCAGTTGAGCTAGAAGGTATCCTTGTTCGGCTAGACTTGTGCTGCGGGTCAGTCTCTTGATCGCTCTCGTGTGAGAGGACGATGGCGATGCGGCAGATATCCGGCACGAGGTTGAACCGGCGGCAAGCCCTGGTTGCTGCCGCAGCAGCGATCACTGCGCTGAGTGTGCCGGGTACGGCCAGTGCCGCCCTTCACTACGACACGCGGCTGCTTGAGATGGGTCGCGAGCTGGACCGGTTACGACGACGGATAGCGCGGCTGCATAGAGGTGTCAGAGCTATGTCAGTGGCAGCCGACCGGGTCTGCCATGAACGCGGCGTCGACGCTCAACTGCCTGATGGCCGGCGTAGCCCGGCGATCGACTTGGTCAGAGCTGAAGTGGGCTACGATCGGGCCTGGCAGTCGTGGTCGTCGGCGGTCGACCGTTCGGTGGATTTGGCAGTATCGATCAGACGGATGCCGGGGACGGGTGTTCCGGTCATGTCGGTCAAGTTCGATGCTCTGATCTGGGAGCTGTTCCACGACGACCTGGCTGTTGGCCTCGAGGACACTCAGCTGCGCCGACTGAAGCGCTTCGGTCGCGAGCTGCGGCACTTGGCTGCGGCATAGACCGCCGATCTGGCTGTCTGCCCACGCCGTACCTCAGACGTGTATGCGGCAGGGGTTGGTGGTCCTTCCGATCCTCCGCCCGATACTACATAACGCCGGAAGAACGCTTCTCTGCTAACAATTAGGCCGTAGTGGCGCGGACTCTGTGGCGTCTGCCATCATGCCCTCCTGGCGGGCTGGATGCTGCCCCGCAATGCTCGGCCGGTCCCGACAGACCTGACCTCCTTCGGGGCCGGCCGCCTCCCCACTTGCCGCGGGAGGGGCCCGGCTGGAGGCATTGCTTCCGCCCTGCCGCACGGCTCACCCATGCACTACGGCGACCACGTCATCGGCCGTGGAGACGAGGTCATGGTCGCAACGCGGCCCGGCGGGTTCGAGGGCCTGGTCGCCGAAGCCATCAAGGCGTCCTACCGGGGTGGCGAGAACAGGTCCCGCGCTTGGCTCACCGTGAAAAACAGCCGACGCAAGGAGTCTCATCATCATTGGCTGGTGGACGGTCGTGGCACTTGCAGCTCATCAAATTTGCACTACTGTCGCCGTCATTGAGGGGCGTCAGTTGATTTCATTTTCGTTGTTGCGGGGTCATTACTTCGCCCGCTATCTGACCTTGGCGGGCTGCGGGTCGCTGACCCGCTCGATGGCTGGATGCAAACGCGGAGCGCTGTCTTGAACAAGTTCGGTCCAGGAAGCTTTCTTCGCACCCGCTCAACGACCTGGCTCGTGGAAGCCGAAGGAGCGGCAGGCGGAGTCAAGACGCTCGACCTGGTCTCAGTCGAGGATGACTCGCAGGGCGATGCGATTAGGATTGTGCCCGCAGCCGAGATCAACCTGACCGCTGTCGATACATCGGACTGGTCCGCACAACTGCGAACGACGTTCGAAGACCCAGCCAGACTCGGCGCGCACCTGAAGACGACCGAGTGGCGCACCGCAACTGCTGCCGACCGAAAGCTGTTCCAGGCGCCGTTCCGGTCAGGCATTAGGCTCGATGCCTACCAGTTGCTTCCGCTGGCTAAGGCGCTTGAGCTCCCAAGGGTCAACCTGCTGATCGCCGACGACGTCGGCCTGGGCAAGACCATCGAGGCTGGGCTGATCATCCGCGAGCTGATGCTGCGGCGGCGCCTGGACTTTGTGGTCGTCGGCGCTCCGGCGGCAATGATGTCTCAATGGCAGGACGAGCTTGCGCAGAAGTTCGGTCTCGACTTCACTATCGTTGATCGCGAGCACCTCCTAGAGGCGCGCCGGACGAGGGGTTTTTCTGCCAATCCCTGGAGCATCGGATCCCGCTTTATCGTCTCGCACAGCGTGCTGTCAGATGACACCTATATGACCGGGCTGCGCGACCTGCTGCAGACCTACCGAGCGCGCTCGATGTTCGTTCTCGACGAGGCGCACCATGCCGCCCCATCCGGGGGCATGGCGTGGGCCACTGAGTCACAGCTCACGCGCGCGGTGCGGGACATCGCCGGCCCTTTCGAGCATCGGCTCTTCCTGTCGGCCACCCCCCACAACGGGCATCCCAATTCGTTCGCCACCCTGCTTGATATCCTCGACCCTCAGCGTTTTACCCGCGGCATCGACGTGACCCCGAAGGAGCTCGAGCCGGTGATGGTGCGCCGGCTCAAGGAGGACCTTCGAAAGCTCGGTCACGCCTTCCCGGAGCGCATCGTCGAGCCCATCGTCATCGACAACCTGCCGGTTGACGCGCCAGAACTTCAGCTAGCCGACATGCTTAGCGCCTACCAGCAGGGCAACATGTCTGGCAGTCGAGGGCGGTTCCTTTTCGCCAACATGCAGCAGCGCCTGTTCTCGTCGATCCGCGCCTTCGACCGAACGTTGAAGACCCATCTCAGGACGCTTGAGCGCAAGCAGCTGGCGATCGGTTCAGGCACGGACATAGCGGAGGACGTGAACGAGAGCGACGATCTGATCGAGCAGGCTACCCAGCATGCGCGCGGCGAAGTCTCGGACCTACAGGCCGCGATCAGTCATGTGAAGGCCATGCTGGCGATCACCGACGGGCATACCCACAAGCCCGATGCCCGCGTGGATTCGCTGATGGCGTGGATCAAGCACGAGATGCTCGATACCCGGCACCATTGGCAGGATCGACGGCTAATTATCTTCACCGAGTGGGATGATACCCGCCGCTGGCTGGTCGAACAGCTGAAGGGGGAGTTGGAGCAACTGGGCGGCGGTAAGGTCGACCTGGACGGCCGCATCGTCAGCTTCACAGGGCAGACCTCTCTGGATGACCGCGACCGGATCAAGATCGCCTTCAACGCGCCCTTTGACCGGGAGCCGATCCGGATACTTGTGTGCACTGACGCTGCCCGCGAGGGCCTGAACCTGCAGGCGCGCTGCCACGATCTCATTCACTTCGACTTGCCGTGGAATCCATCTCGCCTAGAGCAGCGGAACGGGCGGATCGATCGCAAGCTTCAGCCGGCCAAGCAGGTGACGTGCCGGTACTTCTACTACAAGCAGCGGCTCGAGGATCGCGTGCTGGATGCGCTGATACGCAAGACTGAAACCATCCGGCAGCAACTGGGAACGGCGGGCGAGGTTCTCCGGCGGTCGATCGAGACCAAGCTGACCGAGGGCGGGATCGATCGTCGCGACGCGGTGAAGATGGCTTCCGACATCGAGAACGCCTCCGACGCGCGCACCGATCGAGCCAGACGCGACCTTGACGACGACGCCGAGCGCCGGCTTCTGCGTCTGAAGGAAGAAGAGCAGAAGCTGCAGCGGCAGCTCGACCAGGCCAGGGTCAAGGTTGGCGTGGAGGGCATTGATCTCCGCCGCATCGTGGAAGTCGCCCTGACGGACAACAACGCCGCCCTGACGCCAGGCGGTTTCAGCGTGCCCGAAGCGCTGCTGCTGGATCCTGCGTCGCCCGGATTCCAGAAGGACAGCTCCTGGTCGGTGCTGTTTGACGAACTTCGTCCCGGCCGCCCGCCAAAACACAAGGATCGCGCACGTTGGCGGCAGGAGACGCCGGTGCGTGGGTTGGTGTTCGAACCGCCGAACGTCCCTCCTGGGCAACCGGAACCGCAGGACGTGGTGCAGGTCCATCTCGAGCATCGGCTCGTCAAGCGACTGATCTCGCGGTTCGCCTCGCAGGGCTTCCGTTCGAACGTGGGACGGGTGACGGCCATCGTCACTTCAGGGGCTCAGTCGAGAGTAGCGCTGCTGGGTCGCTTGTCGCTTTTCGGCCCGGGTGCGCGTCGGCTACATGAAGAGCTGATCGTGGTCACGGCACCGTGGAGTGATCTGCGTCGCGACGAGGCGACGCTGCAGCCATTTGGACGGGCCGGCGAGAACACCACCGTCTCCGAACTGGAAGCCGCTTTGCGGCAGGGCAGATCGCCCGGCGCTGGTGTCATCGAACGCCTGCAGAAGACCGTCGAGAAAGACATTGCCGACCTACGTCCACACCTCGAGGACGGGGCTGCCGCTTCGGAATCTGAGGCGGCCATGCAGTTGCTCGAAACGGGTCGGCGGGAGGCCGAGGAGCTGGAACAATTGCTTCGGCGCCAGATTGCCCGCGTGCGTGACGCTATGAACAACACCCAGCCGCCGGCTCAGATGGAGTTCGACCTGCGCACTGACGCGCAGCGGGCGCAGGCCGAGCGCGAGCTGCAGCAGTTCGAGGCTGACCGGCGCTCCTGGGATGGCAAGCTGTTGCGTCTCCAGGCGGATCTGGTGAAAGAGCCGGAGCGCGTTTCGACTGGTTACAGCGTCAAGGCGCGTCAACTTGAGCCGATCGGGTTGATCTATCTCTGGCCGAAAACGAACTGAGACCGGACATGGCCAGCATCGATTCCAGCGACGAAACCATCCAGTGGCTGAACTACCTGCAGCCCGAAGGCCTGGTGCTCAGCCCCAACGTGCTGCGCCACAGCGGGCTGACGCCGATCCGGCAGACGCCCCTCGACACAGAAGAAGCGGCAGCGGCCCTCGGCCTTGCGTCCGACCATTCCCCACAGGATGACAAGTCGTTCGTGCTTCGCGATGCCTGGGGCTTCTTCGAGAACGTGCTGCGCTGGCCGGCAATCCTCGTTGCCGGCGCGCCGGGTGGGCCGAACTTGCCCGACCTTAGTTTCGCGGTCCCCGAGCAGGGAACGGTGCTTAAGCCTGATATGGCGTTGCTGTGGAACGGCGAGCCGACCGACAAGGCGCCGGTGCAGGCGCTGGTGTCCCTCTATCCCGAGCTGCCGCCCGATGACCGAAAGCCCTTCGGCGAGCACGAGTGGGAGGCGAGTCCGCATCAGCGACTGGAGCGGCTGCTGCGTGAAACCGATGTCGGCGTCGGCATTCTCATCGCCCGCGGCACACTTCGCCTGATCTATGCGCCGCGCGGCGAGACGGCGGGGTGGATCAGCTGGCCGCTGGCAGCGTTGGGGCGGGTCGAGGGGCGGCCCATGCTGGCCGGCCTCAAGGTCGCGCTGGGGCGCGAGGCCTTCTTCGTCGGCGAACCTACGCAGCGTCTCCGGCCGCTGCTGCGCGCCTCTCGCGAGGCGCAGAACGAGGTTTCGGAGAAGCTCTCGGGCCAGGTGCTGGCCGCGCTCTACGAACTGCTGCGCGGCATCCACCAGGCCGCGCCGGACGAGATCGAGGCACTGGCCGAGCAGCAGCCGCATCACCTCTACGAGGGGCTGCTGACCTGCCTGATGCGGCTGGTCTTCCTGCTCTATGCCGAGGATCGCGACCTGCTGCCCACCCACACCGAGGATGGGCTGAAGGCACTGTGGGAGAGCGGCTACTCGATCAAGACGCTCTATGCTCGCCTGCTGGCCGACCAGGCGATGAACCCCGACACCATGGACCAGCGCCGCGGTGCGTGGGGACAACTGCTCTCAGTGTTCCGCATCATCCACGCGGGCCACCCCGACTGGGTGGCAGCGCGCGGCGGCAAGCTGTTCGATCCGGATGCTTTCCCGTTCCTCGAAGGGCGCGGACCGCAGAGCACCCGGGCCGATGGCAAGGTCCTGCCGGTGTCGGATGGCATGGTGCTGCGCATCCTCGATGGGCTGATGATGATCGATGGGCGTGGGATGGCCGGCGAGCGGATCCGCGAGCGCCTGTCCTACCGCTCGCTCGATGTAGAAAGCATCGGCTCGGTTTATGAGACCGTCATGGGCTTCACCGCCAGGGGCGCCACCGAGCCGATGATCGCGGTGCGGGACGAGAAGAAGCTGCCTAACTTCATTGGCCTTGAAACGCTGCTGGCCGAAAAGCCGGGCGACCGGCAGAAGTGGCTCAAGGAGCAGTCGGTCAAACTCTCGGCCGGGCAGCTCACTGCGGTCAAGGCGGCGACAACTGTCGATGAGCTGGTGGCAGGCATCGGCAGCGCTATAGACAAACGAGCCTCGGCCAATGCTGCGCCGATCGGGCGGGGCACGCCCTATCTGCAGCCGACCGATGAGCGGCGTCGCTCTGGCTCGCATTACACGCCGCGCTCGCTCACGGAACCGATTGTGCGCCACGCGCTGGAGCCTGCCTTCGAGCGCATCGGTGTAGAGGCGTCTCCCGAGGCGGTGCTGTCGCTGAAGGTGCTCGATCCCGCCTGTGGTTCCGGTGCCTTCCTCGTCGAGGCCTGCCGCCAACTCGGCGCACGGCTCGAGCAGGCCTGGGATATACACAAGTCGGAGAAGCCTACCATCCCGGCCGATGAGGATGAGGTGATCCACGCTCGCCGGCTGGTGGCCCAGCGCTGCCTCTACGGCGTTGACCGCAACCCGATGGCGGTAGACTTGGCGCGCCTGTCACTGTGGTTGGCGACGCTGGCCCGTGAGCACGAGTTCACGTTCCTCGACCATGCGCTCAAGGACGGAGATAGTTTGGTTGGGCTGACGCAGCACGAGATCGAGGCGGCGAACTGGGACGCAACAAAGCCCGGCCTCCCCTATATCCGCATGCTGCTCAGAGACAGGCTGCAACAGGTGCGCGACGGCCGTGACGAGATACGCCGTGCGCCCGATGACGTTGCGCGCGCAGTGCAAGAGGCACGCTATGCCCGGATCGAGGAACGCCTGGACGCTGCACGCGAAATTGGTGATGCCGTAATCGCCGCGTTTTTCTCTGCCGACAAGGCAAAGGAACGAGAGCTAGAGCGCCAGAGAATCGAGAGCATCCTTGCTGCGCCGCTGGGCGTGGATCAGACACCCATTCGGACGGCGGCACGACGCTTCCGTTCAGAGCAAGGTTGGCGGCCGTTCCACTGGGAAATCGAGTTCCCAGAAGTGTTTGCGCGCGATAATCCAGGGTTTGATGCGATCGTGGGAAACCCGCCCTTTGCGGGCAAGAACACCATTAGCGCGGGATCGGGTGGCAGGTATCTGCCGTGGCTACAATGGCTTCACGAGGGTGCTCATGGAAACGCCGACCTCGTCGCGCATTTCTTCCGTAAGGCCTACGGCCTCCTTCGAAAGCAGGGTGCGTTCGGACTCA
>Ga0123337_10007202_pt1 | contig 10431 bp, 2 predicted proteins | sample frozenSSSSmetaG_FD_89792 | JGI IMG/M metagenome (GOLD analysis project Ga0123337, IMG submission 89792) | Glacier valley bacterial and archeal communities from Borup Fiord, Nunavut, Canada, to study Microbial Dark Matter (Phase II) -... | ecosystem: Environmental > Aquatic > Freshwater > Ice >...
AGCCGGCAGATTTTGGGGCTGCAGGTGACTATAGCGATGCGTTAACAGGTTTAAAAAAATACGACATCTCCGCAAGAAAAGGATTTCTGCGATTTACGTTAGAAAATCAGGACTTTCTGCATAAGGATTATGACTTTGTTTTGGTACGTCAAATGATGGCATTGGAAAGATTCCCAGACACAATTCTTGAAAATACGGTATATGCAGGAAGTGGAGATACAGTGATCATCTATAAAAATATCGGAAATGCTATTTTATCATTTCAAGAGCTGGTTAAAAATACGAATACAGCGGCTAAAAATGCCGATGACGTAGCACAAAAATTAAGTAACGATTACGGGGATGCTATTAAAGATGACGGAGACGATGATGGAAGCGGAAGTATTAACGACGAAGAAAAGGATAAACTTACACCGCAAATATTAGAAAATGCAAAATTAACGGGTATTACCGCTGAAGAAGCAACCTATACAGATTCACAATTAAAAACACTGGATAAAATACTAGCGCTTTTTGACAACGATGGTAAACCGATAAAGGAACTTTCTGTATTAATTCCAAACGAACCCTGGACGCCCGTTATAAGTAATATAGCACTTGATTACGCGGCCAGTGCTTCTGGCAATGATATTACGCTCATTCACCTGTATCCATTTAAGAACACATATAACCTAGCGCAAATTTCTCTTCAGCCTAGCCTGTTTCCCACCTTGTGCGATGAGGGAAGTTTGTTTATTGGTTTAACAGACCTGCTGCCAGGCAGTAAAGTAAATATGTTGTTTCAATTGGCAGAAGCTACTTCAGATACGGAGTTTGACCCGGAAATTATTTCCTGGAAATATTTATACAACAATCAATGGTTTGCGCTACGCCAGGGCTTTGAAATATTGAGAGATAGTACAGGAAGTTTAACAACGTCAGGCATTGTTGAATTTTCCTTTCCCGATAATATGTCTGATAATAACAGTGTGATGCCGGCGGGATATTACTGGATAAAGGCATCCGTTCCTAAAAACAGCAGGGCTTTAAGCGAAACCATCTGCATTGCAACGCAGGCAGTGGAAGCCAGTTTTTTGATAAATCCTGAAAATGATATGCAAAGGCTTTCGAACCCGCTCAATGCAACATCTGTTTCAAAACTTAAAGTTGCTGATGCCAATATAAAACAAGTATCACAGCCTTATCCCTCTTATAGTGGCAGGGAGCTGGAAGCCACCGGCCATTACTATACAAGGGTAAGTGAGTTGCTTCGCCACAAAGGCAGGGCCATTCAAAAATTCGATTACGAGCGCATGGTGCTGGAGGCATTTCCGCAGGTGTATAAAGCTAAGTGCATCAATCACAGTTTCTTTTTAAATGCACACCAGTACGACAACGATTTTCCTGCGGCGCCTGGTTATATTATGCTGGCAGTAATTCCGGATCTTACTAAACTTTTGGCCGGTAAATCTTTTCAACCAAAACTTCCAGAAGGGATAATAGAAAAAATTCAAGCCTGGTTTGTTACCCGTATTTCTCCCTTTGTAAAAATAAGGGCAGTAAATCCCCGCTACGAAAATGTACATATCTGTTTGTCTGTTATCCTCAATAAAGGATACGACAGAAGCTTTTATAAAAATAAACTGGATCAGGACACCAGGGAATTTTTAGCTCCCTGGGCAGTAGGTGTGTTTGAAAAATTAAGGTTTGGTCAATGCGTAAATAAGTCTGACCTGGTTTATTTTTTAGAAACAAGGGATTATGTAGACTACATAACAAAGCTGGAACTGCGCAGTGATTACGAAACCTTGCCGGTATCTGAAATTTGTCCGCATACTCCGCGATCTATTTTATTTGCAGGTGAAATACAAATATGTATCGAAGAAGATTTAAAAGAAAGTTTTGGAATTGCTGATTGTAACGATGTAATAACCATATTGGATAACCCTGCACCATTTATAACCGTACCCGTATAGAAATGAATTATGCCAGATCAGTCAACAAATAGCACAGTAATTAACAGAACCAACTCCGGCTTTCCCGATTACCTGGATTTTGATGCATTGCGTACAAGCTCAATTCAATATTTAAGCAGCTTAACAGGTAAGCTTTGGACAGATTATAATGTACACGATCCTGGAATAACCATACTGGAAGTTTTACTTTATGCATTGCTTGATCTTGGCTATCGGACCAACCTGCCTGCTGTAGATATTTTTACAAAAAATCCTGCTGATTTATCCTGTGAAAATAATTTTTTTACACCTGCTGAAATATTAACCTGCAACCCTTTAACGGTTACTGATTTTAGAAAATTATTGATTGATATTGACGGTGTAAAAAATGCCTGGCTTAAGGTGGCTGAAGATATTTCGCTCACAAATATTTGTGAGCCTCACTCGACGGATGTAGGGAACGTTACGGCTTCTGGCGACAGTACAGCCAATCCATGCAAGAATTTTATCAATGGTCTATATCATATAAAACTGCAATTGGAAGATGCGCCCGTAAGGTTGCGGGAAGATGTAATTCAAGATGTAAAAAAAGCACTCTTATCTCACCGCAATCTTTGCGAAGACTTTATTGATATCTCTGTTTTATGCAGCCTGCCTGTTGGGATATGTGCCGATATAGCCCTTGATGCAAATGCAGATGCGGCAGAAGTTTATAGAGATATTGTGGTGGCTTTACAGGTTTTCTTTTCACCTTCACCAATTTTTTATACACTCCGGCAACTACTTCAAAAAAATAAGAAAATCGATGAAATATTTGCCGGCCGGCCTTATAATCATTATAACAGTCAAGGTTTTGTAGACACCAGTGAATTTGAAGCGATCACATTAAAAGAAGAGATTCATCTTTCCGATGTTTACAATATCATTTTAGGTGTGCCGGGTGTTGCTACTGTGCGCAAGCTAAAGCTAACCAGGGACGGCGTGCACTTTTCAGATAAGTGGTTGTTTACAATTCCTGCTGATTATGTAACTATTTTTTCAACTTTGATTTCATCATTACAATTTTCTATAAATGGAATCACAGTTCCTGTAAATTTTCAGCAGAACAATTTATCGTTAAAAGTCCATTCAGTAAATACAAGTAAACTTCAACAACCAACCCAAAACCTTAATCTGGCAATTCCACAAGGCAGCTATCACAATGATCTGGCTGCATATTATTCTATCCAAAATGAATTTCCGCTTGTTTATGGAATTGGTGAAGGCGGCGTTCCCGATTCTGCGCCAGCAAAACGCAGGGCTCAGGCTTTACAATTAAAAGGGTACTTACTTTTCTTTGATCAACTACTGTCGAATTATCTCTCGCAATTGGGTAATATCCGGGAAATATTTTCTTTTCAGTTTCCACCGTCAAAAAGTGCACCACACACTTATTTTTCAAGTGAACTTACCACAGTTCCCGGCCTACAGCAACTTTACCAAAATGTTGCGGATAAACATGGCAAGAGCAATGCAGGAGTAAACGGTACTGTTATTGGCTGGCCGGTTAACAAACAGTATTTTGAAGCGATGATCAGGACGAGTTCTTTCAGCAGCAGCGACGTGAATAAACTGCAGCAACAATATTCAGCTGGTTCCGCGGATCAATATAATATTACTACTGCCCTGCTACAGGAAGATTTCAAGAATGAACTGTTTAAAATATCAGACATTGTAACAACAGCTGACGGTTATGCTTTATTTTATATCGAAACTTCAAGTGATGACACCCTTGTTACCGGAGAATTATTTTTAAAAGATAAAGATGCAGCCAATCCTCTTCAACTTCAAAATGCACGCAATCAATTAAAGCTGTTAACAAATATTGCCACCCTTGCAGACAGTTATAATATTTTGTCGTCGTTTAATTTTACTATCGCTCTCAATCTGCATCAGTACGTTGATTATTTATCACAAATTGTGGAGGATAAAAATTTATACCGCAACAGGCGGGAGAATTTTTTAGATCATTTGCTTGCACGTTTTGCAGAACAGTTTACAGACTTTGCAATGCTGTCTTTCAACTTTTCTAATAAAGAACTGCTTGCAGACGCGAACATTAAAAATAAAGAAAATTTTTTATCACAATATCCTACGTTAAGCAGTAACCGTGGTAAGGCATCTGACTATCGTGATAGTAATAAAAATGAGATATCTGGTTTTGAGAAAAGGTTCAGGGCCTATACAGGAATTGACGGCAGCACCGACACCAGTCTATGCAATTTTGAAGTGATTGCTTACGATAGTACCTATTCAGTGCAGTTAATATTAGCCGATGAAGTTTTATTTAATACGGCAGTAATTTACGAAGGATCAGAAAATGCACAGCAAGGATTGCAGGCTATCTTTTCATCACTTCCAGATGCACATAATTACCAGGTGGAGTATATTGCTCAACAGGAAAAGTACCAATTACAGCTTTTTTTTAATGGAAATGAAAAGGCATATTATCCCGGGCTGTTTAATGATGAAAAGTCTGCAGCTGAGCTGGCAGGCAACTTACAGAAAATTTCAGTGCCTGGGTTCAATGACGAAACAATTGTTGAATCAGGTTATGTTTTCCGTCTGCAGCTAACAGACAGCAAAGGCAACATTATCCGGCTTTCTGAAAATTCATTCAACACGGAAGAAGAAGCCTATGCGTCGGCCGTTGCATATTTGCGCACACCCAATGATATTGCAAAATGGCAGATTATTTTACCCGAAGAAAATCCCTCTGGAAAATTCTGCAGCAATGATAAAAAGAAGCCTGCTAAATTGGTTGATATTGATGCTTTTAACATCGATTTGAATAATAATATTGTTGGCCAGCCTGATAAATTTAGTTTTGAATTATTAGACAATAGCCATGCGTTTAAATTTAAATCATTAAAGGAATTCAGCTCGGAGAAGCAGGCAAAATCAAATGCATACCAGGTGCTGATGCTGATGGTTGACAAGAAAAACTTTCAGTTTACCAATGATAAAAAGAAAAAAATATTTATCGTAAGCAATGGACAACCGGTGGCTGAGTGCTTAAATAAAATAGAAAATACAATTAAGGGCGAAGAGTTTATTGATAAAGTGTGGAGCATTGTAAATAATCATTACTACCTGTTGTCTGTACCTGCTTTTGCCAACAAATGGAAGATCCGTTATCAATTGGGATTTGAAACCGATCGTATTCTGTTATTTGAAAGCGATGAGGAATTTGACTCTTTTAAAAATGCAAAAACTGCTGCTCAACAATTTATTGATTCATTGCAGACCGTTCAGCTGGAAATTATCAATTTAAAATATTCCCTTAAAAATGCAGGCAATACCATCGGCACTTTAACCTGCATACATGTGGGTGCTGGTGTAGAAGCAATGCCAGAAGATGAAAAATTAAGTAAAGCAAAACAATTACTTGAACTAAACAAAGAAATTCAACGGCGGTTATGCGTTGATGCAAACGAACCTTTTACAAATGGGATAGAAATTGATGCATTAAGCCATACAGGCCCTTATGTTTACCGGTTGGTTGATAACGATAATCTGCTTGCTCAACACAACGTTGCAATAGGTAATGACAGTAAAGCCATCGTAAAACAATTGTATACCAATTCGCTTGCCGGTTATACAGTACTGGATATATGCCTTGGAGGCGATATATCGGAACCTTGCCAGGATGAGAAATCAAAGACAGTGCTATACCGGTATGTAGTTAGGTGTCACAACCAGTTTAAGCCGTTTAAAACCGATAGCATTTTATTTAAAAGCGTTGCAACTTATAATACTGCTATGGAAGCCGAAGCTGCCTTTAATGATATTTACCTTGAAATTTTAAAAAAAGCGATGGTCGCAGATAATTATGGTGCCGGTAAATATATTAGCCTGGATGAACCATCGTTAATGACCGGCGACTTTCATAAAAAAAGTCCAGTAGAAGTTTTTGTACCATCAGATACGCAGGCGTTGGTGCAGGAAACAGGGCGGGAACTTATAAAAACAATGACAGAAACTGTAAAAACATATCCAGTAAAAATCCTGGAAGCATGTAGTGACGAATATAAAAATTTGTTTCCGGGGAAAGCCGGTGACTGCCCTTCAACGGCAGCGGATAATTGTATAAATACGCCGGCGCGAAGCCTTTATTATTTTTCGTTGTACAACGTAAATTCAGGTTCGTATGATTGGCAAAGCGTAAATATTTATAATACTGCGCAGGATGCAAGACAGGCATTTTATTTTTTCAGGATGTTACTTAAATACAAAGGGAATTATTTCATTGACAATTTATCTGATGACGGCGCCGCCATTTTTATAAGGGAAGTGTTGGCTGAAAGCAAAGCAAGATTTAAAGATGAAACCGCAGCCTGGGGAACTGCGGGTGTTGAGAAATTCATTTGTATTGCGCAGGCGTCCGGTACTTTTCACGGAGGGGTAAATAGTAATAACTCCAGTTATACTTTTAATGTTGGTTGCGATACTGCAAATGCTGTGCATCCCTGCAAATACGAATCAGCAACTAAAAGAGATGAAGTACTTGAAAAGCTTTTTGCAGCCTTTAAAAATTTTGATACAACCCGGTTGTTTAAAATTATAAATGAAGAAGAAAGGGAATTGTTGTATGGGATAGATGGTAAGCCTATCGCAATTCTATACAAATATGATGAAACTAATAATACTGATTGTGAAAGAATATTAGATCTACTGCAACGAGCCGGTAATTACAATAATTATGATGTAGAGGATAGCAAATTAATTATTAAGAATGGAGATAAAAAAATTGCTGAAGTGGTGGATGAAAATGCAACAAAGGCATCCTGGAAAAAGGAGCTATTAATGCTTGCCTGGTATTTTCCCATACAACCAGTTAATGGTAAATTTTATATACAAATAAGGTTACCCGGATTCAATACGCCTGACAATATAGAAAATAGAAATTCTGATGGCTGCATTATTCCTGCAAAAAACAGCTGTGATGATTGTTACCTGGCATGGCAAAGCTATTGTGGTTATGAGGATTGTAGTACAGCAATGTCAAAATACGAAATGATCAATGGGCTATTGGCAGACTATACCAATTACCAGCCTTACTTTGGGCCCGATTGTTATTCATTTGGCATAGCACTGTTGCAGCCTGCTGACATTGTTGCCTTTTGCCCGCAGCAGTATGAGTATTTTGAAACCATGTTTGATGCATTGGAACGCAGTAAAAAAATCATTAACAGGGAAGGTGTGTTTTTGATTGAACATATTTTACTTCGGCCCCGTACACAAAATGATGGCGGTTGCAAATATATAAGGCCGGGTAGCTTTTTCACTCAAACAAAATGCTCAGGTTTAACTTGGAAAGATGATGTGTTTGTAAAGGGTATTGAGCAGGAATCGGACGTTTGTTTTACACCGGGCGAAGATCCGTTTTCATTTATTGCCACCGTTGCATTGCCTGCCTGGCCAGAGCGTTTTCGAAAAAAAGAAAATCGTGATTTACTTGAAATGATTTTGCAAAGAGAAGCACCTGCGCATATTTTATTACGCATTCTTTGGCTCACACCTTTTGATACAAGTCGCTTTGAAAAACCATATAAGGTATGGAAATTTAATTTGTTGCAAAACAATACTGCACACAATACTGCAGCAATTAATTTGATGGAGGTTTTATTCCGGTACAAATTAGATACATTAAGCGACTGCGTTGATTGTTTGCCCTGCAGCGGGGCAGCAACCTCATTACCTTGCGTGGATGATACAAATGATCAAATTAAAAAAAGTGAAGGCATAGATTGGTGGTTAAATGAAATCAATGATCTATTTCAATGGAACAAAGAAGCAATACTTCCAGCAGGTAATAACCTGCTACCTGTAGCTGCTGATGTGCCTGTAGTTTTAGCACCGCCCTTAGCAATTAATAAAGACCAGGTACGCTTTATTAATGCCAGGTTGCAAGTGTATAAAGATAATATTGCAGGTTTGTTTGCTAACTCGAATGAGAATGAATTAGCAGGCAGGGCTAATCATATTTTTGGAGAGAAAAATCTGCCTGATAAAATAAATGAGTTGCTTGCTGCCCTGACAAATAATGATATTTCAGAAGCGGCATCTTTAAATCTATTTCAAAAAGATGAGTTGATAAAAAACCTGCTAGAATATTATCTCGATGGTATTTTCTTTCAGGAAAATACCATCGCAGGCATTGATCTTATTACAGCGGGATTAAATAGCCTGCGGCAAAATAATTTTAACCTGCAAAAATTATTTGACGACTGGAATCCGGCAAAAAATTCCAGCTATCCATTTGAAGCTGATACAGATGAAGTAAGAAAAATAATTTTAAAGGAAAATACATGAGGCACCTCATAAAAAAACAGTTGATTGAATTAAACGTGAATGCAGGATTAGATGCTTTTCGCATGCAGCATTTAATAAGCAATCATTACAATCATAAAATATTGCCTGCCATCGAATCGATATTCAATGAATATTGCCGGGAAGATGAGGTATTAAAACTAGATAAGCTTGAAATAGATTTAGGTGAAATACCTGTAACAGAGATGGAGGAAATTTATTTGAGTGAAAACGTTGTGCTTAAATTTAAAACCAAACTTCGTGAAAAGCTAGCTTTAGTTTCGGCGGGTACAACTGTAGCCCGTGAATCGAAGGAAATGAACAATTGCAGGCAGTGGATCGCTTATATGCAAACCGGTTATTTACCCTGGAACGCATTGGAAATAAATGAGGTGTGGCATCAACAGGTGTTGGAAACGCTGGCAACTGACTTTGCCATTATCACATTGCTTCGCAACCTGATATTAAATAATTCTTTCGCCCGTCATCGCATTGCTTTGCAGTACCCGGACGCTTTTTTAACGAAGCTTGTGGAAATAATAACCGCTAAAAATCAACAGCAATTACCTGACATAGCAGCTGAATTAAATACCATAATAAACGTTTTAAATAAATATGTGAAGCCACCAATGTATGGACGCATCGCATTAATAAAGGAAATTTGGCAACAGGTTTTGTTTGCTGCAGCAAATGATCCTGGTAATTTTTCTATAGAAACATTTGTCTCAAAATTCTTGCAGATATATACAGCATCATTACCCGTTGAAACCTTTAGTCAAAAAGACCTGCTATCGCAGGTAACATTGTTGCAGCCTGCATTAAATACTTTATTTAAAGAGAAAACTACAATTCATTTCATAAAAAATTTGTCAACTGATAGTGATGACATATCTCAAAAAGAAAATATCCCGGTAATTGAGAAAGAAAAAATATTTACGGACGATACTAACGAGGTTGGTATAAATGAGCCTGAAAAAAAAATCGATGGGAATTTAAAGAATGAAGCAAACAATACAAAAGAAGGAAAAATATCTGCTAAAATACAACCAAGCCAAAATAAACTTTCTGTAGATAAAGAAACTGACGTACATGCTCCACTTGCTGAAAGAATCAGGGATAAAACCGGTGAGGATAAAATAAATATTGAGCGAACAGGACTTACATTTGAACAGGTAAATGATAAGCAATCAATCAAATCTCCGGTTAAATCCGAAGCAACTTTTTCAGGTAATAAGTCAACTGAAGAACACATCGGCAATAAGCCACTAAATGAACTAATTCCTGACGACGGTATCTTCATCAGTCATGCAGGTATTGTAATCTCACACCCTTTCTTAATTCATTTATTTGGCCGGCTTCATTGGCTGCACAACAAAAAGTTTGTTGATGAGGAAAAAAGGGAAAAGGCTGTTTTTCTTTTACACTATCTCGCCAGCGGACAACGCAATGCTGTTGAACACTCACTGGTACTTTATAAAATACTGTGTGCGTATCCCTTAGAAATGCCGATGCCGGTCGAGGTGATATTTACTGAAGAAGAACTTACCGAAGCAACAGATATGCTGACAGCTTTGATACTGCAATGGAGCAAATTACAAAATACTTCTATCGAAGGTTTAAGGGATGGTTTCTTACAACGCAAGGGTAAACTTTTTATAAAAAATACCGAGGCGGTTGTGCAGGTGGAAACCAGTGCAATCGATGTGCTGCTCGACTATCTGCCCTGGAATTTAAGCCTGATAAAACTTCCCTGGATGAAAGAAAAATTAAGGATTGAATGGAGATAAAAAATAAAATATGAATCCAGAAAATATTAATCGAATAATAGCTTTACTATTTCGGAATTTTTAAGAGTTGTTTTTAAATATTGGTTTGAATACAGGGGGTGGTATGCAAAGAGCTTAGGACAATGCGGTATTGTACCTGCAAAAATGATTTTGCTTAATAGAATGATGCCACAATTTTCTGAAAAAGCCACTGTAACTTATTAAAGTCTGTAAAAAATGACCGAAGAAATACCGGAGTAGTTTTTACAGATGGCGTGTCCAGCTTTGCAAAAACAAGAAATAAATATTATAAAGTTCAACGAAATATTCAAAATGATTTATAGGGAATACGTGTAGACAGAGACGTAAAATAACTTGAG
>Ga0123337_10007203_pt1 | contig 10431 bp, 14 predicted proteins | sample frozenSSSSmetaG_FD_89792 | JGI IMG/M metagenome (GOLD analysis project Ga0123337, IMG submission 89792) | Glacier valley bacterial and archeal communities from Borup Fiord, Nunavut, Canada, to study Microbial Dark Matter (Phase II) -... | ecosystem: Environmental > Aquatic > Freshwater > Ice >...
ATTGGGTGTTCCTGCTCACACTATTTCTACTTCAAAAATGGATAATGAAGCCAATTACCACAAAGCCAGTGACGAAATTGGCACTCTCGATATAAACAATATGACAGAAATTATTAAAGCAATAGCCATAAGTTCTTCTAGTATTATAAGCGGGAAAGATACTCCTTCAAGAGTTGATACTGCTCAATTGAGGTAAATTTCAATTGTTGTTTTAAAAAGCTACTAAACCCTGTACAAATGATTTTTCTGTTCATTTGTATAGGGTTTTAAGTTTTAGTCTACCTTTTGTTACTTTTCAATACTCTAATGGTGGTCCAACAACAATCATTTCATGGGCTTCAAATATTTGGGCACCTTCTTCAGGAGTTGGAGGGCCAGGAAGATTACCAAGGGTTCTAAAAAAGTCTTCCATTTTTCCAGCGGGATTAAAAAAGAATACCATTTTGCCCTTATCACTAAGTTGAGCAAATGTGTGTGGAATTTGTCGTGGCAAAAAAATGGTATCACCTTGCTTTAAACTGAATTTTTCGGTGTCAATTTGAAAAAGATAGTCTCCTTCTAGAATATAAAACACTTCGTCTTGATAGGGATGTACGTGCAATGGTGGGCCTCCTTTTTCATTTCCTTGGTATTCAAACATGCTCAGATTTCCACTAGTTTCTTTTGATGAAATTTTAATATCATTTGGATTTACACCTCCAATTTTGGTAGTTTCAGAAAATCGACTTTCATTTGTTTTTACCAGAAAGCCTTTTGTCAGGTCAATTAACGCTGGGTTATTAATTACATTTTGCATCTTAAAAGTTGTTTAAGTTATTGATATACAAAATTGTAATAATTATAAAAATTGGTATTGGTAAAAAAACGACATTTTAATAGGTGTCCGCTTCACCAAATTTTCGCTCTGGTGAATTTAGATCCAATAAATGAAATTCAATGGGGGTTTGTTGGGTAAATGATTTGTAATCTTTGACCAAATGCTGGTAATCATAATAACCACATTGAATGGCAATACTCAGCCAATCCAAATTGGGGTTTGCATTTTTCATCCTAAAGGCATTTTCAAAACGCACCACTTTGTTGTAATATTTTGGAGAGACTCCCATTCGTTCTTGGAATTTACGTTCCAATTGCCGCATGCTCAAACAGGATTCTTTGGCAAACCAGTCTAAGGAAATGTTTTCTTTATTTGATAACAAAATATCGCAAATAGAATCTATTTTGTGTTTCTCTATTTTGATTTTCGAAAATTGACCTTTTAAAAAATCTTCGACTATAGAAATCATTTTTGGAAAGTCTTCGGTATAAAAAAGTTTCTCGTTTACCTCTTGAATCAAGTCTTTTGAAAAAATCATTTCGGCATCAAGGAAACTATTGGTCAATTCAAAGGATGGTATACCAGTCAAACGATACAATGCTCCTGGTCGAAAAACAATCTGAAAAACCAAAAAGTCTTTGCCAATAAATCGATGTGTTACTTCACTTTGTTGGCCAAAAAGAACAGCGGAAAGATTGGATATTTTGTTGGTACTTTGTGTATAATCAACCGTTTCGGTGTCTCTGGGGTAAAAACTAAGGCAATGTTCTGGTTTTGGAGCATACGGTTTGAATGGTAAAGTTGTATTAGAATCAAAGACACAACGAATCACTCTGTAAACCCGTACAAATTCTTTTAAATGGGGACTGGGCTGAAATTCATTTAACACCATATTTTAAAAGCTTAAAACTATCTAATGAATTGATAATCAGATATAAAATTACGGTATTTTGTTGATTTACAGTGAAATGCTATTTTTAATTTGAAATAATTAACATTTTCCCCGGAAGCACCGAATATGTTTTTCCTTCTTTTTTGAAATATATGGTTAACGAACTGGTATTGAAAACCTTATTTTTATCGACAGAAATTTTTAGATTGTTAAAGGCATTGATGTAATCAACGATGTCAATTTGTTTGGCATAATATATGTTAGGATTGTTGGCTAGCATCTTGAAAAATTTTTCCGCTTCAATCCATTTAGATTCATCAGATCCCAGTTCAAAACTATGTCCCCAAATATCCATTAAAGCCAAATCTTTGGTTTGAATAAAGGTGTTTATGGTTTGATAAAAAAGGTCCAATTCTTTTTTATCATTTTCGGGTTTATTCGGTTCATAATAGGCTTTGGCAAATTGATGCATCGTAGGCCTCCATTGCAGGAAATTTTCAGGAATATTGAAAGTATAAGAGTCATAAACCGTTCTTGCATATTCAATGCCTAATCCTTTGATGGTTTCAACTATAAAGTCGTTGTAATTACCAAAGGGATACGCCATTCCTCTTACGGGATAGTTGACGAGTCGTTCTAATTCTTTGCGATCTTCGGCAATTTCGTAAACAATATCAATTTTGGATAATGTGTTTAAAAACGGATGATTTGCCGAATGAACCGAAACTTCATGTCCTGTAAAAAGCTCTTTTATTTCTGTTTTGTTGAGGTAATTTGGAAGTCCCAGTTTGTTTGAATTGAGATGAAAAGTTCCAATTAGTTTGTATTGGTTCATTAGTTTTACCAATCGTCTGTCTTCGGAACGACCATCGTCATAACTTAAAATCAGTGCTTTGGATTTGCCTTCCGGAAAAAGCATTTCGATAGGAATTCCGATTTTGGTTATTTCAGGATTGGTTTGTGCCTGTGCTGTACAAAAGAAGATAAAAAGAGTAAAAGTAAGAATTGTTGTTTTCATTGTTTGTATTTAAAAAAAGTAAACTTGGTATCGATTTTTTATTGAAAAGTGGTATTTTATAATTATTTTATGTTTTGGGGCTAATGGTTTTAGATTAAAGTAGGGACTATTGTTCCAGCACTACAGCGGGTTTGGGATTAAATTAAGCCCTAATTTGGGATTTGCCAAATCATACCAAATACAAAACCAACTTTCCATTAAGCCAATTGCCCAAATCCGTTGTAGCATCTATGTAAAAGCATAACTTAGAGTTACCAAAAACGAAGATTATGCAATTACAAGATGCCTTAACTATTCCAAAGATATTCATTGGTTTAGACATTCATAAAAATAGTTGGTCAGTTTCCATTCAAACTGATTTGTTTTTCCACAGAACATTCTCGATGCCTTCTGTTGCCGAGGATTTGTTCCAATATGTGGAACGAACATTTCCAAATCACGATGTGTATTTGGTTTATGAAGCTCTTAGTGGCTGTGCATTATTATCTTTCTAAATCACTTCTAAATTTTCCTTTTTCATATTCGAATAGGATTACTTTTTTACCAGAAACTTTGTCAACTTCTCCATATGTAATTTTTGCTTTATTTTTCTCAAACCATTCTTTCCAAACTTTTATTTCCTCTATTGTTGGACTATAAGTTAACCCGAAATAATTTAAGTCGTATTTTTTCGGTTTAATCCCAGACAAATTAGCCATCAAATTAGGTAAATGAATTTCATAACCTTTACCTGTTAAAATTCCATTTTCTATTTCCAATATTGACGAGTAAACAAGTTCGGAAGCGGAAACTTTAGTTTGAATTGGCTGGCTATAAGAATAGAAACTTAATAATAGCGTTAGGTAAAGAAATTTTCTCATTTTATATTTTTTTGCATGTATGCAGGATTTTTGCATAGCCACTAACGTTCTGGCACTACAGCGGGTTTGGGACTAAATTAAGACGATTCTTCGGATTTGCCAAATATTCCAAATACAAACCAATTTTTCCATTAAACCTTATGCCCAAATCCGTTGTAGTGGCTGTTACCAGCTGTTTTTATCACTGAATTTGTTTAATGACATTCAGTACAGATTTTTGTAAATTATTTAGTTGCGATATTTCGGGAATTGATTCGAAACTATTGGCTAAGATTTTAAGCTGTGTTAAATTCCAATTAATCAAATCATTTTCTAAGTCAATCCAATCTTGTTCAGTAAAATTTAGAAATTGTTTTTTTAAATCTAAATATCCCATCGAAGTCCAAAAATCAAATTCAATTGTTTCATTTTTTGCAATACTTTGGTGTAAAATTTTTATTTTTATATTGTTAGATTTAGTATTAAGAGTAACTTTTTTAACCGCTTTTTCAGCTACAAAATTTTGTATAAATTGAATCAAATTATCCAACTCTATTCTTTCGTATTGTATTGGCCCTAAAATATCTATGCCAAATTTTTCTATTTCTTCTGGATATAAAGAAGCAATTGTAGAAATAGACGAATCTTCCATTCGCATTATTCGCTCTTTTACTATTTCTCCAAGATTGCTCTCGAATTTAAAACTGATTTTAGGAGATTGATTTAGTTGCGTTTCTAATTTTTGTAAAATTGAGTTTGTTAGTGGACTATTTGCAAACATATCTATTTCATAGATATCTAAATCGGAATACTTAATTGTTTTAAGAAGTTTTGATAATAAATATAATTCTGATTGGTCAAACATAACTTGTTCTTATTCGTAATTGTTTGTAGCGTCCTGAAATAGGTTGACAGATTTTTACTCTGTTTTCAATTCAAATTTAGATAAATAATTTGTTTATTCCTACGATAATACTTATAAGGCACGTCAGCATTTAAATGAACGCTAACAGGCGTTCTTCCGTTTAAGCTATCATGAGGTCTTAAGTTATTGTAAACCTTTACGGCTCTTCTTACCATCTTTTGTGCTAATGTTTTGTTTGGGATAGTTTGATTGAGCCCAAATTCATATTTCATAGTTTTATTCAAGCGTTCTGCAATTGCATTTTCATATGGATCATATTTTTCAGTCATACTAATAAGAATTTCATTGTCTTGAAGCAATTTTACGTATTCTGGCCAACAGTAATGGAATCCTCTGTCAGAATGATGTATTAGTTTTCTTTGAGGGTATTTTCTATTTTTTAAAGCCATTTTTAAAGCTTCTATTGATAAGGAAGCTTTCATATTTGTAGCTATATAAAACCCCATTATTTGTTTGGAGTAGGCGTCTGTTACTAATGCTAAATAGGCATTTTTTCCATTCAATCTTAAATAGGTGATATCACTAACCCAAAGTTCTTCCGGTTGATTTGGCACTTTGTTTTGCACCAAATTTTTAAATTTTCTGAAGAGATGATTAGAGTTTGTGGTTCTAGTAAAGTTGTGCTGTTTAGGCACTAGTAGGGAGTGAGCTCTTAGAAAATCGAAGAAATTATCACGCCCCATTTTGATATTCTCCTGTAGCATTTCATCTTTTAGAAGTTGGAATAACTTGCGACCTCCAGTTGCTTGATTGATTTCCCCTCTTTTATCAATAACCATTTTTACGAGTTTCTCATTATCAGTTTTTTGTTTTTTACACAGATTCATTTTTTGGTAGAAGGCTTGTCTAGAAATCCCGAAGCATTGGCAGATCCATTTGATTTTAAAATGGCTTTTTTCTTTAGTTCCACTTCTTTGGCTAATGATTCGGGTAGCGACTTTTTTGCGTAATCGTTACCGGTTTCAATCTCGGCTTCAGCGATTATCATTTGTTGAAAGTCTTTAATGAATTCGAGTTCTTCGATCTTCTCTTTGAGCTTTTTAATTTCGTCTTTATTTGACATTCCCTTTTGTTTTTGCTCTAAGGTAGCAAATTTTTGCAACCAATAATAAATTGCATTACGTCCAACTTGGTATTTTACCGACGCGTGATTGACTGAAATTTGTCCGTTGCAAATTTCTTCAATGATTTTTAATTTTAAGTCAAATCCAACGGATTTTTTTTGACAGGGGAGTTTTTTTTCTTTCATATTGTCCTGTAAATAGTTGTTGATTTTTTGTCAACCTATTTCAGGATTATGCATCCTTTACAATTGCCCATAACGTTCCCGCGCTACAAGCAGTTTGGGACTAAATTAAGCCCTATTTTCGGATTTGCCAAATCTTCCAAATACAAAACCAACTTCAAATTAAGCCTAAAACCCAAATTGCTTGTAGCGTGTGTTATAGCCAGTGCTTACTTTTCAGTATTGTTTAATATTGAAATAGAGTTTTAAAAGTGACTTCAAATTTCTTGTACTTGTCAGTCGTAATATCTGCTCTTAGCTCTTTTATGTAACTATCAAAATATTTTTTTTGAGCGTCTAAAAAATTCCAAGGACTTACTAAAATTCCGTTGTTAATAGGGCTGTTATAAAAAACTTTTGTTTTCTCCATATGTATACTGTCAATGAGAAGACCAGATTTTATTGTCATATCGTGAAAAATACCACACCTTGAAATTCCATAAAAATTGGTCGCTTTTATTTTTCCTAAAGTTGTTTTATCAATTAGAGCATTTTGCTCTAAAAATTTCAAGAATGGGTCAAATCCAAAACGGAAGCACTTCCCATTTGCAGTAATCGTATTCCCAGATAAGTATTTTCCGTGTGGTTCAAAAAATAATAGTTCAAGTCCAAACATTGAATAACCATTCTCAAATGATTGTTTTTTGTCAAGTGCTAATTGTTCTAATGGTCTAAATAACCAACTATTCATTTGTTCCTCGTAAACATCAATTGGTGATTTTCTGCCTGATTTTAAATCTCCAAATGTTATGTTCTTTATTATTCTGATTAAATTATCCATTATATTTTGAGTTTTAAGAAATATAAATCATTCACTTTATCCCACTTAAATTCATAGTTGTTTTTAAGTTTTAAGTCTAGTCCGTATGGTTTTTCAGTTGTGTATTTTAAAAATGTATTTGCTTCATAAGATTTACCATCTCTAAAGTCAAAATCAGATGTATCAACAGAATAATTTTCTTGATTTACATAATGCAAATGGTCTGTGGCAAGAATAAAATAACAAAGGTCAATATTATGTTCTTTATACATCTCGAGATTTGAAATGTCTTTAAAAACATCATATCTATTGTTTGGCTCTCTATGATTTTCTTTTTTGAAAAATTTTAGTTCAATCGCTGTTTTAGTTTCTGAATTTTCATCTTTATACTTTATTAAAATGTCAACTCTTGCTCGGTTGGATTTACTTTTTATACTTTTCTCCGTTAAGCTGATGTAAGTCTCGAACTCTAAATGGAATTTGTCAGTCAAACGAAATTCATAAAGTTCTCCGAGTGTTTTAAGTATATGTCCAAACTCAAGTTGAAATGAAGCTTCGTTCTTTGCTGTCAGCCCTCCAAAAGCGAGTTTTTTAGTCAACAGTTTATAAGCTGTTTCTATTATTTCCTCTGTTAGTTTTATTTGGTCTTCTTTTTGCATTGGCTATAACGTCCCCGCGCTACAAGCAGTTTGGGACTAAATTAAGCCCTATTTTCGGATTTGCCAAATCTTCCAAATATAAAACCAATTTTAAATTAAGCCTAATACCCAAATTGCTTGTAGCGTGTGTTAGCCGTAGTGTTTTTTTTCAGTTCTGATTATTAAATATTTTTTGTCTTTGTTTCTTTCGATATTGCTAATAATTCCAAGTAGCATTCCATATTCATCCATTGTGTTTTCTCTTTTTGAAATTTCAATCCAATTTTGGTAAACATTTTCAAGTTGATTTACTTTGATACAAGTTTCTTTATAATTGGTTATATCAAACAGTTGTTTCTCAAAATTATTTTGATTTAGTTCAAATTCGCTTTGAAATAAGAAATCTTTAAGTTTTATGAAGTTTTCGAAAGTATCGACATTACAATTTTCAATTCCTAAATGTCCATTTTCATCTTTTATTAGAAATTTGTTAAATAGTTTTTCGTCATCAAGAAAAATTTCATTTTCAATTTTATTTGTTGCAATAAATGTTAGCTCTATTTCAAAAATTGACATATTTTTTGGAGTATTACTTTTTTTATACTTATTAATAAAAAAAATCAAGCCAAGAGAAGTAAAAATAAATGTAAAAAAAGCAATTTCTCCTCCGTAAACAGATTCTACATATTTAAGTAATTTTAAAATTAATAAAACTGTCAAACCCGGAATTAATATCCCTAACAATATTATTTTAAGTGCGAATTTTATTTTTAAGTTCTTTTCGATCATTTTCTGTTTTTCAGCGGTAACATTACGGCTAACGTTCCCGCGCTAAAAGCAGTTTGGGACTAAATTAAGCCCATTATTCGGATTTGCCAAATCTTCCAAATACAAAACCATTTTTTAATTAAGCCTAATACCCAAATTGCTTGTAGCGTGTGTTAGCGAATGTTGCGACACGCTCGTTAAGCACCTCTGATTATCGATTCCAATTATCCATTCCAATTGCGGAAGTTTATCGACTTTCAAAATCCGTCCCGAAAATACTTTCAAGCAATCCAAAAATCAGGAGAATAAAATTCCTCTTAAACCTCAAAAAAAATCGACAAAAAAAATCCGCAAAAAAAATCGACTTTCAAATTCCATTTTGAAACTCGACTTCGAAAATCCGCAATGAATTCCGTTCGATTTTTGTCGGCAGAGTAGGAGCAGATTAGTTTCGATTTTTTCTTTCTTGTTAACGTAAATTGCTTGATTTCAACGGAGCAATAATCGCTAACGTCCCCGCGCTACAAGTAGTTTGGGACTAAATTAACCCCATTATTCGGATTTGTCAAATCTTGCAAATACAAAACCAATTTCAAATTAAGCCTAATACCCAAATTGCTTGTAGCGTGTGTTAGCAGTCGTGATTATTGATAAGTTTGAATTAGAACATCAGTTGGAATATGTAGAACTTTGTGTAGTTTTCTAATCATTTCAAGAGATAGCTTTCTTTTTCTATTTAGAATTTCGCTTGCACGGCTTTTTAGACCAACAATGTTTGCCAAATCATTTTGGTTATAGCCCATCTGTTCCATTCTGAATTTAATCGCTTCTATTGGGTCTGGCAAAGCAATAGGGAACTGCTCATTTTCGTATTGGTCAATCAAAATCCCAAGTACTTCAAGTTCATCTCCTTCCGATGTACCATTTTTTGCGTCAAAAATCATTTCAAGTCTTTCAAGTGCTTGATTATAATCTTTAACTGTTTTTATAGGTTTAATTTCCATAGCTATTAAATTTCGTTAGCGTTAATTTTGTCATACTCCGAATGTGTTCCAATAAAACGAATCCAAATCATTTGATAATCATAATTTATTTTGACTATCAATCTATAGTTGTTGCCTTTTATGTTGAAAACAACTCGATTATCATTCAAAATACTTGCGCTTGGGTATTCTTGCTTTATCTCATTTGGATTTTTCCATTCAGCTTTACTTGCCTCTTGAAACCATGCCTTTAATTGTTGTTCACAATCTGCATGGGATTCCCAAAAATCTCTCAATATTTTTTTTGCAATTACTCTCAAACGTTTCTAATTTTGTACAAAGATAATAAAAGTTCCCAAAACGGGAAGTTATTTAGCGTTTTTTTTTCGCAACGGCTCATGACTGCTAACGTCCCCGCGCTACAAGTAGTTTGGGATTAAATTAAGCTCTATTTTCGGATTTGCCAAATCTTCCAAATACTAAACCAACTTCAAATTAAGCCTAATACCCAAATTGCTTGTAGCGTGTGTTGGCGGTTCGTACTTTTATATTTTTATTTGTTCTGAAAAAAAGTCATTTATTGATACTTTATATTTTGGTGAAGCATAATTTATTATTTCGTCTCTCATTATATAATATTCTTCAATATGTTTTTTCAATATATCTTCGTTATCATATATTTTTGAATATTTCTGTTTTGCCATTTCAGTGAGTTTAGATATATCGTTTAGTTTTAAATAAATAATTTCAGTAAGTGTGAATTTTTTAGCTTCAATACATTTTTCAAATTCTTTAAACTGTTTAATATCTCCTATTGCAGCTGTAAAAACATTAATTTGTTCTTCGTGAATCATAGCCGTCCAAAATGGGCACCAAAATTGTGTTGGAATCAATTCTCCATTATTTATAAAGTTATTGATTTTATTTGCTATAGTATTTTCACTTTTCAAAAATTCATTTCTAATCCGGTCTCCAGAAATAATATTTACTTTTTTTTCAGAGTATACGATTTCTTCAATTGGAGGATATACAATTTCAGATATATTAAAACGAAAAATTATTTTTATTTCTGTCATTTCTTATTTTTTAGTATGACCGCTAACGTTCCCGCGCTACAAGTAGTTTGGGACTAAATTAAGCCCTATTTTCGGATTTGCCAAATCTTCCAAATACAAGACCAACTTCAAATTAAGCCTAATACCCAAATTGCTTGTAGCGTGTGTTGGCGGTAGACTTTTTCTCAATTGATTTCATTTGAAAAAGAGCGTCAATAATTTCTTTGAAAAGATTTAGCATCGATTTCAATCTTTCTATATCTTCAATTTTTCCATCCTCATAAAACGACAATTCAAATTCTTTTTCAGGAAGTTTTTCCTCCCAAATACCTTTTTGGTCTGATATTTCTATATGAACTTTTTTTTGGCTTTCTATTAAGTTTCTAATTTTCTGATTTTGGAGTAACGTTTTTATTTTAAGTTCATTGTTGGCTTTGATTATAAATTTTTC
>Ga0123337_10007204_pt1 | contig 10430 bp, 10 predicted proteins | sample frozenSSSSmetaG_FD_89792 | JGI IMG/M metagenome (GOLD analysis project Ga0123337, IMG submission 89792) | Glacier valley bacterial and archeal communities from Borup Fiord, Nunavut, Canada, to study Microbial Dark Matter (Phase II) -... | ecosystem: Environmental > Aquatic > Freshwater > Ice >...
ATGTCTTCGGCGATGGCCGAATCTTAGGCGTGCCGTATTTGATTTTGGTATTAATTTTCGTGGCTGCAGTTGTCGCTTGGACGCTGGGAAAAACTGCGTGGGGACGCCAGGTTTTCGCGGTCGGGGGAAACGAAATCGCTTCGCGCTACGCGGGCGTTTCGGTTCACAAAATCAAGTGGACGGTTTATGTTTTGTCGGGAGTACTTGCGGCGCTGGCGGGAATTATCTTCGCCGCGAAATATGGAACAGGCCGCTCGGATACGGCGGCTGGTTATGAATTGGACGCCGTTGCCGCAGCCGTTGTCGGCGGCGCAAGTTTAAGCGGCGGGCGCGGCTCGATTGTCGGCGCAGTTCTGGGTGCGTTGATTTTCACCACGCTTCGCACCGGCTTGAATCAAGTTCCCGGCGCGTCGGTTTATCAAGATATGATTATCGGTTTGGTCGTCATCGGCGCGGTTGTGATTGATCGCCTGATTCAAAAACGCGTGGCTGCGTGAAGAATTCAAATTGTCAGCTGGGGGTTGAAACCCCCCAGCTGGAGTTACGAAACCCGCCTTCGCGGGTTGAAAGCCGTTAGTCCACGAAGGTGGACTTCGTAATTACAGCAGGGTATTTCAATGCCCTGCTTTTAAAATTAAAAAGGAAAACATGAACCAAAATTGGAAATTGCTGGGCGTCGTGGCGTTGTTGGGTTTGGCTGGTTGCAGCGCGCCGAATAACGGGAGTACTCCGAATACCAACACTTCAGGAAACCAGACCAGTTCGACGGGGAATGCGAGCGGCAAAAAGCGTTTGCGCATCGCAGTCATTCCCAAAATGCTGAGTAATCCGGTTTTCGGCTACGCCAACATCGGCGCCAAACGCGCGGCGGCTGAACTGGGCAATGTGGACATCGAATACATCGGCCCGCAGAAAAACGATCCCGTCGCGCAGGCGAAAACCATTGAAGATATGACCGCGAAAAAAGTGGACGGCATTCTCCTCGCGTGTGCCGACCCGGAAATCCCGCGCAAAGCCATTGATAAAGCCGTCGCAGCGGGCATTCCCGTGATTACGTTCGACAGCGATTCCCCGACTTCCAAGCGCACCGCTTACTACGGCGTGATCGATGAAAAGATGGGCAACAAGCTCGGCGAAGAAATCGCCAAACAATTGAACGGCAAAGGCAAAGTCGCGCTTTTATCGGGTTCGCAGGGCGCGTTGAATTTGCAAAACCGCGTCAAAGGCGTGCAGGATGCATTGAAAAAATTTCCTAATATCCAGCTCATGGAAACCTTATATTGCAATGATGATCTTCCCAAGAGCGAGCAAATTGTGACCAACGTGACGCGCTCGCAAAAGCCAGACGGCTGGGTTTTCGTCGGCGGCTGGCCACTGTTTGTGAAAAGCGGTTTGAACGCGATTGAGCCGGGCAAAACCAAAATCGTTTCGCCCGACCCGCTGCCGCCGACGTGGAAATGGATTGAAGGCAATTACGTGCAAGTCGCGCTCGGCCAGAAAGTTTTCGGCTGGGGCGAAGAAGGCACCAAGCTTCTGGTGCGCGCCATCAACGGCGAGAAAATCCCGACGATCAACGATTCCGGTTTCGATGTCGTCACACCGCAAACTCTGGCGCAATACAAAACCGACTGGGCGAAGATGGAAGGTAAAACGCCGTAAATTGTAGCCGTGAATTAAATAGTGTTAGTTAAATATCCGGGGATTGAAATCCCCGGCTGAAGTTACGAAACCCGCCTGCGCGGGTTAAGACTTCTTAGTCCACGAAGGTGGACTTTGTACTTCCAGCCGGGGATTTCAATCCCCGGCGAAACCTGCAATCAGAGTACTCCGCCATGCTCAAATTCCAAAATATCTCCAAGCGTTTCGGCGGCGTGAAAGCGCTGCGCGATGTTTCGTTTGAAGTTCAGCGCGGAACCATTCACGCCATTGTCGGCGAAAACGGTGCGGGCAAGAGTACTCTGATGAAGATTGTTGCCGGAGTTCAGCCGCCCGATGAAGGCGAGATTTTTCTGGATGGAAAGAAAATCTTGATTCCCTCGCCGCGTGCTGCGCGCAGTTTGGGAATCGCGCTCGTGCCGCAGGAACCGGCGCTTTGCCCCAATCTTTCGGTCGAAGACAATTTGAATCTGGGGCGCGAGCCGAAGAAATTCGGCTTGTTGGATCGGAAGCAAATGCGGTCGCGCACTCAAGCCGCTTTGCAGCGCGCGGCGTTGGAAATTGCGCCGGAAACCATTGTTGAAAATTTGTCTTCGGCCACGCAGCATTTGCTGCAAATCGCGATTGCTTTGTCGGAAGACGCGCAAGTTTTGATTCTCGATGAACCCACGGCGGCGCTTTCCGAAGGCGAAGCGCAAAACCTTTTCGAGCAATTGCGAGTACTCCGTACGCAGGGCGTGACGATTCTTTATATCTCGCATCGCCTGCCGGAAATTTTTGCGCTGTGCGATGCGATCACGGTTTTGCGCGACGGCCAGCATGTCCGCACCCAGCCCGCGAGTACTCTGACTCCCGAAGATATTGTGGCGCAAATGGTCGGGCGCGAAAGTACTCCGCAAGAAGAGCAAATCGAAACCGAAATTCATTTGCTAAAGCACGAAAGTGACAGCGCGCGAACGTCGCTTTTGAAAGTCGAGAATCTATCGCGGCCCGGCGATTTCGGCAGCGCGCCATTTGAAAATGTTTCCTTTGAAATCCGCGCGGGCGAAATTGTGGGATTGGCCGGTTTAGTCGGCAGCGGTCGCAGCGAGGTGGCGCGGTGCATTTTCGGTTTGGATCGCCCGGCTTCCGGCGCGATGCAAATGGCGGGCGCGGAGTACTCGCCGCGCCATCCGCGCGATGCGATTCGCGCCGGTCTGGCGCTCGTTCCCGAAGATCGGCGCGGGCAGGGTTTGGTGATGAATTTATCGGTTGGCGATAATTTATCGCTGCCGGCGTTGGCTTCTTGTCTGGCGGATTTGACGCAAAGCGGCGTCATCAAAAACCATCGCGAGCGCGAAGTTTCCGATTCGCGCATGCAGGAACTTTCCATTAAAACCGATGGTTTGGAAGCGCGCGTGGAAACGCTTTCGGGCGGCAATCAGCAAAAAGTTGTGATTGGAAAATGGCTGACGACCAAACCCAAAGTTTTAATTGTGGACGAACCAACGCAAGGCGTGGATGTCGGCGCGAAAGCGCAAGTGCATCGCTTGCTGCGCGAGTTGGCCGGAAACGGCTTCGGAGTACTCATGATCTCGTCCGATTTGCCGGAAGTGCTGTCACTTTCGCACCGCATTTTAGTGATGCGTCAGGGGAAAATCGCCGGCGAATTACCCGGCGGCGCAACCGCTGAAGATGTCATGCGTCTGGCTGCATTGGAAATTTGAAGTGGCCGCAAAAGGAGATTTTCAATGACGCCGGAAACCGCAACCGCTGAATTAACAACAGAATCAACAGTTACTGAAACAGCCACACAAACCCAAAATATCAAGCCGCAAAAGGCGACCTTTGCCGCCGGTTGTTTTTGGGGCGTGGAAGACGCCTTTCGCTCCATTCCCGGAGTACTCGATGCCGCTGTCGGTTACATCGGCGGAGATGTAACCGAACCAACTTACAAGCAGGTTTGCACGGGCCGCACCAATCACGCCGAAGCCGTCGAAGTGATTTTCGACCCGAACCGCGTTTCGTTTGCGCAGCTCGTCGAGTTTTTCTGGAAGGTTCACAACCCGACGCAGAAAGATCGGCAAGGCCCGGATTACGGAACGCAGTATCGCTCGGCGATTTTTACGCACGATGCCGAACAAATGAAAATCGCGGAAGAAGCCAAAGCGCAGGCCGATGCGTCCGGCAAATTCTCCAGTCCGATTGCCACGCAGATTGTTCCGGCCACGACGTTCTGGTGCGCGGAAGAGTATCATCAGCAGTACTCCGCCAAGCACGGGCGCGGCGGTTGCCACATTACGTTTTAGTCCAGAAAAGTAGCAAACAAAAAAGCGGAGCGCCCATATCGGCGCTCCGCTTTTTTGTTATTTTGATTTAGTAGGAAGTTGGATTGACGATAACTGTGGTGCTGCCCGGCGAAACATTTTTATTTTGCATGCCCAGCTTGGGTTTCACAGCAAGCGCGGTTTTCCACTGGCTGGCTGCGATGCGACGCACCACGCCGTCTAAGAAAACCGCGCCGCGCTTGCCGTCGCTGCCCATTTCGGGTTCGTAAATCGCCACGACTTGAGCCTTGTTGGAAACTTTCTGCAAGGTGATTTTTGAAAGTCCGGTGTTAAATAAATAGAAATTGCTCGAAACTGGCGATTGATAGATTTGCGGCAAGTAACCATAATTGTTGTTCAAAAGAACACTGCGCATGGATTGAGAACTTTGAAACTTCGGCAAAGACTGATAGCGCCGCGAGTAATTGCTCAGTACAAAAAAGATGTTCTTCATATGCCTGGCAGAAATGACGCGCAGTTCTTTGGCGCCGGGTTTTTGCGGCTTAACGGCGCGCACTTGTTCCCATTTCCATTCGGGAATTCTCTCGACATGCCAATCGGCAAAGAGTACTCCGCGCGTGTTGTCGGTCGAGGGCGCGGCTTCATAAATCATCGCCAAAGCTTTGCGATTGCCAATGAGATCGGGTTTTTTTCCGGCCAATTCTGTATTGAGATGATAGGTTTCGTTGTTGGCGGGGTCGCGCAAAAGCGAAACCGGCGCGTGCTGGTTGCGCAGCGATTGACGCAGCGCGTTGGTATCGCGCAGTGGCAGCGCTTGCCAGCGCGATTGCTGACGCAAAACCTGACCTAAACGGCGCAAATTGAAGTTGGACATTTCGCGCAAATCTTTGGGCAGCAGCAAATCGGTTTTGGCATTGAAAGTTTTGAGATCAGCGAAATCGCCCAAATTGCGCAAGTTGAGAAGCGACAATTTCAAAGTGGCGCGCGGTGAAAATTTCCCTGCCGGACGCGGCGGCTGTTGCTGGCCGTGGCCCCACATCGCTTGCAAACGCTGCTGGATTTCCTGCTGCAAATCCTGCGGATCGATGCCGGAATCGACGCGATAAGCGACCAGATAAGTTTCCTTGCCCAGCGTGAGATTATCGCCTTTGGTGAAATGAACGCCGATGCCCAAATCGTTCATGACTTGTTCGTATTGCGGCCCGCTGCCGCCGTACATTCTGGCGGTGCTGCTGTCGGTGTTGCGCGCGGTGAAGCGCCGCCAGTCTTTGCGCAGTTGGGCGAAAGTCAGTTCGGTCGGCAGATTTGGCATCGCGACTTCTTCAATGGCGCGCGAAGTTGCCTTTGCGTTCTCGACTGCGTTTGCGGTTTGAACTGATCGGGGCGTGAGCGAGGTTGTTTCGGGAACGGTGATCTGCGGTTCCGGCATGTCAGCGGCGGGAGCTTGAGCGTTCACGTGAGCGCCGCCAACAAGTGCGGCCAAAAGAAATAAGCGTTTCATAAAAAGGTTTCGACAAATATTCCCCACCATTATCTCACATCAGGCGCGTCGCCATGAAACTTTTATTGAGATTCTTTTTGAAATTTTATTGCAGAATTTTATTGGAGAATTTTATGAGCAATTTTATGAATCGGCGAAAAACACGCGCGGTGCTGCGATTGCGCGCCATACTATTCTTTCAATTCCACTCTTCAGGAGTACTCCATTGGCCCAATCTTTCAGCACTACAGAATCTCAGATTCTCGAATCTTTTGTCGAACCCGAAACAATGCAAAATTCCAATCCCGCGCGTCGCCGAGTACTCGTGACTGGCGCCGACGGCAATATCGGTTCTTATTTCGCCGCTCGTTCGCACGAAAAATACGAGCTGATTTTGATGGATCGCAATTTTAATAAAAATGGGGCAGAACTGGCGCAATTCGGCCAATTAGTCGAAGGCGATATCGGCGACCTGGAGCGATTAAAAGTACTCTTCGCGGGTGTTGACACCATTTTGCATTTGGCGGGCAATCCTTCTCCCATCGCGACCTGGCAGAGTTTGCTGGAAGTGAACATCGCCGGAACTTACAACGTTTTCGTCGCCGCTAAAGCGTGCGGCTGCCGCCGCGTGGTGTATGCGTCTTCAATTCACGCCGTGTCCGGTTACCCGGAAGGCGTGCAGGTCAAGACTTCCGAGCCGGTCAATCCCGGCGATTTGTATGGCGTTTCCAAATGCTTCGGCGAAGCGATGGGCCGTTACATGGCCACCCAGGAAAACCTTTCGACCATCGCCATTCGCATCGGCGCGTTTCAGCCTCGCAAATCCGTCAAAAGTAAAAAAGGCGTGGCTTTGTTGGACGCCTGGGTTTCGCGGCGCGATTTGAACCAGTTATTTGAAAAATCCATCGACGCCGAAAAGTTGCAGTTCGCCATTTTTCACGGCTTGAGCGATAACCATTTCAAGCGCCTGGATATTTCCGACGCGCGCGAGTTAATCGGTTACGCGCCTCAAGACGATTCGATGCGCGAAAACCCGGATTTGCAATCGCTCCGTTTGGACAAACGCGTGACTTTGCATAATCAATCCGACGGGCAAGAATCTGGCTTGCGTCAGGACTTGGAATAATTTGCAAAATTTTTTCGAGCCGTGAATATTTGGCATTATTTCTGCAATTCCGATATTTATCCCACACGGATTATTTTAAGGAGAAAAACAATGGCAGACACAACTCACGACGACAATGTACAGCACGGAATTGATGACAGCCCAACCGGCGACGCTGAAAAAGGCGCGGCTTTGGGCGGCGTAGGCGGAGCAGTCACCGGCGGCATCGCCGGTTCGATGGCCGGCCCAGTTGGAACAGTTGTTGGCGCAGCTATCGGCGCAGTTGCTGGTGCCGTGGGTTCAGGCGCTGCCGTTGCTGCCGTTGACCAGGTTGACAACGACAACACCGTCACTGGAATCGGCGATGGCGCAACCCGCGACGCGGAAGATCAAATCGACGACGTCACCACCACCCATAACCGCTAAATAGCAAATGTCGAAAATGAAAACCGCTGCCTTTTTAAGGTGGCGGTTTTTCATTGCCATTCTTGACTGAGGAGTGAAAATTATGAGTACCGAAAAAAATTCAAATCATTTAGATCAGCAAACCGCCCAAAGCGCGCCCAGCGATGAACGCTTCGCCGACCCACAAACCGACATCGATCCGCGCACTTCCGACGAAGGCATGACCAGCATCGGCGGCTACGATGTTAACGCCGATTCGCTGCCTTCCGAAACGCCCGGCGTAAGACATGAGGGCAATGAGAAAATTGAAGAAACATCATCCAGCGTCAACACCAATCTGGATGGCGACATTATGAATTCCGGCGCATAAAAAAATCGCGCCCACGCGAAACCAGAAAAGGCAGCGTAAGTACTCCGGCGCTCAGGCCAACTAATGTCAGCGAAAGCGCCGCGACTTGTTCGGTCGCGCCGATGTGCATTTGATTGAAAATCGGGACGGGCAACGTTTGTCCGCCGGGAGAATTCAGCAAAACTGCGAGCGAAAGTTCAGTCGCGCACAAAGTCCAGATTACTGCGCCCAAACCGGCCAGAGACGGCAAAAGCAACGGCACAACAACGCTCAGCAAAACCCGCGTTGGAGCCGCGCCCACGCTGGCGGCGGCTTCTTCATAACGTCGCGGAATGCGGCGGAAAGCTTCGTATAACCAGAGTACTCCCAGCGGCAAAAATCGCGTCAGGAATCCGAAAATCAAAAGCCCATAGCGAGCCGCGAAATCGCTGAGAAAAACCACGTTTTGCGAATCGAAAAACCAATCGAAAATCGGGCGATTGTAAAACTGCAACAGCGCCACGGCGACCATAATCGGCGCGCCCAAAAGCGGCAGCAAAAACAACAGCAAAACCCCGTGCTGCACGCGCCCGGAGTACTCCCGCCACGACGCAATCAGTAAAGTTGAGACCACGAGAATTATCAAAGTCGTAGCACTGGAAGCCCAAATCGTGTTGACGATTTCCTCGTGATTCACATCCCAAATTTCAAATAAAATCGAAGCCGGTTTCATCTGCGAAATAAAAATTGCAATCGCCGCAATCGGCGACGCAATAAAAACCAAAATGGCAAGCGTAACCGGCGCGGCATTTTTCTTTTCGCGAAAACTTTTGCCTGAAGAATTAACCGTTTCCCAAACCTGATAAAACCGCAGCGCGCGCCAAAACGGAAAAAAGCAAAGCGCGCCTAAAACAAACATTGGAATCGCATCCAACGCGGCTTTGGAGATGTTTTGCTCGGCGGAAAAATCGCGGTAAATCTGCACCGAATAAGTGCGCGCGTCCAGCAAATCCGGCGCGCCCATTTCCCACATCGAAAGCGTGGCGATCAAACCCAAAGCCGCAAAAGTCGCCGGTTTCAACAAAGGCCAGAGTACTCCGGTGGCCGCGCGTAATGGGTTTCCGAACAGTTGCGCAGCGTCCACCAGTTCAACCGGAATCGCGCGCCGCGCAGCCGATAAAGCGAAAGCTGCAATCGGATAAAAGCACAGCGCCAGAACCGGCGCGGCGATGAAAATGGAATTAATTGAAAGCGTATTTGTCGCTGCTAATGAAGCCGCCGCGCGTGCAGGCGGCAAGCGCGTCCAAGCCAGAAACGCCGTCGCCATTAATGTCGGCGCAATCGCCAAAGGCAGCGCGCAAAAAACCGTGGCAAGAATTTGAAATCGACTGCGCCGCACCAAAACTGAGGCGACAATCGCGCCTAAAATCAGCGCTAAAATCGCGGAGGAAACGCTCAGCAAAAGCGTGTTCCAAAACAAAACGCGCGGTAGCGGACGAATCGGGAATGCTTCAAAAAACTGTGACGGATTGGTGCGGAAAATTTCCCACAGAGATGCACCGTACAACCAAATCAGCGGCGCCCACAGGAACCAGAGTACTCCGGCGGTGAGCAAAAAGGAAAAAGCGGTAGCGAAACGCGAGCGAGGCACGCCAGCAGTTTGCGCCAAATTACGATTTTGACAAAGTTATGGAGTCAGCAAAATTTCAAACAGCGGCTCGCGAATCGAAAGCCAGGCGTTGGCCCATTTGGCGGTGTCAGTCGGGTTTTCAGAATCTGGCACAAACAAAATTTCGCTATCGTATTTTTGTTCGCCGTCCAAAGGAAAGCGGCGCGTCGGGAGTACTCCCGGCATTTTCTTGACGAGCATTTTCTCAATTTCCAGCGATACAATCGCGTCCACTAATTTCTTGGCGTTTGCGGAATGTGGCGCGCTTTTTAAAATCGCGACCGAACCGGGAATTTTAATGGTGCTAACGCCATCTTCAAAACCGTTCGCATTAAGAATAAATCGGTTTTCAATTTTGGACTTTTTAGCAAATGTCGAATAATCGTCGCTATCTGTAACACCCGCCAGCAATTCGCCATTCGCAACTTTCTCCGCGACCACGCCGTTTCCCGCCAAAACGTGGACGCCGTTTTTCTTCAAGTCGCGAAAATAATTCAAAGTTTTTTCTTTGCCCCAGCGAACTGTGAGCGTTGCAACCCAATCGGAAGCCGTGCCGAATTGCGGATTAGAAATACCGATTTTATTTTTGAATTGCGGCTCCAATAAATCTTCAGCCGAAACGCCAATTTTGTTTTGCGTCTTCTGCTGCGAGTTCGACATGATGACGCGCGACCGCACGCCCATTCCCGTCCATGCGCCTTTTTTATCTTTGAATTCCGCCGGAATATCTTTGGCGCTGGGCGAGGAGTACTCCTGAAGCAATCCTTCGCGCTGCAAAAGCAAGGTTTGCAGCAGCGCCGAACTCCAGAAAACATCGCCGCGCGGACGCGATTTTTCCCCTCGAATGCGATTGGCAAGACCAGCAGTCTTGGCGGCTTCAACATCATACAACGCCTCGATCTGTAATCCGGTTTTCTTTTCCAGTTCGGCAATAATCGGGCGCGCATAAACGTCATCGACCGAGCAATAAAGCACCACGCGATTCTGGCTTTGTGGAGTACTCTGGCAGCCGGAAAGCAAAATAATGAACCACAGAGACATCGAGACACAGAGGGAATTTTTGAAGTTCATGGAGAAATTTGCGCGGGGATTTCAGCGTTTTCGTGAATCGGAAATGCGTCCAGAAAAAGCTGCGGTACGCGCGTCGGACGCCAGTTTTCGTTGATGTAAACCAGAGTTTGAGTGGCGCGCAAAAGCAGAGTACTCTCGCCCTTGCGATGCAATTGGAAATGCAAAACCGTGGAAGTTCTGCCGTGCGAAGCGACGCTGATTTCCAGTTCCAATTCGTCTTCGTGGCGCGCGGGCGAAAGATATTCGATCTCGACTTTTCTCACCACGAATTGCACGCCGATATCGGCCACGATTTCTTCCATTTTCAAGCCGGAAGAATGGAGAAGGGCGTAACGCCCGCGCTCGATATATTCCAGATAGCGCGTGTTGGAAACCACGCCGCCGTAATCGGTTTCAAAAGCCATCACGCGGATGGGAAGAATGACGGTCATAAATTACGGCGTCCAGCG
>Ga0123337_10007205_pt1 | contig 10430 bp, 10 predicted proteins | sample frozenSSSSmetaG_FD_89792 | JGI IMG/M metagenome (GOLD analysis project Ga0123337, IMG submission 89792) | Glacier valley bacterial and archeal communities from Borup Fiord, Nunavut, Canada, to study Microbial Dark Matter (Phase II) -... | ecosystem: Environmental > Aquatic > Freshwater > Ice >...
TGCTCCTCCAGTGTAGCGCTCCGTGAGCTCCTAGGCGTCCTTGGCGTCGACTTTGTGATGGTTCTCCTCCGGCTCAGTCCACTTCCTCCACTGGGCAGTGTTAAATCTGCTGGAATCACATTGCCCATGGCATCGGCCCAAGGATTGGTGCTTGGACTGGCTGCCTCGGCTTCGTCTGATGGAAAATCGCGTGCACTTCTGCTCTCACTCCTGCGCTCTCTGATCCCCTTTGCCGACGGGTCCCGTCTGGCACTGACACGGAAGAATGTGTTCGCCATATCTGATTGAGATGAGGATGGGGTAGCGGAGTTGGCAAGGTCAATCGGTGAGAAGGTGATAGAGCTTCCTGTTCTTGCTGATTCCGTGGCCGAATTGTTTTCTAGACCCGGCGTGTCAACCCATCCCGCAGGAGTCGGAGGGACTGGCCCCAAAGCAGTCCCAGTCTGGGGTGCTTGTCGGGTTTTAGGTCGAGTAGCCGGAGTGAGGAGATGCCTCGAGAACCTTTCGGACGCGCCATTCGCACTCTGGGATCGTGAAGATGCCGGGGGTGGTCCGGGAGGTGGACCAGGCAGGGGCATTCCTGGTTCCCAGGTGGCTTGTCGAGTGGGTGATCTGCTCCCCGATCGACTGCTCGTTCTCGAGGAGAGACCTCCAGGACCAATTGCGCTTGTCGATGCGGCTCGCTTGGACGAAGGCGGCAGCAGGACTGGTTCGGTAGTGGACATTTGCGCTCCCAAATGAGGTGACATTCCATGATGCTGTCTTATCGGCTCCATAGAGACAACTTGTGATGGTGAGGCCACAAGGTTCCCACGAAAGGGTGCGAGTGGCATGATTGCCGAAGAGTCTGGTCTGCCCAGAGCAGTGCTCGAAGATGAACGCACAGCCCGAGTTGCTAGAGGAGGTGGAGGTGGTGGAGGAAGAGCTGACGGCCAAGGCGTATTCACCGATTCGGAGCCATATATCATCGAGGTGGGACGTGATCGAGCTTGACGGGTGGTATAGGCAAGGTCTGTTGGTAGCCCTGTGGATGCGCTGACGGGAGTGCCGTACTGAGAATGTGGAGGAGAGACAATCTCGGCAGGCGAGACGACAATAGCTGAGCCAACTCTTGATGATGCATCTTGTCGTCGCGGCGAATACGGAGGCGGGGCTGAAGGGTCTAAGGAATTTAGAATAGTCAATCAGTGTGTGCCACATGAGGGTGATGAGTAGAAAAATAGCGTCCAGTTTTGAGCGCATGTATGGGACAAGCGAGAAGACTGACCATTTGGTTGCTGCTGCTGGCGAGTCTGCCCACCGTGTGGCTGGAGCTGAAGGAAAGGAGCAGCTCCAATCTGGGGTGAGGCGACTACAGGTGCCCATTCTTGGGGATTGTATGCACTTGCGTATGCGCTCGACTGTCTTGACGCCATTGGCGATGAGCCTCTTAGTGCGGCCCCAGGCGAGGGCGTGTACTGCGTATATGGTGATGAAATGGTCTGAGAGAATGGACTTGACAGTGTGGTGGTGGGAGTGGGAGTCGGGACCACACTGAAGTGACCACCTCCCTGGAACTGTAGACCACCAAGGGAGGTGGTCAATGATGGCGGCTGAGGGATGTGATCACGACGACGGGGCGACACAGGCATTCCAGGAGCGACATGGTGAGGCCGGCCTGAAGGAGGGACATGAGGAGCGAGAGGAGCAGGAGGAGCGGGAGGAGAAGCAGCAGCAGAGAGAGGGCTCATGGACAGATCCACGCCTGAAGGGCATCTGCTGTGCATTGAGCGGCTATTTGAAGTAAGCGACCTCGTTGCCAGCGGTCAAGGCTCGAGGAGCGAAGGAGTCAACGATGCATCTGGTTGAATTATGCCATGTATGAAACGGGTTGGCGCGCATACCTGTCCATTCGGGTGCGTGCAACTTGCGGCCTCAAGCGACCGCGTTACACACGAATAGCTTTTTTAGCCTTCCAATCCAGGATTCGTGCAGTTGGTGGTAATTGGTATCTAGTGGATGGTGGTAGATACTTGGCCGTCGTCGTGGTCGGACGCAGATAGTAGAAGATCCATGGATGGTTCGGCGGGCTCCGATGCCAAAATAGTACGCGACGAGATTCCTACAGCATACATAGTATGTACGGAATGGTGATAGACATTGGAGTCCATGTTCTATTCTTTGCAATAATTAGATACTTACGGAGTACTAGAGTGATAGATATCAGCCCATCACCTCTGCGGCCTGGGTGTTGAGTTTAGAGGCCGGTCCAGCACAACTTAACCTCAGTTAGGGCGTTTGGAAGGCCATCAAGGCTGGCCATTTACATTTACATACTAATTGTGTAGCAGCAGCAGCAGCAGCAGCAGCAGGCTGTAGCACTCTAACCATGGAGAGAGAGTCAGAGGCGTGAGGAAGGGAGCCTTGGGATTGGTTCCCGGCCTGCTGCTGGCTTCTATAGATATGGCTTCGACGTGCCTTTGGTTGGAGGCTCCTGAAATTCCTGATGGCTTCTGATCGCTGCTGGTGGCTGATCCAGCATCAAGTCCCTTATCCACATCGCTCGGCTCATCTCTGCATTCATTGGGTCATCGCAGCCCCGTGAAAGGAAAGTCATTGGCTGGTCGGGTGATATGTAGCCACGCTCGACCGTCGTTGGCTGACTGAACATCGACAGCAGATGCAGGGCCGACAATTTGGTCTCATGCATGCTGCTCTAAGTTTAGTTTCACACTTTCACACTTTCACTGGCCAATCATCAACCTTCATCCTCGTGCCGGCGGCTATTTTCTGCCTCCTGTTCACATGCTGTTCCGGGCACATTAAGATGTGTCAGCAACGGACCCCCATCTCGCAGCCTCGCCTCGCTTCATCTCGTATCCTTTTGCGCAATTATCTAATTAATTACCGGGTAATTATTCCGTATCTACTCCGTAATTACCCCACCGCATATCAAAGTCACAGACGAATCTAATATCATACCAGAGCGGCTCATGGGCTGCCTGGAGTTATTTGGCTGGCAATTCTATTCTATCTTGGTGGTCACAAATCCAGCCGTCTTCTTCCTCCCGCACCCACCTGATCATGCTATTCTTATTCTGTACATCTTTCAAAAGCGTACCGATCATCCCCTTTTCCCGTCTCGGAAATGGAGATGCCTGCGTAGTCTCACGGGAGCCGGATTCAGTCGAGTTGTATATGAAGAGCGGCACGATTATAACGCTGATCCTCGTCCGCCGACGTTCGACAAAGCTTCCATCTGCCTGGCTGGAATTTTAACATCAGGTAGAACTTTCAGAGGCGTCTTCGTTGGTGAAGGGAGGAAGCCAATGGCGACGAGGTAGGCAAGGTAGATGCCAATAATATTTTTGGTGACACCACTGCCGTCAGAAACATCCTGCCCCGACCATTCCCGGTCGGCATACAGAGCCTTTTCCGCATTCGTGTCATCGAGCTCCGGTGCTCTGGTGCTTGATGGTAGATCGTTCGCCACGAAGGTATACAGCGGCATCAGGGCCAGCTGTGTGTCTGAACTTGATCCCACATTGCTGACATGGTTGTCAAGAGCACCCGTCCATGGAATGTAATCGGAGAGTGGCACATCGTATCCGTACGTCTCAAGCACCGCCAGGAACTGATTGAATCGCAGACGAGGATGACCTGTCACATGCGCTACCCCGAGTGGTGATGTTGGCGGTCTGAAGGCACAGGCCACCACAACTCGTGCAACATGGTCAACAGGCACCATGTTCACGGTATTGTTAATATTCGGACGACTCGATAACTGAATGCACCCCTTTATCATACGGACGAGGAAATCATCTGTGTTCGTCACTAGAACCATGAGTCGTTAGTGAATCTCCCCAGATAGACACATGCTTGCTTTCTCTTACCTCCAGACTTGGAATCTCCTGTCACATATCCTGGACGCACGATGCATCCCTGAAGCCCTCTCTTACCAGCTTCTCTTACCAGATATTCGGCCACCCATTTGCTTTGGCCATAGCCTGTGCCAAGGCCACTACGGCTTCCAGAAAGGTCGTCGGCTTCACTGATGCCTTCGCCACCTTCTGAGACGATTCTTTCGGATTCAAGAACGTAATAGTCCGTGTCAACGACGCTGGTCGAGCTGACAAAGGCAAACTTCTTGGCTTTCCCGCTTGCACAGAGATTCAAAGCATCGATAGTGCCGAGGACATTCGAAGGTTTGAGCGATGCATAGGAATTGATCCAGTGCACTTGTGCACCATTGTGAATGACAACGTCAACCTTGTCTCTCAAGCTCTCCCACACATCCAGAGATAGGCCAAACCTGCTGTCTCCTAGGCTCCCAGCAAGACATTCCAACCGAGAAGTCCAGTCTTCAGACCAGACACCATAAGCCATGCATGTTGTTTTGATGCGCTCCATTGCCTTTTCCACCGATTTTGCTCGCACGAGTGCGACGACCTTCACTGACGGTTCCTGCCTTAGGAAAAGATCTCGCAATATAGATGCCCCGAGAAAGCCTGTAGCTCCGGTCAAAAAGACCACAGGTTGCGTACTTCTGTCGAAAGATGTCACGCTTGGGAAAGTATCGGGCAGCGCTTCGGCAAGGGCAACAGCGTCATCGGAATAGCATATCTGGGCAAGTTCCGACTCGTTGCATACACGTGCGTCATCTTGGCACTCGTCCAATGGTTCACCGCTCACGGCTTGATCGATGATGGCCGCGATGCTCTTCAATCTGGGGTCGCTATAGATATTGGCAATGCTGATATCCACACCGCGCCATTGGCGGCGCACAAAGAATGGCAGTTGCTGAGCGTGCATGCTGGTACCCCCAAGATCAAAGAAGGAATCCCCAGCTCTCAGCGTTTTCGGGATGAGTCCTGGGATGAGCTTCGCCCATACATATGCGAGGGCAAGCTCCGTCTCTAAGAGCTGTGGCAATACCGAGGATCTTCGATTTCGTGCCGCAGTGATAGCCGCACTGTCAGGAAATGGAAGCTTCGGCTTGTCAATCTTACCATTAGGGTTCAACGGCATAGCCCGCATTGGTACAATGATTGAGGGAACGGCATAGACGGGCAATTTGCCTCGTAAGTATTTTCGAACTTCCTTTTGCAGAGGTTGAAATCGTCTAAATCTGTCGCCCATCGAATCGCCGTCTGCCTGGTCTTTGAGGCCTTGAGAGGCGAGCCATCTTGGCCACTCTTTCATGTTTGGCACGACGTAGCTGACCAGCGTTTGCTCTTCGAATTTGTCTCTTTTGACCAACGTGACGTTCTCTCCAATCAGTGCATGTTGTGAGAGATGGGTGTCTATTTCGCCCAACTCAATGCGAAATCCCCGGATTTTGACCTGATCATCTGCACGCCCAGAGCATTCAACGTCGCCAGTGGGAGTATATCGACCAAGATCTCCACTTCGGTAGAGTCGGTCTCGAGGCCCAAGATAGAACTCTCTCCATGGCTCTGGTGAAGCCGTGGCTTGGTCTTCCTCTACCCATTTTGCAGGATTCACGAACCAATTTGGAACGAACTTTTTCTCACTCAGCTCGGGTGTACCCAAATATCCCTCAGCCAGTCCACCTGCACGAACATATATCTCTCCGAGTTCCCCCACTGCGCAAAGCTTGCTACGGTCATGCCTGTTTACCACAAGTAATTGCACGTTGTACATCCCTCTCCCCGCAGGGATGACATCTTTCATGCCGTCTAAATATCCTTCTTGCGACCGAAAGCTTGGAATCTCAAAGTAGCTGACAGCGCGTTGTGTTTCCGTCGTGCCGTACATGTTAACTATTGACACATTGGGAGCAAGGCTCTGCAACGATCGGCAGTCCCGTTTGATCAGCACATCGCCAACAAAGAAAGCATGATGCAATTCTTCAAATTGCGCACTTGCTCCTCCAATCAAGATCTGACCCATGGCGGGCGTAAGATGAGTCACAGTCGCTTCGTATTCTCTCATCCATTCCGCTAATCGCTCATGCTGTATATCCTCTTTTGAGGGCACAAGAAGTTGTGCGCCGAGGAAAAGAGGCGTGAACATGTCTCGTTGTATTGGATCATGAGCAATGCCACTGAGCATGGTGAACCTATCATTAGCGGAGAGATTAAACTTTTCTGCCATCCAATCAAAATAATATGCCAACGAGAAGTGTCGTCCGCGAACGCCTTTTGGTTTACCTTCCGAGCCTGATGTGAACGACAAAGTCGGCGTGGAGTCGGGACCGACCATCACGCCAGGGCTTTTAGCTTTGAGAGAAGAGACTCCATCCAAGATATCGGCATCGCCATGCTTTCCTCCCAGCAATTTCCCATCGTCTAGCAGCGCCAATGCAGGGATTTCTGTTCTCAGGTCAAGCTTTGAATCAACAAAGGATCTGACCTTCTCCGAGAGCCCTCCGGCTTCTTTGGTAGCCTTTTCAATGATAATCAGCGCCCTAGGTTGCGAGACTTCCAGATATATATTTTGCCTGTCTGGCGGATAGGCTGGATCCAGGACAGAGAAGATCGCTCCCGCCTTGAGAATGCCCATCACTGCCACTACCAAGTCAACGCCGCGATGCGAGTATATCATCGCGACTTCTCCTCGCTTTACGCCAGACTGGACCAGATGATGTGCAAGGATATTGGATGCTTCGTGAATATGCTTATACGTAAATCTTCGTTCGGGGAAAGCACCAGATTTGGTCTCAACCACGCAACTTCTGTCAGGGTAGGCCTCTGCATTTTCAGAGAAGATGTCATGGATTGCACCACGAAAAGAAGACCATCCGAGATCTCGAGTTGGGTCCGGCAATAGAGCTTTCTGCTGAGGAGTGAGAAACTCAATCTGCCCGACTGCCTGCTTAGGATTCCTGGATGCATTCTCAAGGAGTTGAAACAGTTGAGAGAGAAGACCGGCGATCCTGATGCTGGAGAACCATCGCTGATTGTACAGAGCTTGCAGTCCCAGAGCACCATCTGGCGATTGGGTCACATTGAGAACAAGATCCACCGTTGTAGTCTTGTCAATCGAGAGAGATAAAGACCGTGAATTCAGAAATGCAGCGAATCTAAAAGGCACAGGAATCTTCAGGTAGGATCGAATCTTATCCAACGGCTCGACCGAGGCAGAATCTTGCACCAAGGTCTGAAATCCAGTCAGCATGAAGAATGAAATTCGATCTATACGTTGCCTACATCTTTGACCTTGGACACAAGTTGGGAGAAAGTGTCCTCAGGTGATAATTCCACACGAAGAATAAAGGGAAGGCCGTCTGGCTCAGCATTTGTCCCCAGTGCGACATCCTCGTCGCCTGTCAGGCGGCTGATGAGGATCACATAAGCGGTCAGAAATAATTCGTATGAGTTTCCCAATGTGTGCAATGTACGGAGAGCGTCAGAAAGAGACTCCGGGCCACCAAGATTCTCAACACCTTCAATAGGCCTTTTCACCTTCGCTGCGTCTTCTGGAGGAGGCTCGGGATAGTCGCGGGTCAATGGAGTCACAGTCAACCCTTTCAATCTCTGCAACCATCTTGCAAGATTGGGAGAAATGCCATTAGTATCCATCACCAAATTCGTGGTACACTGTGTGACTCAGTCATGCCATTCAAATTTTGAGAACGAAGAGTATTTATTGTTTCCTATCTCTCAGGTGCGACACTCGAGACTTGCTTGTAACTTACTAGTGATTAGTACAGAGTATTAAGCAACGAGTTAGCTAATTACGGAGTAATTACTCCATATCCTAGTCAAGTAGTTAGTTATGGAGTAAATTACTCACTAGATAATTAATTACATCTATAATCAATTACGGAGTACGGAGTAATTACTGTTGGAACAGCGCCAAGCCCGTCACGTGATGAGGCACGTGACCCACTTGCTCTGCCAAATAGCCATCTGCCCCTCCTCGTTGATAGATTCAAGCTAGTAGTAATCAATCAACTATCTCACTTTCAATTACTCCGTACCCTGTAAATAATTACTTGATTGATACTAGACGACTAGGATATGTAACACGCTATTCTATTTTCGGCTTGAATGCTCACATTGTATGTTGGAAGACCTCGCAACTCTTCACGCTTCACACCATTTCTGCACCTGCAGCCCCAACTGCGTTTTCTATCTGCCCGGCTTGTCAAGTTGTCCTTCTCTTCATGTTACTGGCTCCTTGGCGCCCATACACGATGCGTTGAGCCAGCGGCGAGGAGCTGTCGATGCTCCCTCCCTGACACCTTGGTACAATTGATCATACCTGCACCATGCCCCCTCGACGATTCTCGACGTACCTGCTGATAGTTGGCTTCTTCGGTCTTCTCCTGTATCTCTACTCATCGAGCGAAACCCTAACCGCGGCGCCAAGCGACGATCTCACGCAAAAGCCTCAGACGGTCCCTTTCACCGGAAAACTCCCCAAGTTTAATGTCCCTTCCTTTCACTTTTCGTTTCGAAAGTCGTCCCACAAGCCACCAGAGCAGCGAAATAGTACCAGTGGTGATAGCTCATGGTACAATGACTGGACGTGGCTCAATCCGTTCTCTTCTTCAATCACTCTGGATGAGAATCGATCAGTCCTACCGCCCCTCACGCCCAGACCACCTGTCTATACGTATTACGATTCAGAGTCGCGAAAGGATGAAAACAGCATCAAAGTTGACAAAGATCTTCTGTTGACATGGCGGCGAGCGTGGTGGGCACATGGCTTTCAACCAGTTGTCCTCGGACGGGCAGAGGCGCGGACTAATCTCCTGTTCGAGAGGATGCAAGGGTTGACCATCTCGGAAAGTCTGGACTTTGAGCTCAACCGGTGGTTGGCATGGGGTCACATGGGTACCGGTCTTTTGGCGAGTTGGCACTGTGTACCCATGGGTTCTGGTGATGATCCTATGCTTTCCTATCTGCGTAGGGGTCAGTATCCGGCTTTGACGAGATTTGAAGGTCTCAAAACCGGACTCTTCGCTGCTGAAAGGACACACATCGATGATGCTATCCAACAGATTTTGGCCAGCCCAAAGCTGAAATCAGCAAAGTCGATCTTGGAGATTCTCAAAATGGAACAATTCAAGACCGAGCCAGCCAGTGCCATTGCGCAGTATGACTCTGCCACCATCACAGCTAGATATCCCGCGCTGGCTGAGAAGATTGTAGCAACACCAGACGAGGGTCGTCTAGCGCTGAATACAATGATTAATTCGCATCTGCACAATACGTGGCAAAACATCTTCACCACGGGCATTGCTGTGCTAAAACCGCTTCCTGCTCATACAGCCGCACTGATCGCTCCATCCTTACATCTTGCAAACCTGTTGGCACAATGCCCGGAATCCCTGATACCCTCTTCATGCCCTCCAAACCGGCGGAAGTGTTCTCCGTGTGTCTCATCCCGGATCCACGTCACTACTCCTTCGAGCTTTCGCAACATTTCTTCACTCTATTCCATCGGCACAGTTCCACACCCATATACAATGATCATGCTCAATAACCAGTCGGACGCGATTACTGTTGGTCATATTCGGCGCTATACAACTCGGGATCCGTGGCTCCTGGCAGTGACTCGAGACATTCTTGGCACGGGGCGAGGGGGTCCAAGTAGAGTGGTCAGCTTCAAGGAAGTTGTTGCATCGGAATACGGCCGAAGTCGAAGCTTATGGCTCACGATTGACGACATGCCAGCCTCATCTTCTGCAAGGAACGATGCAACCATGCCACAAGAATGGCTAAACAACCTCGACTGGCACTTGGGATTCTCTATTCCCCGGACTCCACTCCGTCATGGTGAGTCCATACCTCCTGTTCCTGGACCTGAACGCTGGCCCAAGTCCCAACCTGGTCTTCCTGAGGAGAAGAAGAAGAGCTATGATCCTGATCCGCCCACAGAAATCCAGCTGGCCATCGAGGTTGAATTACTTGACAAGGCCAGACGGGTGGTCAATACCAAAGATACAAGGTTAGGGCGGATCAGAAATATTGCAGAAGCCTGGAATCTCGCTGATACAGAAGCATGGCGATTTGCAAGAGCCTATCGGGCGAGGAGTGTGGTTGAAAGAGTCAAATGGGAGGAAGAAGAACGTGGTTATGGCGCGGAGGGAAGGGGGAAAGGACGTTGGTGGCGCACCTGATTTTGTGTACAATAGCTGGGGAACTCTGGAAATCGAAAAGCGGTATTTTGCATAGCGAGATAGGATTAGGGAACGCTCATCAACAACCACTTGCTTGCACACGTTGCGTAGGTTGCACATCTGTCGCTTCTAGACCATCTGCTCGTCTCTTCTGAAGACCGATCTCGACCCACCGTTGTCCGTGGAAAAATATCATTCATCTCCGGATAGAAGCATAGTTTTCTGATCTGGGCTAATTGCCTAGGCTGCCTAACTAGTTAGTATTAACTAGTAAGTAATCAGTTAGACTGTGATTAAGTCTTCCCAGCTGGCGGAAATGACGTCAAGCTCGTTCCAGCAACACTGTGGTACAGATCAA
>Ga0123337_10007208_pt1 | contig 10426 bp, 11 predicted proteins | sample frozenSSSSmetaG_FD_89792 | JGI IMG/M metagenome (GOLD analysis project Ga0123337, IMG submission 89792) | Glacier valley bacterial and archeal communities from Borup Fiord, Nunavut, Canada, to study Microbial Dark Matter (Phase II) -... | ecosystem: Environmental > Aquatic > Freshwater > Ice >...
ATGGTGCCTTCAACGCGCTCATTGTTGTTGTACATGACTTCGAGCTTGACCCAGCTCTCTTCACGACGGGCCTTCTCGCGGCTGAGCACAGCCTCGCCGGCGGCATTCTCGACGCGGTCAACATAGACCTCGACGATCGAGCCCACCTTGATCAGGCCGTCACGGCCGGCAGCGCCGAATTCCTTGAGCGGGATGCGGCCTTCGGTCTTGAGACCGACATCGATGATCGCCAGGTCTTTTTCGATCGCGACCACGGTGCCCTTGACGACGGCGCCTTCAAGCGGCTCGTTATCGACGAACGAATCCATCAACAGCGATTCAAAATCTTCTTTCGTCACAGTTTGCTGTGCCAAATATCTTCTCCGTTGTGCCGGTGGTTGGGGGTTGGGCATCGCCAGAACGGGGACCCGCCCGCTGATCATGTCAGCAGCCGGCACACGGGCCCGTTCGGAAACGGCGATGAATTTGCTAGTCTCGGCGCTCGCCTCGCAAAGGCCGATTGCCGGGGCCGGTCGCACAAGGTTGGATTTGAGCCCTAGAGCCCTGCCTTGTGCGCTTGGGTCCCATCGACAATCGCGATGGCTGCGCGCAGTGCCGCCTCTATACCCAGAAGCGTCGTATCGAGCAAGTGCGCGTCGTCCGCCTTGTAGAACCCGCCAAAGGGGTTGGCCATGTCGCGGGCGTCGCGCTCTTCTATCTGGTGATAGAGCGCATAGCGGTCAACCACCAGGCCCCGCTTTTCCAGCTGCCGGGCGCGCCTTTCCATGCGCACCTTGCTGTCGGCCATGATGAACAGCTTGGCATCGGCCTCCGGGCAGATCACCGTGCCGATATCGCGCCCGTCCAGCACCGCCCCGTCGGGCTGATGCGCAAAATCGCGCTGATACGCCCGCATCACTTCGCGGACCTTGCCGATCACCGCCACTTTGCTGGCAAAGATACCCGTCTCCCCGCTGGTCAGCGCCGCCAGGTCGGCCAGATGGGCGGCGTCCAGCGCCTGCGCCGCCGCGATCGCCCGATCCTCGAAATCGGGTGCGTCTATGCTCTCGCGCACCGCCCAGCCAACCGCGCGATAGAGCAGCCCGGTATCGAGATGGGGCAGGCCATAATGGCGCGCCAGGCCTTCGGCCAGCGTGCCCTTGCCCGATGCGGCAGGCCCGTCCACGGCAATGATCATGCTTGCACTCACGTCTTGGAGGTCTTGGTCGGCGGAAACTTGCCGCCGGCGGCGCTCATGGCGGCCACGAAATCGGGAAAGCTGTCGGCAATGGCCTCGGCGCCCTTGATGGTCACCTTGTGGCGGCTGGCAAGCCCGAGCACGGCAAAGCTCATCGCGAGCGAGCCATCGCCCTGGCTGTCGACCTTGCCACCGCCGGCCACCTTGCCGTCACCGGGCAGGCTCAGGCTCTCCGCGCTCAGCGTCACGCCCACCTTGTTGGCGCGCAGCCCGGCCACCAGGGCCTTGAGCCTATCGTCCTGGGCAGCGCTGCGCCCGCCCAGCCCGTTGATCACCGTCTCGCCCTGGGCAAAGGCCGCGGCAATGGCCAGGGGCGCAATATCGTCGAGCAGGGCCCGGCCATGGCGCTCGCTGATGCGGATGCCCTTGAGCCAGCTCGAGCGCACCCGCAGGTCCGCAATGTGTTCGCCCGCGGTTTCGCGCTGGTTGATGAACTGGATATCCCCGCCCATTTCGAGCAGCGTATCGATCAGTCCGGTGCGCAGCGGGTTGATCAGCACATTGGCCACCACCAGCTCGCTCCCCTTGATGATCAGCGCCGCAACAATGGCAAAGGCAGCTGCCGACGGGTCGCCGGGCACGCTGATGCTCAGCGGCTGCAGCGCCGGCAGGCCAGCCAGCCTGATCGTCACGCCCTCGCTGTCGCCCTCGTCCTGCGTCACGTTGATCTCGGCGCCAAAGGCTGCCAGCAGCTTTTCGCCATGGTCATGCGTGGCCACCCGCTCGTGGATGGTGCTCTCGCCGGCCACCTGCAGTCCCGCCAGCAGCAGCGCGCTCTTGGCGGTCTCGTCGCGTTGCTCGAGGTCGAGGCGCAGCGGCACCGGCAGGCAGGCGCCCACCAGTTTCAGCCCGCCATCTTCCTGCGGCTCGATCCGGGCGCCCAGCGCCCCCAGCCCATCCAGCAGCGCCGGCGGCAGCGGCTCGAGCGTCGTCGCCGTGCCGTCCTCCGGCGCCGGCGGCGGGCTGAACAGCACCGTCATGTCATAGGGCGCCAGGAGGCCCGCCAGCAGCGCCAGGTTGCTGGCCCCCGGCCCTGCCTGCAGCGGCCCCTCGGGCGCCAGCAGGCCGAGCACGCCCAGCCCATGCACCTGCCAGTCCGGCCCGTTCATCTCGATGCGCACGCCCAGCTGGCCCAGCGCCGCCGCCGTCGCCAGCACGGCCTGAGAAGCGCGGACGCCGCGGATCTTGCTGCTGCCTACGCTGAGCGCCGCCAGCAGCAGGGCACGCTGCGAAATGGCGGTATCGCCGGGCGTCACGAAGCGCCCGCTCAGCGGGTCGGCGCCGTGGGCGGTCAGCAGGCTTGCATTGGGCTTTGTGTCGGTCATGGCAGGTCCGGACTTAACACGCTCGGGCGTGCGATTGCCATCGCCCCGTCGGGCTGGGAAGCAGCTCTCCACATTTTCGGTTTGACAGGGGGCCGCTTTGCTCATAACCGGACTGACCAATCCCGTGGGCCAGGCGCCCGCCAAACCCCCTTCACGAGGAACATCGATGGCCAGTTCCGATCGCGGCACCAAGCGCACCGACCCCGAAACGGGCAAGAAATTCTACGACCTCAACCTCGACCCCGTGGTCTCGCCCTATACCGGCAAGAGCTATCCGCGCGCCTATTTCGAGCAGGTCGTTGCCACCCCCAAGGCGGTTGCCAAGGTGGTCAAGCCCGTTCCGGTTGATGAAGACGAGATCGAGGTCGAGGACGACGTCGCCGCCCCCGAGATCGTTTCGCTCGAGGAAGCCGACGCCGAGGAAGCCGGCGATGAGGATATTCCAGAGACCGATGATGTCGACGTCGAGGTCGAGGACGATCTGGGCGATGACGACGCCGATACCTTCCTCGAGGAAGACGAAGACGAGGACGACGACATCGGTTTTGACGTCAACACCGACGACGAGCCTTGATTTTACGTGATTTTTCGGCCGGCTGACACTTTCAGCCGGTCGAACAAAAAAGTGTCATTTAGGCACTTGCATGGGCCGGGATCATCCAATAGGTTCCGCCTCGCTTCGGAAGGCAATTGTCCTCCAAAGACCCAAGAAAATGGGGCCTTAGCTCAGCTGGGAGAGCGCTTGCATGGCATGCAAGAGGTCAGCGGTTCGATCCCGCTAGGCTCCACCATTCTTCTTTCCGACACCGTGTCATCCACTCACCCACCTGGGCCGGATTGACCTGCCGCCCCGCACCCCGCCATGCTGCCCATCCGCCAGATTCGGATGCACGCCTTGCCCAAAGCCCCGCTCACCCTCGATCCTGCCCGCGCCCGCCAGCTCTGGCTTGCCGCCCAGCGGCTGGACAGCTTTGCCCCCTTTGGCGCCGGGCCCGCGGCGGTGCGCGCCGCCATTGCCCATCTGGGCTATGTGCAGATCGACACCATCAATGTCATCGAGCGCTGCCACCACCATATCCTGTTTGCCCGCCTGCCCGATTATCGCCGCGCCGATCTGGTCGCCGCCCAGTCCGCCGACAAGTCGGTGTTCGAATACTGGACCCATGCCCTGAGCTATGTGCCCGCGGCCGATCTGCCGTTTTTCCTGCCCGCCATGCAGGCCTATCGCCTCAAGCCGAGTGCCTGGTACGGCTCGGTCTCCCCGGCCGAGGTCAGCAAGATGGTCAGGCGCCTGCGCGCCGAGGGTCCGCTCTCCATCCGCGACATCGATGACGATGTCCTGGTCGACAAGGATCATCCCTGGGCCAGCCGCAAGCCGAGCAAGCGGGTGCTCGAGATGATGTTCTATCAGGGCCGCGTCACCGTTGCCGCCCGCCAGGGCATGCTGAAAACCTATGACCTGATCGAGCGCCACTTCGACTGGGCCACCAAGCCCCGGCCGGCCACCGCCCGCCAGATCGCCGCCTACAAGCTCGATCGCGCTTTGCGCAGCCAGGGCCTGGTGAGTCTCGATTCCATCTGCCACCTCGATGCCCCCAGCAAGCCCCTGGTGCGCGAGCTGATCGAGAGCCGCGTCCGCGCCCGCAAGCTCGTGCCCGTGACCCTCGCCGGTCAGGACAAGCCCGGCCACTGGGCCGCGCCGACCACGCTCGACGCGCCCGCCGGCGCCCCGCCCGACCTGGTGCATATCCTCTCGCCCTTTGATCCCCTGATCATCCAGCGCAAGCGGCTCAAGCTCTTCTTCGACTATGACCACCTCTTCGAGGCCTATCTCCCCGCCGAAAAGCGCCGCCTCGGTTATTTCGCTCTGCCGGTCCTCATGGGCGACAAGATCATCGCCGCCCTCGACCTCAAGACCGACCGCAGCGCCGGCAAGCTGCTGATCCAGCAGGCCACCTGGCTGCACGATGTCGGGGCAGAAGGCCGGGTCTCGGTTGACGAAGCGCTGGGAAGATTCGAGCGATTTCAACTGGGGGATTGAGAGCGGGACAGGCCCGCCTAGCGTCTGCTCTGGCGTCTTCTACCTGGCTGCTGCCAGTCCAACTCGGTCCCACACTTGCACGGTTTAGGAAGCTCGAAGGTTGCCGGCCGCCTCCATCCGCACCGCTTGGGCAGGCTGGCGTCACGTCGCTCGGCATCGTGGGGGTCATGCGGTGCTGATCACCACTTGGTCGCGACCGGCATGTTTCGCCGTGTACAGGGCCGCATCGGCTTGATTCAGCGCATCTTCGATATCGAGGTCGAAGCGGCCGTATCTGGCGACGCCGCCTATACTGACCGTCATGCTGAACGTGCTTCCGTCGGCTGTCTGGACGGGGTGCTGCTTGACGGCTTCACGGATGCGGTCCGCCAGGACGCCAGCGTCATGCAGCCGACTGGTCCGGGCGATGATTGCAAATTCCTCGCCGCCGAATCGACCGAGCAGATCGGTGCTTCTCAGGTTGGACCCGACAATCTTGGTGAACGTCCTCAGGGCGTCGTCACCCCCCGAGTGTCCATACCGGTCGTTGATCGACTTGAAATGGTCAATGTCGAGCATCATCACCACCGTTGCCGTACCGGCAGAACGCTTCATGTGCAGGGCGTCGTCAGCCAGGGCGAAAAATGCCCTACGGTTCAGCGCGCCGGTCAGATCGTCCGTTGTGGCCGCCCGATCCAGGGCCATCCGCAAGGACTCCCGGGCGGCGTTCATGCAGGCGACGGTCAGGGGACCCAGGGCGACAAGCGTGATGGCGAAGCGAATGGACATCGTGTCCTCAGCACCCACGGCGGCGACCCCCTGCAAGATCATATCCAGGAAGAACACGCTCTGGCACCATACGGTGTAGATCAGCACCATGCCCACCGTGGCAAACATCGGATAAAGCATCGCCACCAGAATCAATGCCGGCAACGGGAACACGAAAGCGCCTGGACCGCCGAAGACGTGGCTGCCGTAACCGAGCAGGATCAGGAGCACGAAGGCGAACAGTCTGTGGTAGCCGGCTTCCGTCCACGGCGTCGCAAAGGTGGTCCATGCAATCTGCCGCAACCGCCCGCGAACGTTGCTGGGGATGGCAAGCACCAGGGGGATGAACGTGACATGGTTGGTCAGTTCGTTCGAGAACCAGAACATGAACGCGTCGGCATAGGGCACGCCGAACATCGTGGCCGAAACCTGCGAGCCAATGATGGAGGTGGCGCCCGCAGCCAGGACGGCAGCAAGGAATATCGCCAGGATCGACATGCCTCCCGACAGGTCCGTGGCCTGGCTGCCCAGGTGCCTGAGAAGAAACGACGCTATCAGGATGCCCGCGAAGTTTGAGGCCGTCAGCGAGAGCGCAGTGACCACGTCATTGCCGCTCGCAAGATCGACCACGATGAAAGCGACGACCGCAGACGCCCAGTTCAGCGGGGTGAACAGCGCGGGATATCGGAGGAAGATCGCCGCTGTCACGGCATTGGCGGGCCAGAAGCCGGCCAAAAACCCGAGCGGTCTCGTTGCCGTGCCCAGCAGACAAAGCGGCGCCGTCAGCAGAAATACGAACAGCATCGGCCAGATGAGCTGGGCGTTTCCGGTCAGAACGGACGTGCCCACCCTGTTGCTTCGGATCGGATCTGTCACCGGATTTGGACGTTTTTTGGTATCGGCGGGCGCGGCAGCAACATGTCGCCGTCGTCATCAATTTGTCGGTCGGTAGTGACGGGCGATTTCATCGCGAACTTTCCGCGCAACAGGAGATTGAAGGCCATAAGTCGGTTCCTTCAAATGGAAGAACCCCTACAGCACCCCCCTTTAATTTAGGATTAACCAATACAAGAAAAGCACTTAATGCTCAACGACTTAAGTCGAGAGCGCTCGGCAGCCAGTTGCGCTGGGCTTAAGCAACAGCACCGACCGGCCCGCCCGTTCAAGACTTCGAGCCATTTGTATGAGTGGCAGCCTCTTCGTGTTTTCCCAGAGCCGCAGTCCCATTCTGCCCACACCCTCGGCCGCGGCTTCCTTACGCAGCCCGACGCGCGCCCTAACACCCCCCACCGAACCAATCCGCCCACCCCCGACCTTCCCATCCCATCCCCCCCGCGCTACAAGGCTGGCCGCGAACGGGGAACCACAATGGCCACTTTTACCGACATGGCGCGCCGGGTGTATAACCACACTTGGAAGCTCGATCCGATCGTGCGCAGCCTGCTCGATACCGATTTCTACAAGCTCTTGATGCTGCAGATGATCTGGGGGCTTTACCCCAAGGTCGATGCCACCTTTTCGCTGATCAACCGCACCCGCTCGGTCCGCCTGGCCGACGAGATCGACATTGATGAATTGCGCGCCCAGCTCGATCACGTGCGCGAGCTGCGCTTCACCAAGAAGGAAATGATCTGGCTGGCCGGCAACAGCTTTTACGGCTCCAAGCAGATCTTCAGCCCCGATTTCCTCAAATGGCTCGAAACCTTCCGCCTGCCCGATTATTCGCTCGAAAAGCGCGACGGCCAGTTCGTCCTCGAATTTCCCGGCCTCTGGGTAGAAACCTCGATGTGGGAAATCCCCGCGCTCGCCATCATCAACGAGCTGCGCAGCCGCGCCGCGCTCAAGCATTATGGCCCCTTCACCCTCGACGTGCTCTATGCCCGCGCCAAGGCCAAGATGTGGGAAAAGGTCGAGCGCCTGCAAAAGCTGCCCGATCTCAGAATTTCCGATTTCGGCACCCGCCGGCGCCATTCCTTCCTCTGGCAGCGCTGGTGCGTCGATGCGCTCAAGGAAGGCATTGGCGACAATCTCACCGGCACCTCCAACGTCAAGCTGGCCATGGATACCGATCTCGAAGCCCTGGGCACCAATGCCCATGAGCTGCCCATGGTGCTGGCCGCGCTTGCCACGACCGACGAGGGTCTGCTGGCCTCGCCCTATCAGGTGCTGACCGATTGGGAGCGCTATTATGGCGGCAATCTCAAGATCGTCCTGCCCGATGCCTTTGGCACCGACGCCTTCCTCCAGCATGCGCCCGACTGGGTCGCCGACTGGACCGGTTTCCGCCCCGACAGCGCGCCGGCCATCGCGGGCGGCGAGCGCATCATCGCCTGGTGGAAGAGCCGCGGCCGCGACCCGCGCGACAAATTGCTGATTTTTTCCGATGGGCTCGACGTCGACATGATCGAGGAAGCCTATCTGCATTTTGACGGCAAGGTGCGCATGGCCTTTGGCTGGGGCACCAATCTCACCAATGACTTTGCCGGCTGCGAGCCGGACGGCCCAAACCCCGGGCTGGAGCCGATTTCCATCGTCGCCAAGGTGAGCGAGGCGAACGGCCGCCCGGCCGTCAAGCTCTCCGACAATCCCGCCAAGGCCACCGGCACGCCCGAGGAGATCGCGCGCTATCTGCGCCTCTTTGGCGGTGCCGGGCGGGTTGAACACGCCGTCAAGGTGTGATCTAGGCGCCATTCCTTCAATAAAGTGCCGCCCGCGAACAAACTTCTCGCGGACTGGTGCGTTAAGAGCTCGGGACCTCCATGCACGCTTCGCATGGGGGCTCTTCGGGGGCCTGCATGACTTTAGAATTGATTGATATTTCTGTCCGGGACCGCCAGTCACATCCTCGCCTTGCCGGTCGTATCACCGGCCATGTGAGCGCCGTGCTGACCGAAATACTGGACGGCAACGAGCACCGGCACGAGCTGTCCATTCCGGTCTGGGCCGACGTCGCCAATGACGCAGAGCCTGCCGATATCGACATGGCGCTCATGCTCAAGGCTGCCAAGATCATTGCCCGGCTCAAGAATACGATGTTGGCCGCCGAATGACGGCTGCCTGGCAGGGGCAGCGAAGGCGTTCAGGCCGTCTGTGACAGTGCCTTGAGGAAGTCGCGTTCCGCCCGGCTCAGCCCGTCGCTGCGGCGCGGCAGCGGGGCGTCGACCGACAGGTCGCTCTCATAGTCATCGTGCGGCGCGCGCTGTGGCGCATAGAGGAATGCCGCCTGCGCCAGCGTCGCATTGGCGATCAGCTGCCGCTCGCCGCGCACGAACCAGGCGATCGTCACCATTGCGACGGCCCACATTGCCAGGATTTGCCAGGCCATGACCAACTCCATCAAATCAGGAAGCAGTCATAGGCAAGCCGCGCCCGGGGCCCAACAGCAACTTGCCATTAGCCTTACTAGTTAAAATTGTATGAATTGTGGGTCGGCCGCCTCTCGACGGCCCGCCGCAGGCCGAATGCCTCAGCTCTTCTTCTTGGTCTCGGCATGGATCGGCACGGCATAGAGCTCGAGCCGGTGATCCACCAGGCGATAGCCCAGCCGCTTGGCGATCACGTCCTGGATCGCCTCGATTTCCTCATTGCGGAACTCGATCACCGCGCCGCTGCGGATATCGATCAGGTGGTCATGGTGCTCGTCCGGGATCAGCTCGAAGCGCGCCCGCCCGTCCTTGAAGTCATGCTTGGTGACCAGCCCCGCCTCTTCGAACAGGTTGACCGTGCGATAGACCGTCGACAGCGAAATGCGGTCATCCACGGTAGAGGCCCGTCGATAGAGTTCCTCGACATCTGGATGGTCTGCCGCCGCCTCGATCACCCTGGCGATCACGCGCCGCTGGTCGGTCATGCGCATGCCCTTGGCGACGCAGGCCTCTTCCAGCGTTGGCTCCGTCTGGCTCTTGCTCACGCCACCGCTCCCCACGCGTCTCTCATGCAACCGGGTTACCCAAGATCGCGCGCCATGACAAGCGCCGTCGCCGCCGTGCCGTCCGGCTTGGGGTAATACCCCTTGCGGCTGGCAATGCGGGCAAAGCCGTGCCGCTCGTAGAGCTTGATCGCCGCCACATTGTCCTCGCTGACCTCGAGAAACATGCGCCTGGCCGGGCTCATCAGCAGGTCGTCGAACGCCGCCTTGAGCAAAGCATGGCCCAACCTCTTGCCACGCCATTTGGGGTCCACCGCAATGGTCAGCAGTTCCGCCTCATCGGCGGCGATGCGCACCAAAGCAAAGCCGGCAATGCGGCGCTTGGCGTCGCAGGCCACATAGACCGGCGTGTCGCGCTCGCTGAGAAAACTGGCAAACTCATTGCTCGGCCAGCCGCGGTAAAACCCCTTGGCATGGATCGCCGCCAGGTCGCGCGCATCGCGGGTTTGCCCCGGCTCGATATGCAGCCCGCCCGGCGCCATCCACAGCTTGATCACGCCCCGGTCCTTTCCACCCTGCCAGCCGTCTGCGGCTTGGCATCGGCATCGCGCACATAGGCCGCCTCGGGCATGTGCGTCGCCGGATCGGCCACCGCGCCATAGCGCGCCACCAGCGCAATATCGACAAAGGGCGAACTGATCAGCGTGGTGTCTGGCGGCGTCGCCGCCTGCGCCAGGGCCATCGGCAAAATGTCCGGCGGCGTCACCGCCATTCCCGGCCCGGCAAAGATCTGGAAATAGGCCTCGTCCCGCCGCGCATCGAGCAACACGGTGCTCGGACCATCCACGCTCAGTGACAGCGCCAACAGGCTCGGCAACCCGATCACCGGGATCCCCCGCGCCAGCCCGATACCCCGCGCCGCGCTCAGCCCGATGCGCAGCCCGGTAAACGAGCCCGGCCCCGTCGTCGTCACCACCCGCGTCAGGTCGGGGTAACCCATGCCATTGCGCGCCAAGAGATCCGCAATCCGCCCGAAGATCGCCTCGGCCTGCCCGGTAGCCATCTCCTCCACCGACACATCCACGGCCCCGTCCGCCCGCAGCAGCGCCAGCTGCAGCCGCGGCGCCGCCGTATCGATCGCCAGGATCACGCCTGTTTTTTGGCTCATGCCTTGCCGGCCGCATTGCGCGCCCGCGACGCTTCGGCCG
>Ga0123337_10007209_pt1 | contig 10421 bp, 13 predicted proteins | sample frozenSSSSmetaG_FD_89792 | JGI IMG/M metagenome (GOLD analysis project Ga0123337, IMG submission 89792) | Glacier valley bacterial and archeal communities from Borup Fiord, Nunavut, Canada, to study Microbial Dark Matter (Phase II) -... | ecosystem: Environmental > Aquatic > Freshwater > Ice >...
AACTGGCATTTCCGCCGCCTGCCCTATCGAATGAAAACCGCCGTGCTCGTCACCAAGACCGACCACTGCCTCAACGAAATCCTCTGGCGAGCGGGACTCGACGAACTTCCCATCGAGATCACCTCCATCATCGGCAACCGACCGAACTGCCGTTCCATCGCCGAAAAGGCCGGGATTCCGTTTCACGAAATCGACATGGACGGCGAAATGCGTGAGCCCGGCTTCGCTGAAATCCGTCGCTTGATTGAGGAACAGGACGTCGAGCTCATCGTGCTCGCCCGCTTCATGCAGATCGTCCCCAACGATTTCTGCACCGACTACGCCGGCCGCATCATCAACATCCACCACAGCTTCCTGCCCGCCTTCATTGGCGCGAACCCCTACAAACAGGCCTACGAGCGCGGCGTGAAACTCATCGGCGCCACCTGCCATTACGTCACCCCGGACCTCGATGCCGGGCCCATCATCGAGCAGGAAGTGGACCGCGTGCACCACTTCCACACGCCGAACGACCTCGTCCGCCTGGGCCGCCACTGCGAGCGCATCGCCATCGCCAAGGGCATCCGCTTCCACGTCCACGACCGCACCATCATCGACGGCCACCGTGCGATCGTGTTCCCGGATTAAATGTAATTGGAGGCTTTACAAACCGGACCCGCCCGTCCAATTTTTGCGCCCCTTCAAGGAGAGGTGGTCGAGTGGTCTATGGCACCTGATTCGAAATCAGACGTAGTGTAACAGCTACCGTGGGTTCAAATCCCACCCTCTCCGCCATATTCCATAAGGGTTTGAGCGCCTTCCATGCCCAGCGGAAAGCCTAGCAGGAAAAAGACCCGCTCACGCTTCTCTCACCTTAAAAACTATCTGCACCGATGACCGCAAAAAATCCACTTGCTGGGCTTGGAGCAAGCCACCTGCCCAATTCCAATTTCGCGGACGTGATGAAGTCGGTTCGCGCGATGTCAGACATGCAGGTCCCCCAGTTTGCTATTTCAACGCCGTCGGAGAAGGCCTCTTTCGAGTCGGCGCGGGCACTCGTAAAAAATCTTAGCGCCAGAATTAAGGCCTGGAAGTCCGTTCTCCCGAAGCCTTTCACTCCGGCTGTATTCGCGGTCCTTTCCAACGGCATGACAATTGATGTTTCCAGCCTTAGCGCGGAAGGGCATCATGGGCTTGTGATTCTCGGAACCGTGGACGAGAAGCCGGTAATGGTCACCATGCATCAAAGCAATTTTGTGACTGTGTGCTTGGCTGTGGAGGACAACGCTGAAAGCCCTCGCCCGGAAATTGGATTTCACGCGGGCTGATGCTGCCAATCAGGAATGGGGACTGGGATTCTGCTCGAGCCACGCCACCATCATTTCTGAAAGCTGATTTTCCGGCAGCGTTTCAATATCGCGCTTTGAATACCCTTTTCGTTTCAGCTCTACGAACGCAGCAGCCATGAAGATATTAAAACGTTTCCAAATGGAGGTTGGGCTTACCGCGATAGCGCGGGCCTCCTGAACGAGCCAATCGTGAACGATTTTCACAACGTTCGCAGGGATGTTTTCATGGGCTTTAATGTCACAACCGGCTAAATCCGAAACAGTTTTTTGGAAACGATAGCGCTCTTTTTCAAGAATTAGGCAACGTTTGGCGCTTAGCTTCTTCCCGCCATAAGTCCTTGCTCCATAATCCATTCCCAACTCCAGCGGCATATTCATCCGATAATGCTCGCCAGACGTCACGGCCACACACCGCGATAAATCATGGATCGCCCAACGGGATTCCTGGATCAGCTGAGCGATCTTCAGCAACCGGGTTTCCCCCGAATCGGCACGTTCTAGTGCAAACCTCGGCCTGAAATTCAGCGAATGAATCGTGAAAATTAACGGCCTGAAGAGGGATCGATAATCGAGATCAAATGGACAATTGACGAAAACTGATCGGTCAAAGCCACCAATTTGATTATCCTTTCCGGGTAAAGGCTGAGCCTTGGCCATAGGATCTTTTTTCTTGGATCATCCCGTCAGCCCGGTGAATGAATAGCTCCGTTGAATCTTTGCGATCCACGAATTTCCTCGCATGGTCAATAGCCTCCCGTTGAGTCTGGAAAACCTTAATAGACCGGTCCACTCCCTCCCTTAGAAGGCTCCACTTTCCATCCCCGGTGGGATTGCTCACAATGTGAAGATTCTTGGTTGCCATGCGGCATTGTTACCACAGGAAATTCAGGGTTCAAAGTTCAATATTTGAACACGTGTGCAAAATCGGACCGGTTCAATTTTTGAACCACACCTTTCGGAAGATACTCACCGGGATTGATTCCCTGTGTAGGTAATCGGGTTTTCGAACATTTTCGGCTCCAATCCCGCCTGTTAAGAGCATTAACAGCACCGGTAGATGTCTCCGGACAGATTGAGCGACTCAGTTTGCAAGACCTTGCAATTTTGCCGCTTCCACCGCCGCCAATCCCTCCGCCGAAAGCAACCCGTCTTTCGCCCATCTCCGCGCCAGCAAAACCTCGCGCTCGCCGATCTTGGCGGACTTGGCGAGGTTCTGGCGGGCCGGGATGGCTTCGAGGTTGTAAAACCGGGCGGCGAGTTCGGGCACGATGGCACGCGGCAAAACGTGATCGAGCGCCACGGAATCCCCGGCGTGCGGTCCCTTCGTGATTGTCGGCGAGCTTCGCGGCACTCCAGAGCCACGCGGCAAGAAGATTGATTCGCTTCTCCAAAGGATCACGGAATTGCGCGAGGGGTTCCGGCGTATTGCTGATCAGACGATCCACATTCCGCAATCCCTTATTCCATAAGGACTGTCTGAGAGCGAAAGAGAATCGCACCCTCTCCGCCATTATCATCAACGAGTTGCGAGGGTGTTACCCCGCTGGTACCGCAACCCTTAAACGTTGAACTGAATCCGGCTCCGGAGTTCGGTGAAATGGCGACTCTTTCGCATGACCTTGATTCCCTCGCGCTGGAGGAAACCGAGCGCGACCAGGTCGTCGAGGAAATCCGCGGGGTGTTTCGCTAGACCGGTGAAAACTTCCATTTCCACAGCGCTGAGGAGGGTTTTCGAGGCCCAGAAGGCCATGCCGGTTTGGAGGATGTGATCGGGAGTCGGATTCATGACGAAGCCGAACCCAATCAATCCAACGGAGACGATCAATGGAACGAAGGACCCATCCGTCCGGAACCGGCAGTCACTAATGGCAGCCCTATTTCAACAGCTCCTTCAGGTGCTCCACATATTTCGCGGGGCCGCCTTCCTGATAGCCGGTGCGGCCGAGTTCCTTGCCCCTCGCGTTCATCAGCAGGATGGTGGGAAAACCTTCGATCTTGTATTCCTCCGAGAGCTTTTCGTTCTGTTCCTTTTCCTTGGCGGGAAGCTCCTTCTTGCGGGGGAAATCCAGCTCGAGCATGACCAGATGTTTCTTAGCGTATTCCTGGAACTCCGGCTGATCAAAAACCTCTTTCTTGAGCTTGATGCACCAGCCGCACCAATCGGAGCCGGTGAAGTCGGCGAGGATTTCCTTGTTCTCGTCCTTCGCCCGCTTCTTGGCGATTTCCAGATCGGTTTCCCACTTGAAGACCTCCACCTTGGCCGCCTCCGGCTTGGCGGACGCTTGTTCGGCGACGAACTTCTTGTCCTCTTCCGACAACTTTGCCAGCGGGACTTTCACGGAAGTGCCGTTCGCCCGCACGATGACCACCTGGTCCCCGTCCGTTCGCGAATACTCGCCTTCGATTGAGCGGGTCGAGCCGGCTTCTTTCCAGGATCTCGCTTCGAGGGCGGTCGGACAAATCATGGTAACCGCGGAGAGAAGGCAGAATGCGTGTGTTTTCATGGCTGTGGGATTTCGATTCCGGGTGAACCTTGATAGATTCCGGCTCGCCTTGTCAACGCCGCGGTTTCCGAGTGAATCCCGGGTGCGTGGCCATCTGATTCCTACCGCTTGTCGGACACGCTGGGCAGCTTGCCACCCGTGGTGTGGATCGCGACCCGGGCGGGCGGTTTCATCCCCTCGCCGAGAAAGTAGCTGGTGTGCGGCGGCTTGTTATAAACCACGTTCTGCCAAGCGATCGAGAGCCGGTATTGGGGATCGTGCATCAGGGTGGTGAGGCGGTGTTCGGTGGGGATCGTGGTGGTGTAGAGGCGGATGGATTTCCCCTCGGGACCAGGAACGAGCATTTCCTCGCGCCAATCGCCGAGCAGATCCGCGGCGAGCAGCGGGCGCATGCCGGCGTAGCGGTTGCGGGTGCCGGGATAGGGCGGCTCGGCGGCGTAGATCTTCGAGGTGGTCTGCTTTTTGTAATCCCACTTGAAGATGGAAAATCCGCCGTAGAACTCGCGCAGCAGGTCGCCGTCCCACCAGATGACCCAGTCCGATAGCGCGGGCGGCGTGCCGATCTGTTCACCGCGCACCGTGCGCAGTGCGTTGTGTCCGCCCCAGACTTCGGCTCCAGGGTGGCGGGGATCGATGTCGGCGGCGATGCCGTCGCTGATGTCCACGGCGGGGCTGTGGGACCATAGCAGCTTGCCGGTGCGGGCGTCGTGCAGGCCGGCTCCCGGGGTTTGGAAACGCACGGTGTCCTCTTCGTTTTCGGTGACCAGATAGAGTTCGAGGCCGGGGCGCTCGGGATTGAAATCGCTGATCTGGAGCGAATCACCGTGGCGGCGGCCTGTGGAGTAAAGCCCCTTGCCGTTGTCATCAATCGTCATCGCCTGATAGACAATCTCGTCCCTGCCATCGTCATCCACATCCGCGACGGATAGAGCGTGGCCACCCATGCCGGAATAGGGCGAGACATCGGCATAGGGAGGATGGCTGATGCCGGAATCAAACACCCAGCGCGAGGTGAGCTCGCCGCCATGCCAGTCCCAGGCAGCGGCGACGATGCGGCCGTAAACCCCGCGGCACATGACGAGACTCGGGCGCTTGCCATCGAGGTAGGCGACGCAGGCGAGAAATCGGTCGCAGCGGTTGCCGTAGGAATCGGTGCCGCCGTTGCCACCGTTGCCGCCCCAGCCGTCGATGGGATCGCGGCCGGGAATGTAATCAACGGTTTTAAGCGCGGCTCCGGTTTTCCCGTCGAAAATCGTGAGGAACTCGGGGCCCGTCAGGATTCTGCCGAGTTTCTGCGAACCTTCCTCCTTGTTGCGCCAGTCCTTGGTGGCGTCGCCGATGATTTTGCCGGTGCCGTCCTTGGTCCCGTCGGCGGTCTTGCAGGCGATTTCCGCGCGTCCGTCGCCATCGAGGTCATAGACCATGAACTGCGTGTAATGTTCGCCCTCGCGGATGTTGATGCCGAGATCGATGCGCCAGAGGAAACTGCCGTCCAGCTTGTAGGCTTCGAGGACCGGGGTGCCGGTGATGCCGGGGAACGAGTTGTCCCTGCCCTTGGAAGTGCGGTGGAGGATGATTTCGTATTGGCCGTCGCCATCGAGATCGCCGGTGGAGGCATCGCCCGGGCGGTATCCGTCGAGCGGCTGCAGCGGGATTTCCACATAGGGATTTTCCATCACCTTGGTGGTGGCGCTGGGTGCGGTTTCCTTTTCATCAGCGAGCGGGCGGATGAAATAGCCGGTCGCCTTGGCGGCGGCGGGATCGAGGAAATTGGTAGCGCCGGTGAGCGGCTGCGGATTAATGCGCTGGGTTTCATCACCGGTCACGCGGTAAAGATTGAAGGCGGTATTCTCCGGTTCGCTGCCCAGCAGACGCCAACCGAGATAGACCCTGCCCTCCCCCTGGCTGATGGCGACGAGGCCGCGGTCGAGCGATTCCATCTCACGCTGGGCGGTCGCCGGGATGGCGGCGAGGAGCAACAAGGCGAGGACCCGGCATCGGGTTGAAAGGTTTCGGGTCATGGGCTTCCCAATAGAACCCCTTGAGTGGCGATAGTTGTTCTCACTCATTCGGGGTATTTCCGCAGGCCGGCCACGTCGAAAGAGTTTGTCGGAAACCGGGCGAACGTTTACCCAGTCGGCGATTATGAAGCCATTCACCGGATACCAACTCATCACGCCGGACGATCTTTCATGGCGGCCTTCCAACCTGATGCGCATCCCGAACGCCGACTACCTGGAGCGGACAGGAAGCGAAAACATGGGCGCGCGGCTGTGGCGAATGCCGCCGCACAGCGCGAACACACTCCACAAGCACATCCGGGCGGAGGAGTTTTATTTTGTGCTCGAAGGCAGCGGACGCCTGCGGATCGGCGGAGAAACCGTGACCGTGCCGAAATACGGCGGCGTGCTCGTGGGCCCGGACCAGCTCCGCCAGGTGTTCAACGACACGGACGAGGAAGTGCTCTGGCTCATCATCGGCGCGCCGGAGGAACTGGAGTTTCTCAAAGGCTCGCTGTCCGACATGGACCTCTCGCTGATCTATCCGGTGGAGCCGAAACAACTGCCGCCGGAACTCGCCGGGGTGGAGTGGCCGCCGAAGGAGTGATCCAGCTCTCAGCGGAACGAAACCTGTCCCGCGCCCATCACCCCGAACGAACCCGGCACGTTAGAGTGCTCCGCTCCCGGATATTGGGGAGCCAAGCGGTTCCACATGATCGGCATTGAGATTCCCCGCATCATTCCCGTGAACAGCTCTTTGTAAAATCGGGAGAAAGCCTGCCCCTCGCGCGCGAGGGGCAGCATCAAATTCACCCCCCGTGTGGGCGTCTCTTTCAATGCTGCGGTACAGGAGGCGGAGTCATTTCCAACGGCCAAGATCACCACGCAGGCACCCGCCTGACTGATAATATCCCCCAAGCTTTGGGTAGACTCCCGAATCCTTCCATCAAACTCCAGCGCCCCATAGATAAACAGGACATTGCATCCCGGAGGTTGGAAATCACTTTCCTGAATCGAGTTGAAAAGCGGGCCGAAAGCAGTGCGATCCTCCTCCAAATATTCCGCACCGGCTGCTCCAGAGAGATTCAGAAATCCCAGCACAGGCGATTCGATTCTGGCGGCACGCACCGAGAAAAGCCGGTGCAATACAACGGCCAACACGACGACGATGATTCCAATCAGATAGCCAGACACTCCCTGATGAACTCCGAAATCCCTCAATACTCAATACTATCCGACAATGATGTTAAAAAAGCTAATCCGCTGAAGATGGCTAATTCGTATCCTTCCCTATCTCGCCACTACTCGTCGGGGATCTCGGCTTCGACGAGCTTGGCCAGCAGCACGAGCGATTCCTGCCAGCCCAGATAACACGCCTCGGCGGGGATCATCTCAGGAATGCCTTCCTGGGTGACGTGCAGCTCGGTGTCACAGAAAACCGGCTTCAAGGTGATGGTCACCGTCATTTCCCCCGGCAGGTTCGGGTCTTCGAAGCGGTCGGTATGGACGATGCGTTCGTTCGGCACGAGTTCAAGTTGGGTTCCGCCGAAAAACATCTCGCTGCCGGTGGTGAAATTCGTGAAGGACATGCGGAAGGTGCCTCCCACCGTCTCGTCACTGTGATGGACTTTTCCCGCGAATCCGTTAGGCGGGAGCCATTTGACCTTGGCGTCCGGATTCAGGAAGGCGCGATAGACGCGTTCCGGTGTCGCCTTGAGCACGCGGTGGAAGCGCACGGTTTGGGAATCATTGCTGGTAGTCATGATCGATTGTGTTTCGGGTTCATCGTTATAACGAACGGGACCGGTCGCTCAAGACAATGCATCGGAAAATGGCGTCTGCGACGTTGACGGTCCGGCGTCGCGTCGGCCAGTATCAGCGGCAACGACTCCATGAAGCGCACCGTTTATCTCATCCTCTTCCGAGGTGTCGGAGGTAAAACCCAGCTGCCGACGAAGCCACTCCGAGAAAGGCTCGCGGACGCCGGATTCGAAAATGCCACCACCTATATCAACAGCGGCAACGCCATCGTCCGCAGCCGCATGAATCGCGGGAAGGTCATCGAGGTCATCGCCGGCCTTTGCCGCGAGCATTTTGATTTCGACAAGGCGATATTCGCCCCCACCCTCGCCGAATGGGACGCCGTCATCGCCCGCAATCCTTTTGTCAATGCCGCCGCCGCAGCGCCGGCCACCGTCCACGCCGCGCTACTCGCGGAGACGCCAAAGCCAGGCAGCATCGAACGCGTGCGCTCATTCGCCCTCGACGGTGAGCAACTGGAAGTCATCGACGGCGTGGCCTATCTGCATACGGCGCACGGATTCGGAAAATCCAGGATGGGTGCGAGTTTCGATAAAACCATCGGAGTCACTAACACCGCCCGCAACTGGAACACCGTGCTCAAGCTCGCGGAACTCGGCCGGGCGGCGGAAGCCTAGCAGTTCAACTGCATCCCATCCTCTTCCTGCGGACCAACAAAAATTCACCCGACAAGCGAATGCCAAGCTGGCATCATTTCAATTTCCAGTCACGATCCCCCGCATGAGCCAATGGTATTACAACGACTCCGGCCAGCAGCGCGGTCCGCACTCAGAGGAGGAAATCAGATCCCTGCTGGAGTCCCGCAGGATTCATCCGGACACCTTGGTTTGGACCGAGGGAATGCCGGATTGGCAGGCTGCGAGCGCCATCGACAGACTCAGGAAAACCACGCCCACCCTTGGCGGACCTGAGATTTCCCCCTATGCGCCGCCCACATCGGAACCGGACGCCGCCATCGACTGGAGCGGCTACGAACCCTCAGGTCCGCAGACGCGGCCGTGGGTGAGATACTGGGCGAGGACTTTTGATTTCCTGTTATACTGCCTGTTTCTCGGCGTCACTGTGGTGGCGATCTGGCCCGAGGTGGGCGAGATGAACGACACACTCTTTGGAATCATCCTCCTGCTAGGCTACAATTTCGTGGAACCCGCCCTGCTGGCCACCGTGGGAACCACGCCGTTCAAAGCACTCCTCAGGGTGAGGGTGAGAAACAATGACGGCACGAAGCCAAGCTACCTCCAGGGTCTGCGCAGGACGTTTTCCATCTGGGTCCGCGGACAGGGATTGGGAATTCCGCTCATCGCCCTCATCACCGGAATCACCTCCTACAGCCGTCTTTCCAACGACGGCGTCACCTGGTGGGATCGCGAAGGAGGATTTACCGTCACCCACCAGACGGTGGCCTGGTGGAGGTGGCTGCTGTTGATCGGATTGTTCGCCGGCTTCATCGGCCTGATGGTCCTCGGCAGCGAAGCGTGAGTGGGATCCGCCGGAGGAAATGACTGGCGTTAGGAAGAACCCGCGCCGATTTTCCGCCATGAATCGACTTTTCACTCCGCCAACCGCCTTCGCCGGAGCTATTTTCCTGATATCCCTAACCAGCTGCGCCACCCGCGGTCCATCGCCCGCCACCGAGCGCATCTCGCAGGATCAAACGCTCAGAACGCAGATCTTCCTCGATTCGAAAGGCTTCGGCCCCGGGGTGGTCGACGGCCGGCCCGGGGAGTTCACAACCAAAGCGCTGGCGCTCTATGAGCAGTCACAGGGAATGCAAGGCGGATCACCTCCCGACACCGGCAACATCGTGACCTATTCCCGCTACACCGTCACCGACAAGGATCTGGGCGCGATCGGCACCATGGCGTCCGGACCCGAGGCACAATCGAAGCAGGAGAAACTGCCCTACACCAGCCTGTTAGAACTGTTGTCCGAGCGGTTCCACACGACCCAGAAATTCCTGCGGGGCCTGAATCCCGGCATGGATCTGAACTCGCCCACCGCTGGCACGCAGGTCATCGTCCCCAACATCCGGCGTCCGTTCCGCTTCGACGCATTTCCCTCGACCTACCCTGCCCCATCGGAATCCACCGCCTCCAGCCGGCGCGTGATCGTGGACCTCCAACAGAAATTCCTGCAGGTCCTCGAAAGCGGCCGGACCATCGCCGCGTTTCCCATCACCCCCGGGTCGTCCGAACATCCCGCGCCAGTTGGCGAATGGCGCGTCGTCGGCTCGGTGCCGTGGCCGTGGTACCGCCACGATGAAGGCGTTCTGAGCCGCGGCGAACGGACTGATAGTTTCCACAACCTGCCACCCGGGCCAAACAGCCCGGTGGGAATCCTGTGGGCGGGCCTGAACCGCCCCGGTGTCGGCATTCACGGCACGCCGGTTCCTGACACCATCGGCCGCGCGGGCAGCCACGGCTGCATCCGCCTTTCCAACTGGGATGCGGCGACTTTCCACACGCTGGTCTCGAAAGGCACGCCTGTCACCATCCGCTGATCATTCGATGGACAACCTGGAAATCGTTTCGCCGTCGAGAGTGAATCGGTAATCCAATTCCACCGGACTGCCCGGAAAATTGCCCGACACCCGGCCGGTCACTGCCACCGATGTTCCGGTCTGCTCGCAACGGACCACCTCCACCTGCGGCTGATATTTCTCCGTCGTCTCATGAATCCATGCCCGGATCGCCGCACTACCGATGTGCGTCCCGCCCTCGTCCTCGACCACTGCGTCCGGTGAAAAACAATCGCAGGCGTCGTCGATG
>Ga0123337_10007215_pt1 | contig 10414 bp, 10 predicted proteins | sample frozenSSSSmetaG_FD_89792 | JGI IMG/M metagenome (GOLD analysis project Ga0123337, IMG submission 89792) | Glacier valley bacterial and archeal communities from Borup Fiord, Nunavut, Canada, to study Microbial Dark Matter (Phase II) -... | ecosystem: Environmental > Aquatic > Freshwater > Ice >...
CATTCGCCATCACGGCCGTTGAAGATCAGCAGATCGTCGCCGAGCTTCAGCCGCATGACCTGGGTCAGGTAGCGCGACTGGTCGAGCGTCGGGGCGACGGCGGCGCCGGCGGACAGGTCGGGCGTGACGTGGAGGCGGATCATGATGTGACTCTAGCCGCCCGGCGGCGTGTCCGGGAGTCTGACGCCGAAGGTTCGCGCGACGACCGGGAAGATGGCGTCGGCCTCGGCTTCGGTCGTACCGAACGGCGCGCGCAGGTCGAGCCAATATTCGCGAAACTCCGCACCATCGGAGGCGACGAGGACGGTCAGGGCGGCCTTGATGCGCCCCTGGGTCTCGCGCGTCAGGTCGGCGAAGGGGCCGGCGATGTCGGCCTTGAGCGCGCGCGAAACGTCGGCGGCGTTCAGCGGGTCGACCGGGCCGAGGCGGTCGAGGGTCGCGTCATTGCTCGCCTGACCGATCCACACGTCGAACAGGCTGTCGAGCAGTTCCGAACGGGCCCGGGCCTCGCGTTCGGCCAGTCGTTGAGGGGCGGTCTTGCGCATGTCGCCTCATAGCCGCTGCGCCGGCATGGGACCATCCTTGGCGACAGGCGAGGCGAACTTGTCATCCCCGACGAAGCGAAGCGGAGATCGGGGACGGAGGCCCACAACCTTGACCGCTCCCGGACAACCCGTAAGGGTTGAACCGGGAGGCTGACTATGCAGAAACAATTCTATGTTTACCTGCTCGCGAGCGGACCCTGTGGCTGGCTGTACGTCGGCGTGACCAACGACCTGGTGCGGCGGGTGGCCGAGCACAAGGAAGGTCTGATCCCGGGATACACCGCCGAGCACGGGATCGATCAACTCGTCTGGTACGAGGCCCATCAGTACATCGACAAGGCGATCATTCGCGAGAAGCGGATCAAGCGCTGGCTGCGTGAATGGAAGTTCGCGCTGGTCGAGAAGGACAATCCGAGGTGGCTGGATCTGTATGGCGAGGTGAGGCTCAGGCACGGGCCCGGTTCGGCGGAGCCGACCGGGCCTGCGGGTTAGGCACGTCCCCGTCCCCGATCTCCGCTGCGCTTCGTCGGGGATGACAAGGCGGCGGTGTTGCGGTCAAAGACTCCGCGCGATCAGCACCTTCATGATCTCGTTGGTGCCGCCGTAGATGCGCTGGACGCGGGCGTCCTTGTAGAGCTGGGCGATGGGGTATTCGTTCATATAGCCGTAGCCGCCGTGCAGCTGGAGCATCTCGTCGAGGGTCTCGCCCTGGATGTCGGTGACCCAGTATTTGGCCATGGAGGCGGTCACGGCGTCGAGCTGGCCCTTCAGGTGCAGGCCGATGCAGTGGTCGACGAAGACCTTGGCGACGGTCAGCTTGGTCTTGACCTCGGCCAGTTTGAACTGGGTGTTCTGGAACTCCAGGATCGCCTTGCCGAAGGCCTTGCGGCCCTTCACATACTCCAGCGTCTCGTGCAGGCCGCGCTCGCAGGCGGCCAGACCCTGGACCGCGATGTTCAGACGCTCCTGGGGGAGCTGCTGCATCAGCTGGATGAAGCCCCGGCCTTCCTCGCCGCCGATGATGTTGTCGCCGGGGACCTGGACGTCGTTGAAGAAGAGCTCGGAGGTGTCGTTGCCCTCCATGCCGATCTTGTGGAGGTTGCGGCCGCGCTCGAAGCCGCCCGCGCCGTCGGTCTCGACCACGATCAGGGAGGTGCCTTTGGAGCCCTGGGTCGGGTCGGTCTTGGCGACGACGATGATGAAGTTGGCCAGCTGGCCGTTGGTGATGAAGGTCTTGGAGCCGTTCACCACATAGCCGTTGCCGGACTTGATGGCGGTGGTCTTGATGCCTTGCAGGTCGGAGCCGGCGCTCGGCTCGGTCATGGCGATGGCGCCGACCAGTTCGCCGGTGGCCAGACGCGGCAGCCAGCGCTTCTTCTGCTCCTCGGTTCCGTAGTGCCAGATGTAGGGCATGACGATCGCGGTGTGCAGCGAGATGCCGAAGTGGTCGGAGCCCTTCCAGCCGAGCTGACGCATCAGCACGACCTCGTGGCGATAGTCGCCGCCCATGCCGCCGTCTTCCTCGGGCATCGACAGGCCCAGCAGGCCCGCCTCTCCGGCGTCGTTCCACAGCTGCCGCGGGACACTGGAGTTGGCGATCCACGACTGGACGGCCTCCGGCGGCGCGTGCTCGTCGATCCATTTGCCGACGCTGTCGGAGAAGAGGGTGATCTCCTCGTCCTGCATGAAATCGGGTTCGGGGACGTTGAGGACGTTCATGGTCTCACTCGATCATCTCCCTCCCCCTGTGGGGGAGGGTGGCCGCGCAGCGGCCGGGTGGGGGCGTCAAGGCGAAGCGGACACCGGCGTGTGGATCGCCCGGCCCTCCCCACCCGGTCGTCGCTACGCGCCGACCACCCTCCCCCTCGGGGGAGGGAGAGGCGGGTGCGTCCTCAGAACGCCTCGGCGGGCATGGCCATGAGGACGTCGGAACCCGTCTTGAGCTTGGCCAGGTGGGCGTGGGCGTCCGGCAGGATCCGCTCGACGAAGTAACGGCCCGTCTGCAGCTTGGTGACATAGAAGGGGTCGGTCGATCCGGCGTCCACCTGTTTCTGGGCGGCGACCGCCATCTGGGCCCAGAGGTAGGCGAGCGCCGTCAGGCCGAAGATGTGCAGATAGTCGGTCGAGGCGGCGGCGGCGTTGTCCGGGTTCTGCATGCCGTTCTGCATCAGCCACATGGTGCCGTCCTGGAGCTTCTTCTTGGCGTCGGCGAGGCCGTCGACGAAGGGCTTGATCGGGCCCTCGGCGCCATTCTCGGCCACGAAGGCGTCGATGTCGGCGAACCAGCTCATGATCGCACGGCCGCCGTTGGCGGGAAGCTTGCGGCCCACCAGATCCAGGGCCTGGATGCCGTTGGCGCCCTCGTAGATCATGGTGATGCGGGCATCGCGCAGATACTGCGACGCCGCGAAATGCTCGGTATAGCCGCTGCCGCCGTGGACCTGCATGGCCAGCGAGGCGACGTGGAAGCCCTTGTCGGTCAGATAGGCTTTCAGCACCGGGGTGATCAGACCCATATAGTCATGGGCCTTCTGCGCTTCGGCGGCGTCGTCCGAATGCTGAAGATCGGCCTGGAGCGCGGTCCACAGGGTGAAGGCCTGGCCGCCTTCAACGAAGGCCTTGGCCTCCAGCAGCATGCGGCGCACGTCCGGGTGGACCATGATGGAGTCGGCCGGCAGCTCGGGGCTCTTCGGCCCGGTCAGAGAGCGGCCCTGCAGGCGATCATGGGCGAATTCGACGGCGGCCTGGTAGGCGGCGGTGGCGATCGACAGGCCCTGCAGGCCCGTGCCGAGGCGGGCCTCGTTCATCATCACGAACATGGCGGCCATGCCCTTGTTCTCGGTCCCGACGAGCCAGCCCTTCGCGTTCTCATAGGCCATGACGCAGGTGGCGTTTCCGTGGATGCCCATCTTGTGCTCGAGGCCGGCGCAGGCGGCGCCGACGTTGCGCTCGCCCAGCGAGCCGTCCTCATTGACGAAGACCTTGGGCACGACGAACAGGCTGATGCCCTTGATCCCCTCCGGCGCGCCCTCGATCCGGGCCAGCACCAGATGGATGATGTTGTCGGTGAAGTCATGCTCGCCCGAGCTGATCCAGATCTTCTGGCCGGTGATGTTGAAGCTGCCGTCGCCGTTCGGGATGGCTTTCGTGCGGATCAGGCCCAGGTCCGTGCCGCACTGGGGCTCCGTCAGGTTCATGGTGCCGCCCCATTCGCCGGACGCCATCTTCGGCAGATACATCGCCTTCTGCTCGTCCGAACCGTTGGCGTTCAGCCCCCAGTAGGCGCCCGCCGTCAGGCCCGGATACATCGAGAAGGCGGCCGATGCCGCGGCCGTGAACTGGCCGAACGCCATGGCCACGACCGAGGGCATGCCCTGGCCGCCATGCTCGGGCAGGGCCGAGAGGGCGGGCCAGCCGGCCTCGACCATCGCGTGATAGGCTTCCTTCCAGCCGGCCGGGCCGGTGACCTTGCCGTCGACCCATTTGCAGCCTTGCTGATCGCCGATCCTGTTGATGGGGGCGATGACCTCCTCGGCGAATTTCGCGCCCTCCTCGAGAATCTGCTGGACCAGATCGGAGGAGACATCCTTGAAGCCGGGCGAGTTCGAATAGCGGTCGATCTCCAGAACCTCGTTCAGGACGAAGGTCAGGTCGCGGACAGGCGCCTTGTAGGCCATGGGGTCAGGCTCTCAGCTTGAACGGATGATGGGCGTGTTGGTCGAGGTGCTGGCGCAGCACCGAGGCGTATTCCTCGGCGCCGGGCAGAAGGTCGGGGCGCTGTTCGGACAGGCGGGATTCCATAGCCGCGCAAGCGGCCTCGGCCATCTCGATGGCGGCGTCGAGGTCATCGCGTTGCTGCTTCAGGGCCTCGATCTGCGCGCGGTGGCGGGCAAGGGCGATGGCCATCTGATGGGTGTTGCCGTCGTTGCGGTCGTACAGATCCAGCATTTCCTGGATCTCGGTCAGGGTGAAGCCGATGCGGCGGCCGCGCAGGATCAGCTTCAGGCGGGCGCGGTCGCGGGCGTCATAGACCCGGGTCTGGCCCTTGCGGGCCGGGGTCAGCAGACCCTTGTCCTCATAGAAGCGAAGGGCGCGCGCGGTCGCCCCGAACTCCCGGCAGAGCTGGCGGATCGAATATGTGCGATGATCGTCGGCAGTCGCCATACGCCGACATAACCCAAACTTGACGCGCACGTAAAGGGAAGCTTTTAAGGGCCATGGCCCGCAAACACGTCAACAGGGGGGTTGCGCCCGACAAGCGCGATTTGCCGCAGAAGACGTGCGTCTCCTGCGGCAAACCTTTTGCGTGGAGAGCCAAGTGGGCCCGCGACTGGGATCAGGTGAAATTCTGTTCCGAACGCTGTCGGCGTGTCGGAGTCAGCGGCGACCCAGCAGCACCGGGATCGTGATCGCAAGCAGCGCCACGTTGGTCAGGGCCAGGCCGATATCCAGACCGGCGGCGTGAACTGACAGCATGACGACTTCCAGTGCCGTCAGGCCGGCGGCCGAGATCAGCAAGGGCCAGCGGCCGAGCTTCCACGACATCAGCGGAGCCAGCATGCCGAGCGCCAGGACGATCTCGACGATGCCGACGCCGCGCACCAGGTTTTCGCTGACCAGCGCCGGCCAGTTCATCAGGGCGACCAGATTGTCGAGCGGCTCGGTCAGCTTGGCGTAGCCGGCCGCGAAGAAGAACATCGCCGCCCATCCCTGGAGGGTCCAGAGCGCGAGATTGCGGTAACCGGCGACCGCGCGAGCGCGGGCGGCGGAGACAGGGGTGCGGCCGGTCGTGGGGGTGGGGGTGAAGGTCGTGGCCATGGCGTTTTCGATTTCGTCGGGGAGGACGGGTGAATTGGTAACAGTGGCTAGATCAGATCGAACATCGGCTTCCGCAAGAGGTCGCAAGCCACACCGTAACCGAAGGTGATGAAGAAGCTGTGCCGTAGCTACGGGGCCGTAGGGTGGCGGTATTCATACAAGTCGGTAATCCCGGAGGGCCGCCGCCTTGAGGACAGATATGGCAGAGCTGACCAGAAAGTCATCAGCCGAAGACATCAATTGATGACATCAGGTGATGACTTAATGTTTCGCGTGGCCGAAATGCCGCTTTGACGGGGTTCTGAGGCCGCTGAACCGCGTCGCCCCGGCGCGAAGGGCCGGGGCGATCCGGGTCACTCTTCGCCACCCTCCGCGGGCGGCTGCGGGCCCGGCGTGTTGGCCAGCAACTGGCCCGGCTGACAGCCCAGTTCGCGGCACAGGGCGTCCAGGGTGGAGAAGCGGATGGCGCGCGCCTTGCCCGTCTTCAGGATGGAGAGGTTGGCGATGGTGACCCCGACCCGGTCGCTGAGTTCCGTCAGCGACATGCGGCGTTCGACGAGCATCTGGTCCAGCTGAACAATGATGGCCATGGGGCGCCTCAGACCGTCATCTGCTGGTCGTCGCGCATGGCCGCGCCCTGGCGGAAGACCTCGGCGAGCATGAAGACGATCAGGATGCCGAGCCAGGCGCCGAGATCGACCGAATAGTCGAGGTCGTCGATGATCCCTTCCGGCACGGTCCAGGCCAGGATGAAGGCGCTGATCTGCACGCCGATCAGACCGAGGCCGACCCCCTGCAGGCGTCCGACATTGGCGCGTTCGAAGGCGTCGCCCTGGTTCACGGCGAGGAACATCCGGCGCAGGCGGTTGAGGACCCACCAGGTGCTCAGGGTGGCGACGAAGGCGGCGAGGAAGGTGGCGCGCTCGTTGAGCATCAACGTTCGCCAGCCGGCCTCGTTGTCCGCGAGGCTATCGATGAAGCCGGCGCCGAAGTCCGGCATGACCAGAGACGCCGCAAGCATCAGGCCCGTGGCGATCACGGCGAAGGCCACGACTATGTTCACGAACCCCAGGACCCAGCGCAGGACGCTGGCGACGGAACGACGACCGATCAGCTTCATTTGACGACCTCCACGCCGCGATAGGTGCGGCCATGTCGATAGTCGATATGCGTTCATTGATTATCGATCAAGAATATTCTCGATAAACGATATGAAACTTTCGTAAGATTTCAGGCGCGGGCGGCGCGGGTCGCTTCCAGCCGGGCCAGTTTGTCGTGCAGGGGGGACCAGTCGTCGGCGGTGTCGATCGCGGCCCAGAGCGTTTCGACCTCGTCGATCAGCATCTCTTCAGGATCGGGGTTGGCGAAGATGGAGTGCTCCAGCCGCTCGGGCCGGTCGGGCTCGTGCTCGAACAGGGCGAAGCGGAAGGCGTCGAAGGCCTCGCCCTGCCATTCGCTCGCGCGCGGACCGGCGAGGGCGCGGGCCGAGGAGGAGAAGCCGGCGAACCAGTCGTGGAACAGGGGCTCCCAACGGATCGCCTCCCCCTTCTCGCGCAGCAGGGCCAAGGTCGTATCGAGCAGGCGTTGATCGGCGGCCTCGCCGAGGCTCTTCACGCCGAGCCGGTCCAGGAAGGCGGCGCGCAGCTCGCGGCTATAGGCCGGGCCGAAGCCGTTCAGGGCCTCGGTCAATGCCAGAACCTGGGGCTCGGCGTCGGCGACCAGTTTCAGACAGCCGGCCAGCTGGGTCAGGTTCCAGAACACCGCCTCCGGCTGGCGCGCGAAGGCGTAGAGGCCGGTGGAGTCGAAATAGGCGGCGGTGAAGCCGGGCTCGTAGGACGGCAGGAACCGCCACGGGCCATAGTCGAAGCTCTCGCCCGTGACGTTCAGATTGTCGGTGTTGAGCACGCCATGGACGAAGCCGGCGGCGATCCAGCGAGCCGTCAACCGGGCCGAGGCGGCGACGACCGCGGCGAGCAGGCCGGGCGCGTCTCCGGGGGCGACGGCGGGGTGATAGAGGGCGCGGACATGCTCGACCAGGGTCTCGATCTGGTCGGCGCGGCCGAAGAAGGCGGCCCTCTGGAAGGTCCCGAAGCGGACGTGGCTATGTTGAAGACGGACGAGCACGGCTGAGCGGGTGGGGGAGGGCTCGTCGCCGCGTTCCAGATGTTCACCGGTCTCGATCAGCGACAGGGCGCGGCTGGTCGGGACGCCCTGGGCCTCCAGCATGGCGGCGGCCAGGACTTCGCGGACGCCGCCCTTCAGCGTCAGCCGGCCGTCGCCGGAGCGGGACCAGGGTGTTGTGCCGGAGCCTTTTGTTCCCAGGTCGAGAAGACGACCTGGAAGCGCGCTACCGCTCGCGACGCGGTCGCTCGCTGCTTGAGCGCGGAGTGTTTCTCGCATCTGCGCCGCCAGGAAGCCGCGCCCGTCGCCGAGGTCGGGGTTGTAGGTGCGGAACTGGTGCCCGTGATAGCGCATGGCGACCGGGCCGGGCTGGCCGGGCAGGGGCTGGAAGCGACCGAAATGGGCGATCCATTCGGCGTCGGTCAGACTATCGAGCCCCACGGTCGCTGCAGCCCGGTCGTTGCGGACGCGCAGGATCGTCTCGGGAAAGTCTGCGGGCCCAACGACGTCGCCATACTCCTCCCCCAGATCGAAGAAACGGGGTTCGGGACGATAGGCGGGACCAGCGGGCATGGGCCGCAAATGGACGTCCGCGGTCTCGGCTGCAATGGCGGACGGCCCTGGCGGTGTTCGCGGTTCTGGCCTCGAAGACGCTGCGGTTCGAGATCGCGGTGACGGCGCGCGGGCCCCAAACAGCCGAATGCGGTCAATGCGGCGCGGAGTGAGCGCTGCAAGGACTGCCCGGGACGACAATCGCCCTCCGGCGGCGAGATCGGATTGAACTCACGAGGCTTGACGGTATTCTATCATCAGAGATCAGGCCTGCACGGCCAGGCTGGCGTCGTCTCCGGATGACGAACCCGGTCCGGCGTTCGTCGATAACCGGACGCCACGGAACACACCCTTCCAGATCCGGAGGCCGCCGTGGCGCGCAAACTGACGTTCGATTTCCTCAAGACCGAGGCCGCCTCGGGCGCCGTTCTGGGGCTGGCGGCCATCGCCGCCCTGGTCGTTGCCAACTCGCCGCTGTCCGAGGCCTATTTCCACTGGCTAAAGAGCGAGCATCTGTTCCAGGCGGGGCCGCTGCAACTTGAACTGTCCGTCTCGGAGTGGATCAAGGAGGGCCTGATGGCCGTCTTCTTCCTCGTGGTCGGGCTGGAGATCAAATACGAGATCCTTCAAGGCGAGCTGAGCGACCCGAAGAAGCTGGTGACCCCCATCGTCGCCGCCTTGGGGGGGATGCTGGCGCCCGCAGGCCTGTATCTGCTCGTTTCCGGCGTCCTCGGGGGGCCGCACGCGGGCTGGCCCATTCCATTGGCCACCGACATCGCCTTCGCACTCGCCGTCTTTGCTCTGGTGGGCAAGGGACTGCCGTCGTCGTTGAGGGTTTTCCTGTTGACCCTGGCCATCGTCGACGACCTCGGCGCGATCGCACTGATTGCCGTTCTGTTCAGCACCGGCGTGGACTGGATGCTGGTGGGCGCGGCCAGCGTGCTGCTGCTCGTCGGTTCGGTGATGTCGTTGCGCCGGATCCCCGCGCCGGCCTGGGTGCTGGGCTTCGCCCTGGTCTGGTGGCTGAGCGTCAAGGCGGGGCTGAGCACCTCACTGGCCGCCGTCGCCTTCGCCGCCCTCGTGCCGGTGTCCCCGCGAGCCGACGACAGGCAGAGTCCGCTGAAGGAAGCGATGCACGACCTGCATCCCTTTGTCGCCTATCTGGTTCTGCCGCTGTTCGCCTTCGCCAAGGCCGGGGTGTCGTTCGCGGGCCTGTCGATCGACCAGATGTTCGCGCCGCTGGTTCTCGGCGTCCCCGCCGGCCTGTTCATCGGCAAGCAGATCGGCGTCATGGGCGCCGCCTGGCTGGTTTCGACCCTGAAGCTCGGGGCCCGCCCCAGCGGCGCCAGTTGGCTTCAGATCTACGGCGTTTCTCTTCTTTGCGGCGTCGGCTTCACCATGAGCCTGTTCATCGGCGCCCTGGCCTTTCCCGGAGCGGTGGATTCGCCGGAGCAGGTCGAAGTCAAGCTGGGCGTGATCCTGGGCTCGGTGCTTTCGGCGACTCTGGGCGGGATCGTTCTATCGATCGCGTCGAACCGGAAGCGAGCCTCCAGGGCTTCCTCCAAGCCGATTACTGAATCATAAGGCGCGAATATTGACCTAAGGTCATCACGTTCTGTCGCTTTCGCGTCACACAGGGCGCTATCCCAAGGCTGAAACATGGCGTGAGCCCTGCGTTCTCCTTGTCGCACTGTGCGGCTTGCACTACGAAAAACCCACGAGAATCCGACGCTCCGTAAGAAGGGCGCGGGTTGGGAATCAGGAAACGCCGCGATGCGCTCCGAGAGGAGGCGTCGGGCCATGAGCCGGGAGCCATCCATGCGTCTTACTCAAATTCTTCGTTGCACGGCATCAGCCGCCGTCGTCGGCGCCGTTGCCTTCGGCTTCGCCGGGGTCGCCTCGGCCCAGGACGGCCAGGCCTCATCGGTCGACGACATCATCGTCACCGCCCAGAAGCGTGAGCAGAGCCTGCAGGACGTGCCGATCGTGGTCACCTCCCTGTCGGCCGAGGCGCTCGAAGACGCCGGCGTCAAGGACATCAAGGATCTGCAGATCCTGACCCCCGGTCTGACCGTCACCTCGACGACGTCGGAAGCCTCGACCACCGCCCGTATCCGCGGCGTCGGCACCGTGGGCGACAACCCCGGTCTGGAAAGCTCGGTCGGCGTCGTGATCGACGGCGTCTATCGCTCGCGCAACGGCGTCGGCTTCGGCGACATCGGCGAACTGAGCCGCATCGAGGTGCTGAAGGGACCGCAAGGCACCCTGTTCGGCAAGAACACCTCGGCCGGCGTCATCAACATCCTGACCGCCGCGCCTTCCTTCACGCCCGGCTATAACGCCGAAGTCACCTTCGGCAACTACGGCGCCATGGGTGC
>Ga0123337_10007221_pt1 | contig 10411 bp, 10 predicted proteins | sample frozenSSSSmetaG_FD_89792 | JGI IMG/M metagenome (GOLD analysis project Ga0123337, IMG submission 89792) | Glacier valley bacterial and archeal communities from Borup Fiord, Nunavut, Canada, to study Microbial Dark Matter (Phase II) -... | ecosystem: Environmental > Aquatic > Freshwater > Ice >...
ATTCTCCCCCCTGCCGCCCGGTCCGACCGCAGGTTCCGATAGTGCAAGCGCGGGTGAACCGCGCAGCACAGCAGATAGGGCGCTTCGGTCACAGTTCGGCTAACATCTTGCGAATCTGACCTTTCACATCAAGATTTTGACGCTAGCGGCTGATTCAGCGTCGCTTTTCCACAGTCGAACCAGGTTTCTTGAAAATGTCACAGCAATCTGGATTTGCTCGCTTGACTTGGTCCTAGGGGGTCGGTAAACGACACCCACGTTGCGCGGCAGACTTGTTCCGCCGCCGCTGCGGGAGTAGCTCAGTTGGTTAGAGCGCCGGCCTGTCACGCCGGAGGTCGCGGGTTCGAGCCCCGTCTCTCGCGCCACCCTTTCTCAAGGGTTTGCGCGTTTCCCAATAAAATCAGTGTCTAACAGTTCGGCGGACCAGCTGCAGCTTTTCAAGTTGTTGGTGGGGTTGGCTGATGCCTCAGGTAGCCAGCAGCTGGCGCAGCAGCGGGCCAAACCGGTCACCGATCAGCTGATGCGTGGCGGCGTCGGGGTGCAGCTGGTCTGGCAGTGGCAGATGCCCGTTATCAGCCTCGCCATACAAGGCCCGGCCATCGCAGTAATGCAGGTTGACGTCAGCCTGCGATCGTCGCGCGACAATAGATTCAAGGCGTTCGCGGATCACCGACAGGGTCAGCTTGCCCTGCGCAATGTCCTGCGGGCTGCCCGAGGCGAGAAAGCTCAGGCGGCCTTGTGCCAGCAAGGCCATATCGAACATGCCCGGCCCCGGCGTCGTCTCGTGAATGGGACAGAACAGCGGCGACACAACCAGTAGCGGCGTTGTCGGGTGCCCCTCCCGGATGGTGTCGAGGAACCCCTCGACCGCCGGCCCGAAGGCGCGCAGCCGCATCAGATCGAGATTGACCAGGTTGATGCCGATCTTGACGCTGATCAGATCGGCCGGCGTGTCCCGCAGGGTGCGGGCCATGAAGGGATCAAGCAGGGCACTGCCGCCGAAACCCAGATTGACCAGCTCGACATCGGCACGGCCCGCGGCGACCACCGGCCAGATGCCGGTGGGCGAAGTTGCGTTGGAGCCCTGGCTTATCGAGCTGCCATGATGCAGCCAGACCGGTTTGGCGCTGGCGGCAAGGGGGGTGATCACAGCGTCCGACCGAAGGCCTACCAGTTCGGTCATCTCGTCATGCGGCAACCAGATTTCGACCAGCTTTTCGTGCCCGGGCAAGCCCTCGAAGTGCAGCGTCTGCGTCTCCCCGGGCTCGAGGCTCGCCGATCCTTTCGTCATGTCGATCCGCATGACCTTGCCACCAGCTGCGCTTTGCTGGCGCAGCAGCTGGCCATCGATACGCAGGTCATAAACGCCGTCAGCCCGCGCAGGCATGCCGACATAGACACGCTTGGTCGGCAGGATATCGAGCGCAATCGTGGTGGCCGCGCTCTGGAACACCAGCCGCACGCCGGAGGGCTGGGCCTCCACCATCATCAGCTGGGGATCGCCACTTTGCGCCCGCGCCCATGTTGGCAGGCGATGCGGCAGCACGCCCGAGGCGGTGTGCTCAAGCTCGATATGGCCGCGCAGCAGGTCGGCGGTGATCGGCGTGGTAAAGGCAAGCAGGGCAGGTGACATGACAGTTTCTCGTGGTCTTAAATAGGGGAAGATGCAGAGGGCGTTGGGTCGACTAATCGCCGGCCCAGCTCTTGAGCAGGCCATCAAGCGCGTCGAGGCTTCGTTCCCAGGAGGCACTTGCAGCCGGCTCGCTATGGGAAAAACTGCCGGCCAGCTCCAGCACGGAAAAGCCCAGAAAGAAGCTTCCCAGCAGTCTTGTGGCATGAACGCGGTCTGCGTCGGTCAGCGCATAGCCGCGCAACATGGCGTGGTTGATGCGCGACAGCCGTGCCCCGCCGCTGCTGGCCGCCGTCTTGGCATCAAGCGGATAGCGGGCGGCCTGAAACAGCCCGGGATGCTCCTGCGCAAAGGCGCGATGAACATTGGCCAAGGCGATCAAGGCGTCCTTGCCCGACCGTCCGGCCACGGCTTCATCGGCGCGGTCGGCCAGCGCGGCCAGGGCCAGAAGGGTCACGCCGGTCTTGAGGTCATCGGAATTCTTGAGATGCGAATAGAGACTGGCCAGTTTGACGCCGAACTGCCGCGCCAGCTCGGCCAGTGTCAGCGCCTCGAAACCGCGTGCGTCCGCCAGGGCAGCGCCCGCCTGCACAATCCGTTCTCGCGTCAGTCCAGCGCGTGCCATCCAGCTATTTCCTAATATACAACTTTATAAAGCTAATAGCATTAGGTTTTGCCAGAGGCAAGAGCGGTACGATGGCTCGCCGCCCGCGCCCCGATAGCCTTTACCGGACGATCATTCCCTGTGTTGCCGGCCGATGCTGGCGGGCTGGCCGCGCGCCAAATGGTCCTGTGGGCAGGGGCTACCGAGCGGCGACAGCGTCGGTAATGGCGCGGCCGAGCGCCGCGATAGCGGCATTGCGCAGTTCCATGGAGGCCGTGGTCTGGGTGATGAAGATCGCCGCCACGATGGGCGGCGCTTCTGCGGGCCACAGGACGGCGACGATACCGCGCGTGCCGTTGCCGCCAGCGCCGGTGCGATCCGCGACGATCCAATCCTGGGGGACCCCGGCGCGCAGCAGCGGCCCGCCCCCTTCATTGGACCGCATCCAGCCGGTCAGCACCGATCGTTCCGCCGCCGGCAGCGCATCGCCCAGGATCAAGGCGTGCAAGGTGCGCGCAAAAGCCCGCGGCGTGGTGGTATCGCGCAGATCGCCGGGCGTGCCCTGGTTGAGGTCGGGCTCCATACGGTCCAAGCGCGTCGTCTCATCGCCCAGGCCACGCAAGAATTGCGTTACAGCCGGTGGGCCACCAATGGCGTCGAGCACGAGATTGGCAGCCGTATTGTCGCTGGTGCGCATGGTGGCGTCGCACAGCTGGTAGGGGGAAACCAGTTGCCCCACCATATCCTTGGTCGCCGGCGAATAGTCCTGCAATTCCTGCACCAGCATGGTGGGGCTGTCAGCGACATCGCTGGCCAGCAGCGCGGCGCAGGCCAGGACCTTGAAGGTGCTGGCCATGGGAAAGCGCTGATCGGCATTGTAGAGCCACCAACTACCGTCGGCAGGGGCGTAGATGGCCAGACCGACCCGTGCGTCCAGTTGCTTTTCTATTCTCTCGGCGGCTGCCACAATGCGATCATTGGCACGGGCCAGCCCGTTGGCACTGAGGACAAGCGCGGGCAGCAGCGCCAGAACAAATAGCTTTCTCGTCATGTTTCACGCCTTGTTTGCGCCAGTTCGGCTTCTGCCCGAAAGCGGGCGGTAACGAAAGCGGGCGGGGCCTGTCTGGCCCCGCCCTGGTCATTGGTCCAGGCGCTGGGGCCTAGTTGCCGCGCTGTAGACGGCGGGCGTCGATCATTTCCTGACTGCTTCGCGAGATTTCCGTCGCCAGGCGCGCCTCCTCCAGGGCGTTGCGGGATTCGTTATCCCGGCGCTGTTGCTGCACGAGCATGCACTGCGAGTGCTCGGGGGAGCCATAGCGCGCCCCGAAGCTCTCGCAGGTCCCGTAATCCTGATTGAGCTGTTCCCCGGTTGTTTGGCAACCGGCCAAGGCGGTGCTGAGCATGACCAGAACGGCAAGGGAGAGAGCGGACCGGCGACGGCCGGCGAGAAGGTTTTTGTACATAATGGTATTCTCCAGTTTGGTTGAGTGATTATTTGACCGGCGTGACGGTCAGGCCCGTCCAGTGGGCGGCAAAGCTCCACATGTCGGCATAGAGGGCGACGACCTTGTCCTGCGGCATGCCCGCGCCGTGACCTGCTCGCGTTTCGACGCGGACAAGGCGCGGCCTGGGTCCAAGCTCGGCAGCCTGAAGCGCAGCGACATATTTGAAGCTGTGCCCCGGCACGACGCGGTCATCGGTATCGGCCGTGGTTGCCAGGACGGCCGGACAGTCCTGGCCGTCCGCAATATTGTGGTAGGGCGAATAGGCCATCAGGTTGTTGAAGTGGCGCTCCTCGGCGGGATTGCCGAAATCGGCGATCCACATCTGCCCACCGGTGAACTGGTGATAGCGCAGCATGTCCATCACCCCGACGCCGGGCAGCGCCGCCGCGAACAGATCAGGCCGCTGATTGACCACAGCGCCCACCAGCAAACCGCCACTGGACTCACCCTGGATCGCCAGGCCGCCTTGGCTGGTGACGCCCTCGGCCTTGAGGAATTCGCCGGCAGCGATGAAGTCGTCAAAGACGTTCTGCTTGTTTTCGAGCTGCCCGGCCCGGTGCCAGGCCCGTCCATATTCCCCACCGCCCCGGATATTGGCCACGGCGACGACGCCACCCTGTTCGACCCAGGCCATATGCGCCGGATTGTAGAAGGGAACCTGGCTGATGCCGAAGCCACCATAGCCATAGAGCAGGGTCGGTGCCGGCCCCGTCACATCGTTGCGGCGCGTGATGAAGAGCGGAATCCGGGTACCGTCTTTGGATCGGTAGAACCGCTGTTCGACCACGATGCTGTCGAGGTCGGCGGCAACCTCGGGCTTGGCCCAGGGCGTATGGTCATTGCCCGCCACCGAGTAGCGATAGACGCTGATCGGCGTATCGTAGCTCGAATAGATGAAAAACGCCTCGTCGTCGGCGCCGTTGCCCCGCAGGCCGCCGGCGCTGCCGATGCCGGGCAGCGCAACCGTGCCATCGGGGACGCCGCTGGTGTGGAAGCGACGAACTTCCGTATTGGCGTCCACCAGATAGGTCGCCAGCAAACGCCCGCCCAGCAGCGCCGCCGAGGTCAGGACGGCCTCGTCTTCCGGAACGATTTCAACCGGCTGTGGATCGGCCTGCGCCAGATCCAATGTAACCAGGCGGCGCCGCTCGGCATCGTGGCTGGTCAGGACATAGAGCAGATCGCCCTGGTTGCCGATCACCGACCATTCGGCCTCGAAATTGTCGATCAGCAGGCGCGGCGTCCAATCCGCATCAGCCAGATCGATCACCGTCAGGCCATTGACGCCCGCGCCGGGCGTGGTGGCGATGAGAAGGTAGCGACCGTCATCGGTGATATCGGCAAGCTGCAGCACTTGCGGTTGTGCAGCATCGGCATAGACGAGCCGATCCTCGGCCTGCGTGGTCCCCACCGCGTGAAAATAGATGGCCTGGTTGGCTATGCCCCCTGTGGCGCTGCCCGGCCCTTCGGGTTCCGGGAAGCGCGAGTAGAAGAAGCCGGAATTGTCCTTGGCCCAGGTGATGGTGCTGAACCGCACCCATTGCAGATCATCCGCGCGGACAGTGCCGCTATCGACGTCAATGATCTTGATTGTTCGCCAGTCCGTGCCACCGGTCTGGACGGCAAAGGCGACCAGCGCCCCGTCATCCGAGGGCGCCCACTCCGCCAGGGCATCGGCATTATCGGCCGACCAGCCATTGGGGTCGATGACGACGCGGTCCGTGCCGTCGTGTGCATCACGGACATATAGCGTCGGCTGGTTTTCCTGACCCGAGCTTTTGGTAAAGAAGTAGCGGCCACCGCGCTTGGTTGGCGCGGTCACCTGGTCGTAGTTCAGCATGGCTGCCAGCCGCCCGCGGAAGATGTCGCGGCCAGGCAGGGTTGCCAGATGCTGTTCGGTAACGGCGTTCTGGGCAGCGACCCAGTCGGCCACTGCCGGATCTTGCCCGGCATTGGTCTCGAGCCAACGATAGGGATCAACTATCGTCCGACCGAAATGGTCTTCCACGACGTCGACGCGCTTGGTTTGGGGATAGGATATGGTTGCCATGTCTGGGGCCTCCTGTGCCTGAGTGTTGGCTGTGCCCAGCAGAACGAGAGAAAGAATGGCGAGCACTGCAGTGTTCTGCATGGTTGTCCTTCGATCAGAATGGTCGACTTATGCGGAGATGGCTCCGTCACGGACCGCCGAACCGAGCGGCGATCGGGTGCTTGGTTAGACCGCTTAGCTTGCGTCAACCTTGCAGTCGGCAATGGAGTGATCGCTCAAAAGGTCCTGTCGTCGGGATGCCGACGCAATGTTGAGGCAAGCCTTCTCGTCCAAGAGAGTGTCTGGTGTTGCACGAGAGGCGGGTGAAAATGCGACTGCTGCTGGTTGAAGACGAGCCCGACATGGCCGCGCTGCTGCGCAGCGTGCTGGAAAAGCACGACTTCGTCACGGACAGCGCCCCGTCCATCGAGATTGCCATCGAGGCCATCGAGACGATTGCGCATGACCTGGTCCTGCTCGACCGCCAGTTGGGAGACGGCGATGGGGCGACACTCATCGCCTATCTGCGCAAGCGTCGACCCAATGTCCCTGTCGTCATCCTCTCGGCGCGCGGGGCCGCCGCGGATCGCGTTGAAGGCCTCAATCTGGGTGCCGACGACTATATCGCCAAGCCATTCGTCATCAACGAGCTGGTGGCCCGCTTGCGGGCCGTCTTGCGCCGGCCGACGCAGATGGCGTCCGAGCGTCTTGAAGTGGGCAATCTCAGCTTTGACCTCAACCAGGCCGAAGTCTTCATCGAGGGCGCGCGTCTCGATCTGCCGCGGATGGAATATCTGGTGCTCGAAAGCCTGATGCGCCGAGCCGGTCGCACGGTGCGACGGGGCGTTCTTGAAGAGGAAGTTTATGGCTCGGACGACGAAATCCAGTCCAATTCCTTGGAAGCCCACATTTCAAGGCTGCGTCGAAAATTGAGCGATGCCGGGGCACTCGTCTCGATCCAGCCGGTGCGTGGCGTGGGCTATTTCCTCAAGCACACCCCATGAGCCGGACAAAAACCAACAGGCTGGAACGCAAGCTCACCTTTCGCATGGTCCAGGTGCAGATCCTCGCGCTGCTGCTGTTCTTCGGCGGCTGCGTCTTCCCGCTGGTCGTCTACCCGATCTACCGCGAACTCGGCGACGCCAAGACCCTGGATATCACGGTCAGCGAGCCTTTTGCGCAGAGCCTTCGACCAGCCGGTGGTGGCACGATCGTGGTGATGCCAACCGCGGCCCTGCAGCAACTCATCGCCACCTATCCAGACATCTGGTTTCACGCCAGGACGGAGGCCGGCGCCACTGTCAGCATCGGCGCCATGCCGCCGATCTACCGCGCGATCGCCGAAACATCCTGGGACTTCGAAAGCTTTGACGCCAGAACACTCAACAGCGGCAAAGGCGGCATCGGGCTGCGCACCGAGCCATCCCCGGTGGGCACGGTGCGCATCATGACGGGCAATGGACCGGTGATCAGCGCTGCCAACATTATCGGCTGGGTTCTGGGTGCGCTGGCGGCCGGCATTGCCGTGACGGTGGTGATTGTCAGCGCCGTGGTCATCCCCATCGTCGTGCGCCGCGAAATGCGTGGCCTCAACGCCGCCGCCGCGCAGGCGAGGCTCATCCACAGCCATGCCCGCGGCGCCCGCCTCTCGCTTGACGACGTGCCCGACGAGGTCGCGCCGTTGGTGCTGTCGGTCAATGATGCGCTGACCCGTCTCGACCAATCCTATGTCGCGCGGGAGCGGTTTCTGGCCGATTCGGCCCATGAATTGCGGACGCCGATTGCCATCATGCAAACGCGCATCGAAGCCGAAGACCCGTTTCCGGCGCAGACGCGGCTGCTTGTCGACGTGGCGCGCCTATCCAGCCTCGCCGATCAATTGCTGGACCTGCAGCGCATGGATCTGACCGGCACGCGCTTCGGCCCCGTCGATCTCAACGAGGTGGCCAGCGAAGTGGTGGGCGATCTGGCGCCCCTGGCCAATGCGGCCGGCTATGAGCTGTCGCTGATCCCCGCCGATGGCCCCGTGATCGTCGATGGCGACACGGGCAGTCTCGTGCGGGCCCTGACCAATATCGTGCAGAACGCCGTCGCCTATGGTGGCCAACACGGGGAGATCCTCGTGCAGGTGGATCGCAATGGCAGCATGGCCATAAGCGACGAGGGGCCGGGCATCGCCAGGCACGAACGCGATCGCGTCCTCGAGCCCTTCTATCGCGTGACCCATACGACGCGCGGCACCGGTCTCGGGCTCAACCTGGTCGACATGATCATCCGCCGCCATCAGGGTCATCTTTCCCTGGGCGATGCGGCATCGGGCGGGGCCATGTTCGTCATCAGCCTGCCGCTTAAGTCGGCCTGACCGCAATAATCGATGGCGGGCAAAACGCCGTAAGCCTGAGGCAAGCTTGGTCCCCCATCTTGCGCTCGACGGTACCCATCAGGGTGTCCGTGTCCGGGCCGTGCATGGCTCGTGGAACAGTCTCAGGAGCTTCTCAATGCATATTCACCGCCTCCCCATCGCCACCGTATTCGCCGGTATGGCCGTTTTGTCTTCTGGAGCAGCCAGCCAGGCTGCCGATGTCGGATACCCTGTCCCCGCACCCGCTTTGTCCTATAGCGACGCGGGTCTGGCGGTGGCCACCGACGACTGGTCGGGCGCCTATGTCGGCGGCAGCATTGGCGGCCGCACGGAAGGCGATTTTGATTTCGATCTCGGCGATTACGGCCTCACCGCCGGCGCCCAGGCCGGCTATCTGCAGCAGCTGGGCATGTTCGTGCTGGGCGCTGAAGTCCAGGGCCTGTGGACGGACGAACTGCATTACGCCCTCACGCCAGGCGCCGGGTTGGCGCAGGACTGGTCGGTTGCCGCCAAGGGCAGGGCAGGCGTGGCCCTGGGCGACATGCTGCTCTATGGCACAGGTGGTGCGGTGTTTTCCGAACTCAAGGCCACCGGCGCCACGTCCTCGCCCAGCAACTGGCATGCCGGGGCCGTCTTTGGCGGCGGCCTCGAGCACAAGCTCGGCGACAATCTCAGCCTGCGCGCCGAATATCTCCAGACCCGGTTCTTCGATGTCGACAGCACGGTGGCTGGTGCCGCGCGCGAGGACGACCTCGTCAATCATTCCACAACCGTCGGCCTGAACTACCGCTTCTAGCGCCCCGGCGCCTTGTTCCCTGCATAGGGCAGGTCGGGCTCGATTCCCGCTATGGCGGAGGTCACCATGAGCCCGGCCTGTCCGGTGCACATTTGCATGTCGGGCTTGCCCTGCGACATCGAAGCCAGCTTTCTTCGTCGATGTGGCTTCTGGCGCGGAAAAAGACGCCGCATCGCCGACTTGGCCATCGATGGCGGCCGTACCGCGCAAGTCTTAGCTATGTCACCGCCGGGACGACGTCAGGCCAGGGGCTTGGAGAGGAAGGTGCGGGTGCGGCCGCGGGGAAAGTCGGGCAGGGCGCCGAACGCCGTGTAGCCAGCCTTCTGATAGACCTGCAGGGCCTGCGGGTTGAAGGTGTCGATATAGGCGCCGTGACAGCCGCGGGTCCGCGCCTCGGCCTCGGCCGCGGCGAGCATGCGCCCGGCCAGGCCCTGTCCGCGCTGGCTTTCGGCCACCCAGAGCCACTGGACGTAGAGCCAGCCCCAGGCGGTATAGCCGGACAGCCCGGCGACCAGGGTCTCGCCCTCATGCAACAGCACGGCGAGGGCCGCGCGGCCGGACGGGCCGACATCGGCGGCATTGAAGGCGCTGAGATTATCGCCCAGCTGCGCCAGGCTTGCCGCGTCGGGCTGGCCGGTCAGCGTCAGGGACAGCTCAGCCATGGCTGAGCCTGCCGCCGGTGAGGGGGTGGGGCGCGCCGGTCGTGGTGGGAAAGCTGATCGGCAGGTCGCGCAATACCCGTACGGCGAGGAAGGCAAAGCATTCCGCCTCGATGGCATCGCCGCGCAGGCCCAGCGTATCGGGGGCAATGGGCTCGACGCCGGCCCGGCTTTCCAGCATGGCCATGATGGCTGGGTTGTGCCTGCCGCCGCCGCAGACCACCAGCCGCTCGGGCCGGCGCGGCAGCAGGTCGAGCCCCTTGCCGACGGCGCCGGTGGTAAAGGCGGTCAGCGTCGCCGCGCCGTCTTCGGCACTCAGCCCGTCGGCCATGCGGGCAGAGAAGTCGAAGCGATCGAGCGATTTGGGATAGGGCGCGCTGAGATAGGGGTGGGTCAGCAATTGCGCCAGGCGCGCCTCGTCCACCGTGCCGCGCAGCGCCAGCTGCCCGTCGCGATCCATGTCGCCCAGGCCCAGGCCGCGGATGAAGTCGTTGATCGGCGCATTGGCCGGTCCGACATCGAAGGCGATCAGCTGGTCGGCGCCGTCCCACCAGGTGATATTGGCGACCCCGCCCAGATTGAGCACAGCGGTGCGGCCGTCGACATAGCCGAGGCGCCGGAGCAGAGCCTGATGATAGAGCGCGGCCAGCGGGGCGCCCTGGCCCCCGGCCCGCACATCGGCGGAGCGGAAATCATAGGCAACGCGGATCCCCAGCAGGTCGGCCATCAGCTGGCCATTGCCCAACTGCCGTGTGGCGCCGATGCGGCCCGGCTGCGGCGCACGATGCAGCACGGACTGACCATGAAAGCCGACAATGCCGATATC
>Ga0123337_10007223_pt1 | contig 10409 bp, 9 predicted proteins | sample frozenSSSSmetaG_FD_89792 | JGI IMG/M metagenome (GOLD analysis project Ga0123337, IMG submission 89792) | Glacier valley bacterial and archeal communities from Borup Fiord, Nunavut, Canada, to study Microbial Dark Matter (Phase II) -... | ecosystem: Environmental > Aquatic > Freshwater > Ice >...
AAGTACTTTTACTGCTGCCATCGCTTTTCCTTCATAATTGGTATGAAGTGTTCCATTCGCTCCAGGTACCTCGATTACCTTCATTCCTGCTCCTATTGCGATCCCCTTTAATAGGTCAACTGCAGAAATCATTGCACCCTTCTTATGATTTTTTTCCTCAAAGGAGGTGAGTTTAGGTCTTGTGCCCGCTCCCCAAAACCATAAAGAATTTGCTTTATTAAGTCCTTTCGCTTTTCGTTCTACGTTAATTGGGTGATTATTTAATATATCATAGCTCTTTCTCATCATTTCTCGTAGATCAGCCTGCTGAGGTAAATTTTCACCGATTACTCTTCCTAAAATATCATGGGGCTGAACTAAATCAACTATATTTCCCTTATCCCAAATAGTAAGATGACGGTAGCTTGTTCCGACATAAAACTTATAGCTGTCATTTTCCATTTCGCATCTTATGGCATCTATTAACACTGCTGCATCTTCCGTCGATATTTCACCGGAGCTGTGGTCAAGAATCGTCTTTTCCTCATAAGGTTTGTCATCCTCCGACAAGGTAACCACATTGCAACGTATTGCGATATCTGTTGCCTTCATGTCAACTCCAATGCTTAATGCTTCAAGAGGAGAACGCCCGGAATAATATACCTTGGGGTTATATCCCAGCACTGCTAGATTAGCGGTATCGCTACCTGGTTTCATACCTTTTGGTATGGTATGTGCAAGTCCCAGTTCTGATTTTGTAGCTAGAAGGTCTAACTGTGGAGTTTTTGCAGCCATCAAAGGCGTCTTGTTATTCAACTGGGCCAAAGGCTCATCAGCCATACCGTCCCCCAAAACTACAATGTATTTCATATACTCAAATCCTTTCCTCTCTAAATACGTGCCCCTATTCAAACTTATCTTCTTTCATGCATTAATAATATAAATAAAAAACTTATTGATTTATATAAGGTTAAAATTTTGCTTATATTACAGATTCAATCGTAATAGTTATTTATAAATATAACAACTTGAAACCAAATAATTAAAATCTTACCCTAATAACGTTTATCACACCCGGCACAATCTCTCTTTTTTCTTTTAATTCCTGCTCCGTCATCAATGGTGTAATAAAAGCATATTCTTCAGAATTAATATCTTCTACTGTAACCACCTCAACCTCACCAAATAAATCTTTGATTGCTTCCTTTTGATCATTTACGTTACCCGCGATACGGATAAAAAATTTATGCTCGACCTGGTTGATATCCGTTAACTCTAGTTTTTTACTGCTCCAGATTGTCCAAATATTTTTACCCAAATGCTTAGCAGCATCCACAATATCAGCAACCACGGCACTTGCTGTAGGTAGTTTACCTGCGCCGCTTCCGTAAAACATTACATCACCTATTACATTGCCTCTGACAAAGATACCGTTAAACACATCATTGACGCTATATAAAGGATGATTTGCCTTAATCATCACGGGGGCAACCATGGCATAAACTTTTTCGTCGTTTTCCCTAATACTCGAAGCAAATAATTTAATTCTTGCTCCGATTGCCTTTGCATATTTGATATCAGTAGCTGTAATGTGTGTAATTCCCTCCGTGTAAATATCTTCAAAATCCACCTGCATGCCAAAGGCAAGAGATGAAAGAATCGCTATTTTCCTGCAGGAATCATGGCCCTCTATATCAGCAGCGGGATTGCGTTCTGCATAGCCCATATTTTGAGCATCCTTTAATGCTGTATCAAAATCCAAGCCTTCCTCACTCATTTTTGATAGAATATAATTCGTAGTACCATTTAAGATACCGGTTATTTCAACAATTTCATCAGCTGTCAGGGATTGATTGAGTGGACGGATAATTGGAATACCACCGCCGACACTTGCTTCAAATAGAAAATTTAAATTTCTTTCCTTCGCTAGATCTAGAAGCTCCGCTCCATGCTTTGCTACTAATTCTTTATTCGAAGTAACAACACTTTTTCCTTTTAAAAGAGCCTTTTTGACAAAGGTATAAGCAGGCTCTACGCCACCCATGACTTCAACTACAATTTTAATTTCAGGATCCTCTAATATGATATTAACATCGTGGACCAGCTTTTCCATAATCGGATCTCCCGGAAATTCTCTCAGATCCAAAATGTATTTAATGTTAATTCTATCTCCGGCTCTCTTTTTTATGCTCTCGCCATTGGTTCCTAATACCTCTACCACACCAGAACCAATCGTGCCATACCCAAAAATCGCTATATTTATCATCGCTGCTCCTCCATTCGTTGCTACTTCATCCATACTTATACCATCGCTTATTGTATGTTACTATTAAAGATCTATCATTCTCTGGATACTATCTTAACATAATGGACTCCATCCAGAGCTTCTATTCCCTCGATTAGTGCTGACGTGCTATCAGTTTGCGGCAAGATTTCTATGCTTATTGTTAGTAGCGCAATTCCATTCACCGGAATACTCTGATGAATAGTAAGAATATTCGCTTCGCTTTTTGCCACTTGGTTTAAGACCTTTGATAGCAGTCCCGGTTTATCATCCATCTGAAGCATAACAGTAATTGTCTTTCCTCTTGTATTCTCATAAAAAGGGAAAATATCATCACGATATTTATAAAATGAACTCCTACTGATTTCCACTGCATCCGTTGCTTCCTGTACGGTCATGACACGTTCAGAATCCAGAAGTCTCTTGGCTTCTACGACCTTTAGCAGAACCTCAGGTACTGCTTTCTTTTTTACTATAAAATATTGATCTCCATTCATACTTAAGTACCCCCTGCAGATAATATCGAATAAGTTTATAGTACCCGATTTATTTATGTCCCATCATTCATAGCATATTGCTTTCACTGCGAAAGCCGTGTGTGTATTGCAGATACAACTGTCTTTCTAAGAAAGATATATTACCACATATTTATTCATAATGCAACTACTAATTTCACTAAATTAGCTTAAAAAATAAAAATGGCTACTTCAGGTTAACCCAGCAGTAGCCATAACATAAATAATAAGTTGTGTATTGAAATCTTTTTATAATATTTTTGATAAGAATTCTTGTAGTCTAGGATGCTTGGGATGTTCAAAAAATTTATCAGGAGAGTTTTGCTCCACGATTTTACCTTCATCCATAAATAGGATACGAGTAGCAACCTTTTTTGCAAACCTCATCTCATGGGTAACTACGACCATCGTCATTCCCTCATCGGCCAACTGCGCCATAAGATCAAGAACTTCCCCTACCATTTCCGGGTCGAGTGCAGAGGTTGGTTCATCAAATAGCATAACATCAGGATTCATAGCAAGTGCACGGATAATAGCGATTCGCTGCTTTTGTCCACCGGATAGCTGATTAGGATAGGCCTGTGCCTTTTCGGTTAATCCTATCCTTTTTAATAATTCCATTGCTCTTTGATCTGCTTCTTCTTTTGTCATTAATCCTAATGTGATCGGTGATAAGGTAATATTTTCTTTCACCGTTAAATGAGGAAAGAGGTTAAACTGTTGAAATACCATTCCCATTTTACGACGGATTAGGTTAATATTATTTTTTTTGTCCGTTAAATTATTGCCTTCAAACCAAATTTCACCCTCCGTAGGCATTTCAAGCAAATTAAGGCACCTTAGGAAGGTTGATTTTCCGGAACCAGAGGGACCTATTACAACCACTTTTTCCCCTTTTTCAATCGTTTCATCTATACCGTTTAGTACCATATGATCTCCGAAAGCTTTTTTTAAATTTTTAGTGATGATCACCTCTTGCCAACCTCCTTTCAAATAGAGTCAAAAGCCTGGATAGCCCCATGACTATGACTAAATAGCACCCTGCTGCAATAATGAGCGGCGGAAGAATGACCCACGTGCGAGATCCTACATATTGGGCGGCTTTTAGTAAATCCGTCACAGCTATTATACCGGCAACGGAGGTTTCCTTGATTAATGTAATAAATTCGTTTCCAAGAGCGGGTAGAATGTTTTTAATAGCCTGAGGTACTACAATCAATCTCATTGTCTGCATATAGTTAAGTCCAAGTGTCCGTCCTGCTTCCATCTGCCCTCTGTCAATTGATTCAATTCCGGCCCTTATAATTTCTGCTACATAAGCACCAGAATTAATTCCGAAGCATACAGCACCGACAATAATTTCATTCGTATTCCTGGATGTAAAAACCAGATTATAAATGATCAAAAGCTGTACCATCAGGGGAGTTCCACGGATAATATTAATGTACACATTGCAGATAGCCCCTAACCATCTCATCTTATAATTGGTTGCCGAAACCTTAACCACAGCTACAATTACGCCGATTGCAATACCAAGTATAATTGCCATCAGCGAGATTAGAAAGGTAACCTTTAACCCCTCAAGATATGCCAGGTACCGTTTATCCGGTATTAAGGCATCATAAAAGGATTGATAAAGCTTCCAACCCCATAAGCGAAATTGCTCCAATTTATTCCCTCCATATTATTAACAAATATTTTATTGTTTCCTTCAATCATTGTATTATAGCCAAATTTGGCTGAATAATTTCTAAGTAAAGGTATAAAGATAGAGGCTGTTTCAAAAGAAGAAAGCAGCCCCTACCATAAATATCACTAGGATATATCCTTCCCACATATTACTTCTTTGTGTGGTTTGTAGTAAATTCCTCAATTTTGCCATCATCTTTTAACTGCTGGATGACTGTATTAATTTGATCTAACAATTCAGTATTCCCTTTTTTAACTGCAATCGCATATTTATCTTCAAATAATGTACTATCAAGGATAATAAGCTTAGGATTTGCAGCCACCATATCTTCAGCAGGAAACTGATCCATTACGATACAGTCAATCTTACCATTCTTTAAGTCCTCTGCTGCTTGAGCAAATTTAGTGTAACGCTTAATTTCCTTTGTTTCGATATTCTCTTCTACATAGAAATCAGCGATATTTCCCTGTTGAACGCCGACAATCTTTCCAGCTAAATCCTCCACGCTGGCAACCATAGGATTTTCCTTGTTTACAACAACTACCTCTGTGGAATTTACATAATCGATAGAGAAATCCATTACTTTCTGACGTTTCTCATCTACGGATACACCTGCTGCCACGAAATCAATTGTTCCGTTTTGTACAGCCAGTAATGCACCATCAAATTCCATGTTCTTAATTTCAAGTTCTTTTCCCATGCTGTCTGCAATAGCCTTAGCAATGTCCATATCAATACCTACTACATCATTGCCTTTCATGTACTCATAAGGAGCAAAACCTGCTTCCGTACCGACAATAAGCTTGCTCTCTGTGGCAGCTGTATTTTCTGTGGTATCTTTATTTTCTTCCGCATCAGTATCATCTTTCGTACCACACCCAGCAAGTACACTTGCCATAATTACTAAAAAAATCAATAAACCTAATAATTTCTTTTTCATCTTTTTCCACAACCTCCATCTTTTTGGAGGTTTTACCTCCCATCTTTTTGGAGGTTTTACCTCCCATCTTTTTGGAGGTTTTACCTCCCATGCTTTTCGAGATTTTCCCTCCTACTATTGGAGTTCCTCTGTTGATATTTTAAATATATTTTATTTACTTGATTTATTTTTTGATAAGAATTGCTTAATATTATTTTGTTCTTCTTCCGAAAGAATTCCATTATGATTTATTAGAATTATCAATCGGCCGTTAATATTCGTTACAGATTTCACATAAGAAGTGTCTTTGCACTTAACAATAGAGGGAATTTCGTTTATTTGCTCGGGTAATAACGATACAATTTCCTGCATTTTATCAACCTCATACGCAATTAAAATTCCATTTGAGGTTATTATAATCCACCTTGTTTCATCATTAGGTTCTAGGTCTTCTAACCCAAATTTTCTACGCAGACTATATACCGGTATCGTATCTCCTCTTAAACACATCATCCCTTTAATATTCTTCGGAGAATTTGCTACCGGTTCAATGGTGGTGGATTTCTCAATCACATTTACATCCATAATATCGAACCCATATTCTGCCTCTCCGAGACTAAAAATAGTTTGCTTTGTGCTTTGCATACTTACCCCTCCTCCTAAATCTTTTGTAAGCTTTTAATTGTTTTGCGCATTCCATTTCAGATATGCATTAATAAATGGATCTAAATTACCTTCCAAAACGCTTGCAGCATTTCCAACTTCTTCATTCGTTCTGTGATCCTTTACCAAGGTATACGGTTGCATGACATAGGACCTAATTTGATTGCCCCAGCCAATTTCCTTAACCTCTCCACGAATACCCGAGATTTTATCCTGATTTTCTTGTTGCTTTAATAGGAAAAGCTTTGCTTTTAACATCATCATCGCTTTTGCCTTATTCTGAAGTTGAGAACGTTCATTTTGGCACTGTACTACAATGTTTGTAGGTATATGCGTAATTCGGACTGCTGACGAGGTTTTATTAACATTTTGACCACCAGCCCCGCTAGAATGGTAAGTATCAATCCTTAGTTCCTTATCATCAATCTCAATTCCGGTGTCTTCTTCTATATCAGGCATAACATCACAGGAAGCAAAGGAGGTCTGTCTTTTACCTGCAGCGTTGAACGGTGAAATGCGAACTAATCGGTGCACTCCTCGTTCTGATTTGAGATAACCGTAAGCATTGATACCGTTTATTTGCAGGGTAACAGATTTTAATCCTGCTTCTTCTCCATCCAAAAAATCCAGAATTTCCGAAGTATAACCCTTTTTATCCGCCCATCTCTGGTACATTCGGCAAAGCATACTTGCCCAATCGCAGCTCTCTGTTCCACCTGCACCTGCATGCAGGGTAAGAATGGCACTATATTTGTCGTAGTCTCCGGATAAAAGTGTTTCCAATTTTAAGCTCTCAAGCTCCTGGACAAACAGATCTAATGCCTCTTTTATCTCTGGAATCAGTGTCTCGTCATTTTCTTCGTAACCCATCTGAATTAGAGTCTGAACATCTTCGAATTTTCCCTTAAGAAGCCCAAATTCTTCTATTGTATCCTTCAGATTTTTCAACTCTTTCATTAAGCCTTGCGCATTTTCAGTATTATCCCAAAAACCAGATTCTTCCATGGTTTGTTCTATTTCTTTTACTCGCGTACTTTTATTAGCGAGGTCAAAGTGAATCCCCCACTTCAAGTAGTGGTTTCTCATATGTGCCCAGTGTATATTTATACTGATCTAATTCTACCACGATACCACCTCTTTCATAATTATTATATAATAAGAACAATAAAATTGCAACTGTAATGTATAAAAATACAATAGGTATTAAGGTTCCTATGCATTTCTTCCACAGCATTGTTTATATTTTCTGCCACTACCACAAGGACAAGGATCATTCGGTTGAATTTTCTTACTAGTTCTTTTCACCGGAGCATTCGCGACACTTTCATCCCTGTTCGTTCCGGTAACCTTGGCAACCTGTTCTCTTTCAACCTTCTGTTCAATTCGAACGTGCATCAATGCTTTTATAGTATCCTCACGAATTGCGTTTGTTAATTCATCGAACATTTCAAAGCCCTGGAATTTATATTCAACTATAGGTTGACGTTGTCCATATGCCTGTAGACCAATTCCTTAGCGGAGCTGATCCATATCATCAATATGGTCCATCCACTTACGGTCAATTACCTTTAATAGAATAACACGTTCTAATTCTCTGATATGCTCAATCTCAGGGAACTCAGCTTCCTTTGCTTCATAAAGCTTTACAGCGTCCTCTTTTAATTGTTGCATCAGATCATCTTTCTTTAAGCGTTTTGTCTGCTCCTGCGTTAATTCAATTCTCGGCAATGGAATAATAGGCAATATAAGATTATTTAACTCTACAAGATCCCACTCCTCCGGAAGTTGGTCATCGCTAATACAGACATTTACACTTCCCTCTACCGTATCCGTAATCATACGGTAAATAGTGTCCCTCATACTTTCACCGTCAAGCACTCTTCTTCTTTCGGTATAAATAATCTCTCTTTGCTCATTATTTACTTGGTCATATTCCAATAGATTTTTTCTAATACCATAGTTATTGCTTTCAATCTTCTTCTGAGCTTTTTCAATGGCATTGGTAAGCATCTTATGTTCAATCTGCTCTCCATCCGGCATACCCAGCGAATTAAATATTCCCATTAAACGCTCAGATCCGAATAACCGCATTACATCATCTTCCAAGGAGATGAAAAAACGGGATTCACCTGGATCTCCCTGTCTTCCGGCACGTCCTCGCAACTGGTTATCGATACGTCTTGCTTCATGACGTTCTGTTCCGATAATTTTTAAACCACCTACTTCAACAACACCTTGCCCAAGTTTGATATCCGTACCACGTCCAGCCATATTGGTAGCAATTGTAACGGAACTAAACTGACCTGCATCTGCAACAATTTCTGCCTCTAGCTCATGAAATTTCGCATTCAATACCTTGTGAGGTATATTATGTTTTTTAAGTATGTTACTGATTTCTTCGGAAGACTCAATTGTAATAGTACCAACCAAAACAGGCTGTCCCTTTTTATGAGATTCTATTGTTTCCTGTATAATTGCACTTAATTTTTCGTTTTTTGTTTTATATACTGCATCCTGATGATCCATACGTGCTACTGGTACATTAGTAGGGACTTCAATAACATCCATTCCGTATATTTCCCTGAATTCCTGCTCTTCAGTTAAGGCAGTACCGGTCATACCACTTTTTTTCTTATACTTGTTAAAAAAGTTTTGAAATGTAATTGTTGCAAGTGTTTTACTTTCTCTCTTAACCTTAACGTTTTCCTTCGCTTCAATTGCCTGATGCAGACCATCGCTGTATCGTCTGCCCGGCATGATACGTCCGGTAAACTCGTCCACGATTAGTACATCATTATCCTTAACTACATAATCCTTATCACGAAACATCAAATTATGCGCTCTCAAAGCCAAAATAATATTGTGCTGTATTTCTAAGTTCCCTGGATCAGCCAAATTCTCGATGCTAAAGAATTTTTCTACTTTTCTAACACCTTCCGCAGTCAAGTGAACATTCTTTTCTTTCTCATTAACAACAAAATCGCCTTCCTCTTCAATCTCTTCCTTCATAAGAGCGGCCATTTTTGTAAGTTCGGCACTTTCTTTACCCTTGACTAATTGTCTGGCAAGAATGTCGCACACGCGATATAATTCTGTTGATTTACCGCTCTGTCCAGAAATAATTAAGGGAGTTCTTGCTTCATCAATTAAAACGGAGTCGACCTCATCGATAATAGCATAATATAATTCACGCTGTACTAATTGTTCCTTGTATATAACCATATTATCTCTCAGATAATCAAATCCCAGTTCGTTATTAGTAGCATAAGTAATATCACAGTTATAGGCAGCTCTTCGTTCCTCTTTTTCCATACTGTTTAAGATAACGCCAACCTTCAAGCCTAAAAATTCATGGATTTGTCCCATCCACTCAGAATCACGTTTTGCCAAATAATCATTGACAGTAACAATATGAACGCCCTTACCCTCTAAAGAATTTAAATAAGCGGGTAAAGTAGATGTTAGGGTCTTACCTTCACCGGTACGCATCTCTGTGATTCGCCCTTGATGCAGAATGACTCCACCCATTAACTGAACCTTGAAATGTCTCTGTCCAATTGCTCTCTTTGCGCCTTCTCTAACTACTGCATATGCTTCTACCAATATATCATCTAGAGTTTCCCCATTTTTTAACCTGTTTTTAAATTCTCCGGTTTTCGCTCTTAATTCTTCGTCTGAAAATTTTTCATATTCAGGTTCTAGTGCCTCTATTGCGTCAACGATTGGTAACAGCCGCTTAACTTCTCTCTCGCTATGAGTACCAAATATCTTATCCATTAATCCCATTTTATGCTCACTCCTATACTAATAAAAATTCTATCAAATCATATTGTAACATTTACCTTGTTACTATTCAACTTAATTTTATTGCCTGCCATAATTATCATTCGGCTAGCTCTATCTGATTTCATAACTTGTGTATTGCTTATACTGCTCCTATCCTTGAGGCTATGAGATTGTCTGCAATGGCAGCCAACTCATTAACAAAAAAGCCGCCCTTAACCTGGGCGGCTCTCCTTCTCTATTTAGTTAACGCTTTCATTTAATATTCCGGTTCAATGAGACCGTAGGTATTACCTTTTCTTTTATAAACAACATTCACTTCATCTGTTTGTGCATTGCGGAAAACATAAAAGTTATGACCTAATAATTCCATCTGAACACATGCTTCCTCAGCATCCATAGGTTTTATTGCAAACCTCTTTGTTTTAACAATTTGAATTGTGTCATCTTCATAATAATCATCCTCCATAAAAGCTTGATTAAAATTTGAGGATGCTTGCTTATGGTCAATTAATTTATTCTTATACTTTCTTAATTGACGCTCAATGATTTCTTCTACTAAGTCAATAGAAACGT
>Ga0123337_10007227_pt1 | contig 10403 bp, 10 predicted proteins | sample frozenSSSSmetaG_FD_89792 | JGI IMG/M metagenome (GOLD analysis project Ga0123337, IMG submission 89792) | Glacier valley bacterial and archeal communities from Borup Fiord, Nunavut, Canada, to study Microbial Dark Matter (Phase II) -... | ecosystem: Environmental > Aquatic > Freshwater > Ice >...
GCAACCGGGATTAGGGCAGCCAGCAGGACGATCACCGGCCAGTCGATGGCAGTATAGATCTGGCGCAGCGGAACGGTGCGCAACAGCATCGAGGCAATCACCCCCAACGTGAAAGCTACCGCCGCCGGCAGCAGCCCGGCGGTGACAATGCCCACTGATCCCAGCATGATGGCGCTCGCGATGATCGCCATGCGCTTGTCGGGGATGCGTAACTCGCGCTCGCCCAGCGGCACGCAACCGGTGTCATTGACGAATTCCGACACTATTTCGGCGGGGCCCTGCATCATGAGCAGATCGCCCGATTTCAGTGTGAGCGTCCGCAGCCGTGACTTCGGCCGGTGTCCCTCACGCGACACCGCCAGGAGGTTCAGTCCGTAACGCGTACGCAACCGCAGATCGGAGGCTGAGCGGCCGACTATGCTGGAGCTGGGCAATACGACAAGTTCGCGTAGCACGATGTCCTCATCTCGCTTGCTGTCGCCGTCATCTGTTTCATCCTGCGCCTGGCCAGGCGACTTCTTCGCGTTCTCGTCCTCCTCGCCCTCTGCAGTCGACGGCCCCTGTTCTTCCAACTTGACGCCGAAGACCGACAGCGCCTCGGCCAGCGCTTCGACGTCCGCCTCGATCACCAGAATGTCTCCGGCGCGGATGTGTCTGCCGCCATGCGGCGCGGTCATCCGAACCTCGTTGCGTACAAGGCCTACAATTTGCGCCTCGCTGACCTCAATCTGCCGCTCGAATGCCCGCAACGTCAGGCCGACTGCCTTACTGTCCTCGGGCACGCGCACTTCGGTCATATAGGCGCCTGTCTCGAAGCCCTTGGTGTCGACCGCTTTGCGGGCGGGCACCAGGCGCCAGCCAACCAGTGCGACAAAGGCCACTCCGAGCACTGCCACCGCGACCCCGACCGGAGCAAAGTCGAACATCGCGAAATGGCCCAATCCCGCCTCGGCGCGAAACCCCGAAACGATCAGGTTCGGCGGTGTGCCGATCAGCGTGGTCATGCCGCCCAGGATGGTGCCGAATGCCAATGGCATCAACACCTGGCCGGGCGACATGTCCAGTCGGCGGGACAGTTGCACCGCAACGGGCATCAAGAGAGCCATGGCGCCCACATTGTTCATGAAGCCCGACAGGAGCGCCCCCAGTCCCATCAGCACGGCCATGCCGGTCAGTCGCCCCGGCTCGCGTGGCAGCACGGTGCGAGCCAGCCAGTCCACTGCGCCGGTGCTTTGCAGGCCCTGGCTCAGCACCAGAACGCAGGCCACGGTGATTACAGCCGGATGGCCAAAGCCGGCAAATGCGTCCGCCGCTGGCACCAGCCCTCCCACGACGCAGGCCATCAACGCCAGTAGCGCCACTATGTCGTGCCGGAACCTTCCCCACAGAAACAGCGCCATTGTTGCAAACAGAATGGCAAAGATCAGGATTTGCGACGTGGTCATTTGCAGGGCTCGCTTTGCTCAAAGGCGGAAAGGCAGCTTACGCGAATTTCTGTTCAAAGCCGGTCAATCTGCAATCGGCCCGAATGAGCCATCGGCGCGACCGCATTCGCAACGGCTGCGTTCCGACATGCGGCAACCAAAAGCAGACAGGCAGTTGCCGGCCCCATTATTGCCGTAGCCCGCGCCCTGATGGATGGCAGAAATGGGGTCGATAGCGGTCGGGCAGAAATGCGCCCAAATCGATCGTTCAGACCGCCTCTCCGATTTCCGAAAAGCAGCCGGTCCGCTCAAGTCGAGGTTATGGAAATGATCGGTGGACAGCGGACAGGCAGCTTTCGGTGAAAAAGCCAGGAAGCTGCCAATCGGGACCGCTCAATCCAAGTCGGCATCGATTTTGACGATCTTGCCCTTCCCGTTCATGGAGATATCCAGAACGCCGGTCTCATGACCGAAATCGCCGGTAAAATCGACATGCACCAAGGCACGCTGATCACCGGTCCTTTCGACGGAGAGGACTTTGGTGGACGTGTGGTAACCAACGAAGAACTGCTCGAGATAGCGGCGGACGCCGGCCGTGCCTGCGAACGTGTCGCCAACGGACACGTCGTCGATGACGGCGTCGGTGGCAAACAGGGTCAGGGCCGTCTCGACGTCGAAGGCATTGGTCGCCGCGATGAGGCGGGTGATGAGGTCTTGCATGCTGGTCTCCTGTTCCTGGATCAGATGAGGTAGCCGCCTGAGACTTCGATCGACTGGGCATTGATCCAGCCATTGGCGTCAGACAGCAGGCTGGCCACGACCCTGCCCACATCGTCAGCTCCCCCGACGCGGCCCAGCGCCGTCTGGCCCGCCAGCATGGCCTCGAATTCGTCATTGAGGCCGCCACCCAGCTCGGTGCGGATGGCGCCCGGGGCAATCGAATTGGCCCGAATGCGACGGGGACCGAATTCCTTGGCCATGTAGCGGGTAAGCACCTCAAGGCCGCCCTTGAACGCGGCATAGGGCGCGACGCCGGCCGTAGCGACGCGGCTCGTGGCGCTGACCATGTTCAGAATATGGCCGCCATCGGCCATCAGCGGCAGCAGCTTCTGGCTGAGGAAGAACGGCCCCTTCAGATGCACGTTGAACAGGCCATCGAATTGCGCTTCGGTGACCACGGGGATTGGCGCGTAGAGCCCGTAGCCGGCATTGTTGACGAGACCATCAAAGTCGGCGCGCTGCCACTTGCTCTGCAAGGTGCTGGCGACGGCATCGTGGAAGGCCGCAAAGGAGGCGCTGATGCCCACGTCGAGCTGCAGCGCGACTGCCTGACCGCCAGTCTCCTCGATGCTCTGCACGACACTTCGTGCTGCATCCGGGTTCTGGTTATAGGTGAGAATCACGCCCATACCCGCCTGCGCGCAGGCCCTGGCGGCGCTGGCGCCGATACCGCGACTGCCGCCCGTGATGATAACGATGTTCATCTGCTTCTCCTGTGGTTGTCCTGAGGACAGCAATAGGTAACCGAGCAGGGCACCGCTCATCCGATCCTGGCTGGAAATTGCCTATTCCTGCTTTGTCGACATTCGGCCCGCCCGCGTGATGCCGGCAGGCCCGGCGATCAGTAGCCGTTGCCGCGAATGCCGCTGCTGGCGCGGATCGATTCACCGGTGACGCAATGGGCCTCCGCGGATGCAAGGAAGACGGCCAGCGGCGCAATATCCTCGGGGTGCCCCATGCGACCGAGCGGCGTGCCGGCTATGGTGTTCTGCTGCGGTCGCCTTCTCTGTCGGCTATGAGAGTGCATCGCGGTTCGGCCGGGAATATGCCTGCATGTATGGGCTGCCGCCGGTGCGCGACATGGCCCGTTTCCGCACGCCGAACGCCAGGGGCGGCAGTTCCGTGGACCTGTCCGGACAAGCCACAGCATAAGATTGACCCTGGTATCAGGCGGCCCGGAAGGCCTGCGTGGTTTTTGCCAGGTCCTTTGATGGGGGCAGGCCGAAGAGCCGCGCATATTCGCGGCTGAACTGGTTGGGGCTTTCATAACCGACGAGGAAAGCCACGGAAGTGGCATTGCCCTGGCCGCCGAGCAGCAGCGAACGCGCATGCAGCAGGCGCACCCGCTTCTGGTATTGCAGCGGGCTGAGGGCCGTCACCGCCTTGAAGTGGCGGTGAAACGCCGAAACGCTCAAGGCGACCATATCGGCCAACTCTTCCATCCGGATCTGCGTGGCGAAGTTGCGCCGGATCCAGGCGATGGCGACGCTGATCCGGGACAGGGCCGTGTCCGGCGTCGCAATATCGCGCAGCATCCAGCCCTGCGGCCCCTGCAGCACGCGGAACAGGATTTCCCGCTCATAGGCCGGCGCGAGCGCGGCGATCTCGTCGGGGCGGTCCAGCAGCCGCATCATCCGCAGCCAGGCGTTGAGCAGTTCCGGCGTCACCGGTGCCACCGAAAACCCCGAATCGAACAATTGCCCACCCAGGGGCTTGGGCAGTTCCGCCAGAAGGTTGGCAATGATGGTCGGCTCAAGCGCGAGCTTGACCGCCAGATAGGGTTGCCCATCGCTCGACGGGTGGACGGCCCCGGCGGCCGGCAGGTCGACGGACATCACGAAATAGGTCGCCGGATCATAGTCGAAGGTCTGCTCACCCACGGTCATGGTTTTGCTGCCGGTCAGGATCAGGTTGATCATCGGCTCGTAGACCGCGGACAGCTGATGCTCGGGCACCTCGCCCTGCACCATGGCGACGCGCGGAATGCCGGTTTCGGTGATGCGGTTCTCCGCCCGGGCGGCCAGTTTTCGCAATTCGTGCAGTTGCTGTTCCATGGCCGGACACTGTCAGAGCCGGCGCGGCACCGCAAGCGCGGAGCAGGATCAGGCAAGCAATGCGGAGAAACGGGTGAGTGCGCGACGTGGCGGGCGCCTAGGTTCGATCGCAGTGCGACCATCCCCGATGGTCCTTTGAAGGAATCCACCTGCTATGACAAAACTGATGCTCTACGGGGCCACCGGCTATACCGGTCGTCTGATCGCCGCGGCGGCCAAGGTCGCCGGGACGCCGCTCATTCTGGCCGGGCGCAGCCAGGCGCCGCTGGCCCAGTTCGCCACCGAACTCGGTCTCGACTATCGCGTGTTCGGCCTCGATGACGCGACGGCCATTGACGCGGCCCTGGCCTATGTCGATGTGATCATCAATGCCGCGGGGCCATTCATGCGCACCGCATCGGCCCTGATGCAGGCTGCCATCCGCAGTCACGTGCATTATATCGACGTCGCCGCCGAACTCGACAGCTACCAGCTGGCCGAAACCTTGGACGAGCAGGCCAAGGCCGCCGGCGTCATGCTGATGCCGGGCGGTGGCGGCAGCGTCGCCATGCTGGGGAGCCTCGCCGCCCATGCCGTGGCGCGGGTGACCGGGGCCAGCCGCATTCGCACTGTCCTGCATGTCAGAGGGGGCATGTCGCGGGGTTCGGCGATCAGCGCCACCGAGAACGTCACCACCGGCACCTTGGTCGTCGAGAATGGCCAACTGGTCAGCCTTTCGACCGGTGCGATCCAGCAATTCGACTTCGGCCATGGCCCGGTTGATAGCTTCGCCGTGACCTTGCCCGATCTCATCACCATCGGGCGGTCAACTGGCGTCGCTGATATCGAGACCTTCGTGCATGTGACGGGGGGCGGTTTCCCGCAGGGCGACCTGGCCGCGCTCCCCGACGGCCCGACCGAGGATGAACGCCTGGCCAACCGCTATCAGGCGGCGATCGAGGTCACCGCTGCCGATGGACAAATCGTGCGGTCGCGACTCGACACGGTGAACGGCTACAGCTTTGCCGCCATGGCGGCCGCCGAAGCCGGGCGACGGGCGCTGGGCGGCGCGGTCCGTCCGGGGTTCCAGACCCCGGTAGAGGTCTTCGGCGGCGACTTTGCCCTCAGCATTGGCGATACGACGATCGTCGATCTCTGATCTGGCTGACAGCATTGGACTGCGCCCGGGTATTGCTCCGGGCGCAGTCCTTCGACAGAAGTGGTTGGCGTTCAGTAGCCGGCGCCGCGCACGCCGCCGCTGGCACGGATCGCCTCGCCGGTGACCCAATGGGCGTCGTCGGATGCCAGGAATACGGCCACCGGCGCGATATCCTCGGGCTCGCCGAAGCGGCCCAGCGGGGAGCCGGCCAAGAGCTTCTCGCCGAACGCGCCGGCAAAATTGCCATCGGTGAGCGGCGTATTGGTCAGGCCCGGCAGGATCGAATTGACCCGGATATTGCGCGGCCCCAATTCCCGCGCCAGGGCAAAGGTCATGGTATCGATCGCACCCTTGGTGGCCGAATAGACGCTCGAGGATGGGCTCGGGTCGGTGCTCAGGATCGAACTCAGGTTGATGATGCTGCCGCCGCTCTCGCCGAACAGCTTCAGCGCCTCGCGGATGCCCAGGAAGACGCCCAGCACATTGACGTTGAACTGGTGGTGAAAGGCCGCCTCGGTCAGGTCGGCCACCATCTCGTATTGCGACACGCCGGCATTGTTCACCAGCACGTCCAGCCGGCCATACTGGGCCTTCACCTGCTCGAACAGACGAACCACATCCGCCGACTGGCTCATGTCGGCCTGCACGGCAATGGCCACACCGCCCGCTGCAGCGATGTCGGCGACTACGGCATCGGCCCGCGGCTTGCTGGTGGCATAGTTCACCACGACGCGGGCGCCTTCGGCAGCCAGCGCCCTGGCAATGCCGGCGCCAATGCCGCTCGACGCGCCGGTTACAACGGCAACTTTTCCGCTCAATTTCATAGGATCACACTCGCGCTTGGATAGTCGCGAGCATCAGTGCCCATCGACATCTGAAAGGTAGAGTGGCCAGGACGGAAATGCGTGCCGGTTTCTATCGACCTCTTGCCCATTCTTCTCACGCTTGACCAACAGGAGCGGATCCGCAATGTCACCGCGGCCGTGCACCTGACCCTGTTGGCTTTCGCGCCCAACGGCAGCTTTAAGGATGCTGCAAGCTCATTTCGAAGGTCCGTATTGGGGCGCTTGCTGCCAGTCGGCAAAGCTGAACCTGTCGGGTGGCTAGCGCCGGACTTCTCGCCATACGCCGAAGACGACCACCGCCACGTCATCACGGACAGCCCTCGGCTCGTCTGCGACGAGCGTGGCGAGGTCATCACTCAACAGCGCGTGCGTCCGTAGATGCACGCACTGCGCCGTGGAATCCTCTTCAGTCACGAAGGTCAGAGAGCGAGTTCGGTGTAGACTTCTTCAAAGCGCTCGCCGACCTTCTTGGGCACCTTGACCGCCTTGACGGCGTCGAGATTGGCAAGGTCGTCGCCAACGAAAATCAGCCCGACCATGCCCATGGCAAAATGGGGCGTACACTTGACGCCATAGACGCCGGCAACGTCGAAAGTGACGGTGTAGGTTTCGTTGACCTTGCTTTTGAAGGGCTCGACGCCTTCGGGCAGCATGTCCTTGATGGTTTCGACATTGTGGCCCTTGTCGGTGGGGATGAAGGTCACCGTGTCGCCCGGCTGCACCTGAACGAAGGCGGGCTCGAACACCATGCTGCCCGCCACACCCTTGTTGAGCATGTGCACATCGAAATCAGCGGCAAAGGTGGGTGCGACCGCAAGCCCCGCAAGGGCAAAAACCGCGATCACAGTCTTGAGAGTGTTGCGCATCAGTGAATTCCTTCAATTCAAGGTCCATCCGTGAACCCATTGACCGTTCTCTATGCGCGTAACTGCTACCTATCTTTGATGCAGAACAAATACCCGCTGAATTTTTATTCAGAAGTATCAAGCGTTTATTTGCGCCCGATCAAACAAGAAGGACCAGATCGCCAGTAATAGAGACGTTATGGGCCCACGACAGTCGAGCCCAAAGATAGGACAGACAGATGGCCGATTTCCCGAGAATTTCCCGCCGCGCCTTACTTGCCGGTGCAACTGCAGTTGGCGCCGCAGCACAGTTCGCGTCCATGTTGACCGCGGCCGCGCAGGAAGCCGCTGCCAGCGCTGCCGCCATCGATTTGAGCACGCTGGAGCGGGTGAAGGTCGAGCTCGTGGCGCCGCCTTTTGTCCATGCGCATGATCAGATCGCTACCGGTGGTCCGCGGATCGTTGAGTTCACCCTGACCATCGAGGAGAAGGTTCACGAAGTGGACAATGACGGCACCACTGTGTGGGCAATGACGTTCAATGGCTCGGTCCCCGGCCCGCTCATGGTCGTGCACCAGGATGACTATGTCGAACTGACACTGATCAATCCCGATACCAATCTCATGCAGCACAATATTGACTTCCATTCGGCAACGGGCGCCTTGGGCGGCGCGGGCCTGACCATCGTCAATCCGGGCGAAAAGGCCGTGCTGCGCTTCAAGGCCACCCGGGCCGGCGTCTTCGTCTATCATTGCGCCCCCGAGGGCATGGTGCCCTGGCACGTCACGTCGGGCATGAACGGCGCCATCATGGTGCTGCCGCGCGATGGCCTGACCGACGGCAAGGGCAATGCCCTGGCCTATGACCGGGTCTACTATGTCGGCGAGCAGGACTTTTATGTCCCCAAGGACGCTGACGGAAATTACCTCACCTATGAAAGCGTCGGCGACGGCTATGCCGATACGCTCGAGGTCATGCGCAAGCTGGTTCCCAGCCATGTGGTGTTCAATGGCAAGGTCGGTGCCCTTACCGGCGAGAATGCGATGACCGCCGCGGTCGGCGAACGGGTGCTGGTGATCCACTCCCAAGCCAACCGCGATACGCGCCCCCACCTGATCGGCGGGCATGGCGACTTTGTCTGGCAGAGCGGCAAGTTCCACAACGCGCCCGAAGTCGACCTTGAAACCTGGTTCATCCCCGGCGGGGCGGCCGGCGCGGCGCTCTACACCTTCTTGCAGCCGGGCGTCTACGCCTATGTGAACCACAATCTGATCGAGGCCTTTGAACTGGGCGCTGCCGGCCACTTCAAGGTAAGCGGCGACTGGAACGACGACTTGATGACCAGCGTGCTGGCCCCCAGCCCGATCTGATCAATCACTTCGCATCCCTCTTCGCGGCGCCACGGGCGCCGCGTATCCCCTCCTCAGGATCAGCCCAATGATCGCCCTCGCCCGCCCGTTCAATGCGATCCTCAATTCGGTGGCACTGCCGGCTAGCCTGCTGATTGTTGGCGTCATGCTGGTCGGATCGCAGCTTGATGTGCCGCAGTTCGCCTTCGGCAATTCCCGCCTGGCAGGGCCCGAGCAGGTCACGCTGGCGCCTGCAGATTTCACCTACCGTGCCGCGGGCCATTTCCTGCGCGATGGCATCCCTGTGGATGCGCCGATGCTGCAGACACGGCTTGATGCGCCCCTGACCATCATGAAGTATCAGGTGCGCGCCGCCGACTATGCCGCCTGCGTCGCCGATGGTGCCTGCGCACCGGCCGAGCCGCGCCATATCGGCAAGGGCAATATTCCCGTGACCGGCGTCAACTATGACGACGCCGCCGACTATGCTGCCTGGCTGTCCGGCCGAACCCGCGAAAACTGGGAACTGCCCACCGACGAGCAATGGGCCTTTGCCGCCGGCGCGGGGTTTGCCGATGATGCCTTGGGACTCGCAGCGGACAATGCCAATCCGGCCGCCCGCTGGCTCGCAAGCTACGAAAAGGAGGCCGCCCGCAACAGCGAGGCCGGTCGTACACCCCTGCCCCTTGGCAGTTTTGGCAGCAACGAAAACGGCGTGGCCGATATGGGTGGCAATGTATGGGAGTGGACGCAGACCTGCCACCGCCGGGTGCATGTCGATGCCGCCGGTGCCATCCTGAGCGAGACCCCGGCCTGCACGATCAAGATCCTCGACGGACAGCATCGCACGCCGATGAGCTTTTTCATCCGCGACGCCAAGAGCGGGGGCTGCTCGGTCGGCATTCCGCCCGCCAATCTGGGTTTCCGCCTGGTGCGGCAGCCCCCCTGGCCCGAAAAGATGCTGGCCCTCGTCCATCTCTGAACATGCCAGCCGATTGCCGAGTATCAGCCGGTCGCTTTATCGTGTAAGTCACGCCCGACAACACGACAGGACAGCAGTTTGGCCGGAATTGACCGCAGTCTCGTCCGCGCTTTGCCGCTCTTTGCGAAGCTGAGCGACGCCGACCTCGATCGCCTGCTGGCCCGCGCCACGCTCCGCCGCGTCGCCATGAGCGAAGCCGTGTTCGAGCAGGGGCAGAAGGCGGACCGGTTCTTCCTGCTCCTGCATGGCCGGCTCAAGGTGACCCAGGTCACCGCCGATGGGCAGCAGATCATCGTGCGCATGGTACATCCCGGCGATATCTTCGGCATTGCCAAGGCTCTGCAGCGCGATGATTACCCCGGCACGCCCACTGCGTCTGCCGAAAGCCTGGTGCTCTGCTGGCCGACCGAAGTGTGGGGCCAGTTCATCGAGCAGAACCCGCATCTGGCGGTCAACGCCATGCAGACCATCGGTCAGCGCCTGCAGGAGGCTCACACCCGCATGCGCGAAATGGCCACCGAGGATGTGGAGCGCCGCGTCGCCCATGCCGTTCTGCGGCTGATCGAACAGGCCGGCAAAGCCGAGGGCGACGGCATCCGCATCGACTTCCAGATCTCGCGCCAGGACATTGCCGAAATGACCGGCACGACACTGCACACCGTCTCGCGCATTCTGAGCGCCTGGGAAGGAAAGGGCTTGGTCGAGGGCGGGCGGCAGAAACTGCTGGTGCGCGATGCGGCGGGCCTGCGGCTGCTGGCCGAGGGCGGAGCCAGCTAGACGCCCGGCTCGTTGCGCCAGCACAAAGACCCTGACGCCATCGGCAGCTAGACCGCCCGCAGAGCACGCCGCTCGACCGGAGCAGCCATGACCCAGATCCCCGCTGAAACCACCAAGCGCCAGCCAGTGCCACGCGGCATTGCCCGCAACGGGCCAGTGCTCTTCTCCTATGGCTTCCGGCCTTTCTTCCTCGCCGCGGGCATCTGGGC
>Ga0123337_10007228_pt1 | contig 10402 bp, 7 predicted proteins | sample frozenSSSSmetaG_FD_89792 | JGI IMG/M metagenome (GOLD analysis project Ga0123337, IMG submission 89792) | Glacier valley bacterial and archeal communities from Borup Fiord, Nunavut, Canada, to study Microbial Dark Matter (Phase II) -... | ecosystem: Environmental > Aquatic > Freshwater > Ice >...
ATCCAAACCCCATTTTTTGCACAAGGAACATTTCCGTAAGCCGGTGTTTTCGGATAATTAAACCAGCTTCCCTCTTTCCTTTTTCAGTTAATCTAAGCGGTTTATAACTTTCATAATAAACCAGTTTCTTTTCAGCCAGCTTTTTCATCATGCTGTTAACAGTTGGCATTTTAATACCCAATTGTTTACTTAGTTCATTGGCACTTACTTCTCCTTTTTCGGAAGAAAGGTTAAATAGCGCTTTCAGGTAATTTTCTTCTGTATAAGAATGCATGCCTCAAAGGTAGCAATAAAAGTTAGTGGCCTAAAGATTGAAATCAACCCTATTAAAATAATATTTGTTAGATTAGTCTAAGTTATTACTTTTGTAGACAGAACTAATAATTAGCATATTGAAAAAATCATATTTTATAGTCGCAGGCTTAGTGGCCGCTATTGCGTTGGTACAGGCTTGCTCCAAATTAGCACCAGCTGCACCGGCTGATGATGAAATATTAGATGGCCCCATAGAAGGGCTTAATTACCAAGAGAACAGGCAATTTCTTGCAGGCGACAAAGCTTTTAATAATGAGATATTTACCAGTCAAACAGGCTTAGGTTCCATCTTTGTAGCTACCAGTTGCGGAAGCTGCCATGCCGGAGATGGCAAGGGACATCCATTTTCTACGCTTACCCGATTTGGACAAACAGATAGTACGGGCAATCAGTTTTTGCATTTGGGTGGTCCGCAATTACAAAACAGGGCTTTGCCCGGATATACACCTGAGGAAATCCCTTTAGGCGCAACATTCTCAAAATTTACGCCACCTGCCAACACAGGTTTAGGCTTTTTAGAATTTGTTACGGATGCAGATATTTTGGCAATGTCTGATCCTGCCGATATCAACGGAGATGGAATTTCTGGTGTGCCTAGCTGGATTGCTTTGCCAGCTTTTATTTCGCCCGGTACAAATTCTGTTTCGCAAAATGGAAGATTTATACATCGCTTTGGTAAAAAAGCAGCGGCATTTGATTTATTGCATCAAACCGTGAATGCCTACAATCAGGATATTGGCATCACTTCATCTTTTGAACCAAACGATGTGTACTCAGGTTTGGCTATTGATCCTGAAGCAACAGATATCACAGTAAGAAATGTAGTATTCTACCTGCAAACATTAAAAGCCCCGATCCAAAGAAATCAAAATGACGCAGCAGTGATAAATGGGAAAAATATTTTTATACAAGCTGGTTGCGAAAGTTGCCATAAGCAAACATTGAAAACCGGGGATTCCCCAATCGATGCACTTTCCAATAAAACATTTCATCCCTATACCGATTTGTTATTGCATGATATGGGGTCGGTGTTGGATGACGGCTATACGGAAGGCAATGCTAAAACATTTGAATGGCGTACACCGCCGTTATGGGGATTAGGGCTATCTCCTAAATCACAAGGTGGCCAGTATTTTTTATTGCATGATGGCAGAGCTAAAAGTATTGAAGAAGCCGTACAATTGCATGGTGGAGAAGCAACGACCAGTACAAATAAATTTAATCAGCTAACATCTGCAGACAGAAATGCGTTACTGAAATTCCTACAATCATTATAAGTAAAATGGATAGAAAAGATTTCATAAAAACCTGTGGCTTCGCCTGTTTGGGTGGTGCAGCAATTACCACAGTATTGCAAGGTTGCACATCTACAAAAATCATGAGTGGCAAAATTACCGGCGATGATTTAATTGTACCTATTAGTGATTTTGTAACCAAGGCAGGAAATGAAACGCACTATAAGAAATATATAGTGGTACAGAATGAAATACTTAAATATCCTATTTGTGTTTACCGCAACAACGAAAGTGAATATACTGCTTTATGGATGCGATGCACCCACCAGGGAGCGGAACTACAGGTGTTTGGTGATAAGTTGCAATGCCCTGCACATGGAAGTGAGTTTAACAACAAAGGCGGTGTTCAAAACGGCCCGGCAGATATTAAGCTCAGAACTTTTGCAATAATTATAGAAAATAATCAACTCAAAATTTCATTAAAAGCAGTATGATAAAAATTTTCACTTTAATGGGTTTATTATTTTTTTCTGTTTGTGTTAAGGCTCAGATTGATCCTGCGTTATTTAAAAACATTGCTAAAGACACCATAAAGCAAACCATGAATATGGATGCGGTATACAGCCGCCCTTTTACAGCAGTGGGAAAATTACCTGTTTCATTAGGTGGGTACATGGAAGCAAACTGGCAGCACTTAAGTACAGATGGAGTTTCAGAAGGACACCAGTTTCAATTTAGAAGAATGACATTATTTGTTTCATCAACAATTGGTAAGCGGTTAAAGTTTTTGAGTGAAATAGAGTTTGAAGATGGGGCAAAAGAAATATCAGTAGAGTTTGCCGCATTGGATATTGAATTACATCCTTTGTTGAACTTACGTGGCGGTATGATATTAAACCCAATTGGTGCCTTCAATCAAAATCATGATGGGCCTAAATGGGAGTTTATTGACCGGCCTATATCTGCCACACAAATGCTACCTGCTACCTGGAGTAATGCAGGATTTGGTTTATATGGTAAGCACTACAATCAAGACTGGATGTTTGGCTATGAGGCCTATCTGTCAGGTAATTTCGATAATTCCATCATTGATAATGCAGAGAATAAAACTTTTCTGCCTGCAGCCAAAAGCAATGCAGAAAGGTTTGAAGAAATTAATAGCGGACTTCCTTTATTTACCGGCAAAGTTGCAGTACGAAATAGTAAGATAGGAGAATTGGGTTTGTCATATATGGGCGGGGTGTACAACAAATTTCAGGATGATGGTTTACAAATAGATGCTAAAAGGCGGGTTAATGTTTTTGCAGTTGATTTTAATACTACCATATCCAAACTCAATACATTTATTACAGGAGAATGGGCCTGGATAAAAGTAAATGTTCCATCTTCTTTTACACAACAATATGGCAATAAACAACATGGTGGTTTTATAGACATTGTTCAGCCTGTGTTAATGAAAAAAATACTGGGATGGGAAAAGGCAACACTTAACCTGGCCTGCAGGTTAGAGTATGTTGACTGGAACGTAGGAAAGTTCAACAGCACAGGCGGCAATATTGGAGAAGATATTTGGAGTATCGTACCTGCAATAAGTTTTAGGCCAACAGCGCAAACTGTGCTCCGGCTAAATTACCGGCATCAGCAACAAAGGGATATTTTGGGTAACCCACCAGCGAAAGCAGGAGGGTTTAGTTTGGGTATTTCAACTTACTTTTAACCTGCACCGGTTTACAATCTTTGCAACATTGTGGCAACACTCAGTCTTCCAATAATTGTTTTTATATTTGCAATCAGTGAAATTGTTATTCTTCATATTAAGTGGCTTTATGCTTTACCTGTCCTGCCTCCCGTGCGGCGACAGTGAGGAATGTAATGCTATGTTGGAAACAAAAATTTCAGCCACCAACAATCATCAGGAGCATAGGCACGAAACAGAATCCTGCACACCATTTTGTACTTGCTCCTGTTGTGCTGCATCCATATTTTTCATGCCGCTCACAAAGGCTGCTGCAAGTAATAAAATCGCATTTCAATCTCCGAAATATCCAGTACATGCTATAATGTTTAATGCTGATGTGCATTATTCTATCTGGCAACCACCCAAAACGTCTTAGTTACTTTACTCTTCTGTTGAATCTGCTGCATCGCCATTTAAAGGCATGTACTGCATTCGTTATTTATTATCCATTTTAAATGACACGCAATAAAAAGCCAAAAAAGGTAAAGCAACCTTTATGGCTTAGCGTAATTAAAATCATTGTTATTGCGCTTGGGGGTGCCATTCTTTTAGCAGGTATTGCAGAAAGAATAATTCACTTGCACAGGCATTTAGCTAAATAAATCAGACATGTTGAACAAAATAATTCATTTCAGTATTAATAATAAACTCATTATTGGTGTAATGACGCTGGCACTCATTATTTGGGGGGTGTGGAGTGCCACTAAATTACCAGTTGATGCTTTACCCGATGTAACCAATAACCAGGTGGTGGTTATCACGCAGGCTCCTACATTAGCAGCTCAGGAGGTTGAACAATTCATTACCTATCCTGTAGAAAGGGCACTGTCGAATGTGCAGGGCATTGAAGAAATGCGTTCCTTTCCCGTTTTGGGTTAAGTGTAATTACCGTAGTTTTTAAAGAAGACATGGATATTTATTTTGCCCGGCAACTGATAGCTGAGAAGCTAAAAATTGCAGTGGAAGAAATTCCGAAAGGTTTGGGTAATCCTGAAATGGGGCCCGTTACCACAGGGCTTGGAGAAATATACCAGTATGTAATCCATCCTAAAAAAGGAAGCGAACAGAAATACTCTGCCATGGATTTACGCACCATGCAGGATTGGATAGTTGGCCGCCAGTTAACAGGTATTGCAGGTGTGGCAGAGGTTTCAGGTTTTGGCGGTATTAGTAAACAGTATGAAGTAGCAGTAAGCCCCGACAGGTTGAAGGCTATGAACGTAACTATTCCTGAAATTTTTACTGCACTTGAAAAAAATAATGAAAATACCGGCGGCGCATATATTGACAGAAAACCCAACGCTTACTTTATAAGAGGGGTAGGTTTGATAAGAACTTTTGCTGACATTGAAAATATTGTTATTAAAAAACAAAGTGATGTTCCGGTATTGATAAAAGATGTTGCTACTGTACAATTAGGCTCACCACCACGCTATGGAGCCATGACTTACAATGGAGAAAAAGAAGTAGTAGGTGGTATTGTAATGATGATGAAAGGAGCCAACAGCGCATCTGTAGTGGAACTGGTAAAGGAAAGAATGGTAACTGTACAAAAATCATTGCCGGATGATGTGGAGATAGAAGCATTTTTAGACCGCACTAATTTAATTGATAGAGCTATCAATACCGTAAAAACAAATTTGGTTGAAGGCGCATTGATTGTAATTCTTGTATTGGTATTATTCTTAGGTAATCTTCGTGCAGGATTAATAGTAGCTTCTGCTATTCCTTTGTCTTTATTGTTTGCACTGGCCTTAATGAATTTATTTGGCGTAAGTGCAAACCTCATGAGTCTGGGAGCTATAGATTTTGGTTTGATAGTGGATGGTGCCGTAATTATAGTAGAAGCAACCCTTCATTTTCTGGGAGCAAAAAAGGCAACACAAAAGCTAACACAACATCAAATGGACGAAGCGGTGGAAAGCAGTGCAAAGAAAATGATGAGCTCCGCAGCATTTGGACAAATCATTATCCTGATTGTTTATTTACCTATTCTTTCTTTACAGGGTGTAGAAGGAAAAATGTTTCGCCCCATGGCAGAAACAGTAGCTTTTGCAATTTTGGGTGCCTTGTTGTTGTCGCTTACTTATATACCCATGATGAGTGCACTTTTTCTTTCAAAAAACACCAGGCACAAAAAGAATTTTTCTGATAAGATGATGGACTTCTTTCAGCGGGTATATGCCCCGCTTTTAAAAGGCGCACTTAAAATAAAATATATAGTAGTATCTATTGCAGTTGCATTATTGGTTATAGCTGTCTTTATTTTTAAAAGTATGGGTGGTGAATTTATTCCTACGCTTGAAGAAGGTGATTATGCCATTGAATTTGTATTACCGCAGGGTTCATCCTTATCGCAAACAATCGAAACAGTGATGATGGCAGAAAAGATGCTGATGAAATTTCCGGAAGTAAAAATGGTAATTGGTAAAACAGGGGCAGGCGATGTTGCCACCGACCCTATGCCGCCGGAAGCGACCGATTTAATGGTGATACTGAAAGATAAAAAAGAGTGGAAATCAAATATTGGTTTTTATGAATTGTCCGATAAGATGAGAGATCAACTATCTACTATCCCGGGAGTAATAGCCGAACCCAGCCAGCCAATCCAAATGCGTTTTAACGAATTGATGACGGGCATAAGGCAGGATGTGGCCATTAAAATATTTGGCGAAAATTTAGACAGCCTGGTTACCTATGCTGCTAAAGTAGCCAAAGTAATAGGATCAATAGATGGAATTACACAACCACAAGTAGAAAGAGTAGATGGGCTACCGCAAATAACTATTGAGTATGACCGGGCAAAACTGGCAGGTTATGGATTAAATATTGAAGACATTAACCACGTAATTAGTACAGCCTTTGCAGGAGAAGAAGCAGGCGTTGTATTTGAGAATGAACGCAAATTTGATTTAGTGTTACGGTTAGATAGTGCACATCGTACAAACCTTGATGATGTAAGTGAACTATTTGTGCCACTTGGCAATGGTAATCAAATTCCTTTATCGCAGGTAGCCACAGTATCTTTTAAAACAGGTCCGGCGCAAATAAGCCGTGAGTCGGGTAAGCGAAGAATTTATGTAAGCTTTAATGTAAGTGGGCGTGATGTGGCCAGCGTGGTTAAGGAAGCACAGGAAAAATTAAATGCCAAAGTAAAATTACCTCCGGGTTATTATTATACTTACGGTGGTACGTTTGAAAATTTACAAAAAGCATCTGCAAGATTAATGATAGTGGTACCATTAGCTTTAGCGCTTATTTTCTTCATGCTGTATTTTACATTTAGCTCTATTAAAGAAGCCTCCTTAATTTTTACCGCTATTCCTATGAGCGCCATTGGTGGTGTATTTGCATTACTTATCAGGGGAATGCCATTCAGTATTTCGGCAGGTGTTGGTTTTATTGCGCTGTTTGGCGTGGCGGTATTAAATGGAATTGTTTTAATAAGCACATTTAACCAGTTAGAAAAAGATGGTATGAAAGATATTATGCAAAGGGTATTGGAAGGAACAAGAATCCGGTTACGCCCTGTTTTAATGACAGCTTCTGTAGCAGCTTTAGGTTTTTTACCCATGGCTTTTTCAAGTGGTGCCGGTGCAGAGGTACAAAAATCTTTGGCCACTGTAGTAATTGGCGGATTGATAACGGCCACATTATTAACGCTGGTGGTACTGCCTTGTTTATACATTTTCTTTTCCAAAAAAAATAAAGTATCAATAAAACCTGTGACAACAATTATAGCAGGTATTGTTTTGCTTACATCATCAACCAGCCTGCTGGCGCAACAGTCAACTGCTAAGCGGGTAAGTGTAAGTGAAGTAATTACAATGGCTAAAAACAATTTGTTGTATGATATCAATAAACAGCAAATAGCAAAGGGAACGGCTCAAATTGGAACTGCTAATGCATTGCCAAAAACGGGCTTATTTGCAGAGAATGAAGATTTGCGGCCAAGCGACGGAAAGGGCATTTTAAAAATTGGCCTGTCTCAAAGTATTGCCTGGCCAGGCTTGTACAAAGCACAGAAAAACCTGTACAGCGAGCAATTAAAGTATTACGAAAAAAATACAGCCGCAATTGATGTAGATATAAAAAAAGATGTACGAACTATTTATTATCAGCTTTGGTATTTGCAGGATAAACAACAATTGTTTGCAAGGCTTGACAGTGTTTACAAATCATTGAACGATGCCGCTATCTTGAAAGTAAAAACCGGCGACAGTCCCGGATTAGATAGTATCTCCGCTAACGTAAGATTGATGGAACTACAGGCCATGCTGCAACAAATAGGTAACGACTTACAAATTCAACAGCAGGTGTTAATGCAATTGCTCAACACAACTGAACCAATCTTGCCATTGATGATGCCATTGGAAAAAATGGCCATGCCTGGTATTGCAAACGACAGCATCCATCCGTTGTTGGCATTACAGGCACAAAACATCAACATAGCCAATGCAGGTATTGGTGTAATAAAAAATGAAAATAAGCCAGACTTTTCAGGCCGTTTTTTTAGCCAGAGGTTGTATGGAGTAACAGACCCTTTTACCGGCTTTTCGGTATCTGCTGCTTTTCCGCTGTTTGGTGGAAACGCTTACCGCAATAAAGTGAAAGTAGCACAGGCAGAAAAGGCAGTGCAACAAAAGCAATATGATTATAACAATCAGGTGTTGAACACACAGCAGGTACAAAAGCAGCAGGAAGTAGAAAGAAACCGGAGTATGCTGGCCTTTTATGAAACTACCGGATTAAGGCAGGCCAAAGAAATCATTAAGGCATCCTCATTAGCATACCGTGCCGGCGAAATTAGTTTTGCCGAACTGTCGCAGTTTCTTACACAGGCAATTGAAATTCAAAAAAATTACCTGGAGAACCTGAATGTGTACAATCAATCCGTTATTCAGTACAATTATTACATCAACCAATAAAATATAAAAGATGACAAAGTTTTTAATTACAATAATTATTTTCGCCAGCCTTGTTTTTGTTACTTCCTGCGGAAGCAAAAGCGCTGATGGTGAAACAGAAAAATCTGCCGGAGCAAAACCCGAAGGCGAAACAGCTGACGAACATGCAAACCCCAACACTGCTACACTTACAGATGAACAAATAAAAAGTATTGGCGTTGAAACGGGCACTATAGAACAAAAACAATTAACTGCATCAGTAAAAGCAAACGGAGTGCTTAAAGTACCCAATCAAAACAAAGCCAGTGTAAACTCCATTTACAGCGGTGTTATAAAATCATTACTCGTGCAGCCGGGTAATTATGTTAGTAAAGGGCAAACCATTGCCACAATTGCAAATCCCGATTTTATACAGGCACAAAGCGAATACCTGAATGTGAATGCAAAAATTTCTTTGGCAGAACTGGAAGTGAAAAGACAAAAAGAATTGAATGCAGGAAATGCAGGTGCTTTAAAAAACCTGCAATCTGCAGAAACAGCGTTAAGCACTTTACGCACCGCAAAATCAACCTATGCACAGCAGATACAGTTAATGGGTATCAACCCTGTTTCTTTACAAAATGGAAAATTGATTTCTGTATTAACCCTTCGCAGTCCCATTAGTGGAGTGGTGAGTAATGTGATGGTGACAATGGGAAGTTATGTAGATGTAACAACAGTAGTTGCCGAAATAGTAGACAACAGCCAGTTGCACCTTGACTTATTTGTGTACGAAAAAGATTTGCCAAAGCTGAAGAGTAACCAGCTCATTCATTTTACGGTCACCAATAATCCGGGTAAAGAATATGATGCACAGATTTATTCATTGGGCTCATCTTTTGAAGGGGAAAGCAAAGCTGTAACAGTTCATGCAAAAGTACGGGGCGGAAAAACAGGTTTGATTGACGGTATGAATATTACTGCTATAATAAGTTTGGAACAAACAACAGTGCCTGCTGTACCCAATGAAGCAATCGTAACAGTAGATGGAAAAGATTATATTTTTGTACTTACCAGTAAACACGGAGAAGCGGAGCACCCAAATGCAAAAGACACACTGAAACATAAGGAAAGCGAAAAGACTGAAGAAGAAACCGGAAAAACTTTTGAAAGGATACCCGTAGCAAAAGGTACAACAGATATTGGCTATACCGAAATAACACTGCTTAGAGAAATACCAAAAGATGCAAAGATTGTAACCAGGGGTGCCTTTTTTGTATCTGCCAAGATGACCAATTTTGAGGAGGAATAAAAGGAGCTATATCAAACACCATCCTTGCTGAAAAATAAACTTAGAAGCCCTATAATATTTTGTTATGAAATTTTATACAACAATGCCCAAAGCATTACAACCATTTTATCAAAACGAACTAACAAAAGCAGCGGCAGCATTTAAAAAAGAACATTACATGATTAGTTGGCGGCATTTGGAAAGGGCACATATTTTAGGGCAGCCTTATCCTTATCAGCATACAGCAGTGCATTTTAAAATGTTTATGTTCGGTATTAAATTAAAAAACTGGAAAGAAGTAGTGGGCCAAATTCCACGCTTATTAGTTGGTGGTGTAAAATCTTTTGTGGGCCATATTCCTGTTGGTAATACCGCTGGTGCAAATGTGCGGCCTTTACAGCCTATGGAAATTGCAAAAGACCTTGAAGAAATAATTAACAATATCAAAACCAAGTAGCATGTATTTTTACGCCTTAAAAACAAATAAAAATGAACAGACTCAATTGCTGGAAATGTGTTGTAATGCTGGCATCAATACTGGGAATGGTGCAGGTGTTTTCATAAGCCAGCTTATGCAATTATTCTAAAAGGGTTGCGGAAATATATTTCCGTAACCCTTTTTTATTTAGTTAACTATTCATTCATTAATTGCAATGTACAGCATCTTTGTAGGAAGCCTTTTATTAAGCCTGTTACATGCGGTGATACCCAATCACTGGCTGCCTGTATTGGCTATTGGTAAAAAAGATAACTGGACTTTGCAGGAAGTAACCAGGGTAACATTTATATCAGGATTGGCACATGCGTTAAGTACGATTGCGATAGGTATTGTTTTGGGATTGCTGGGATTGCAGCTTGCAAATAAAATTGAATACTTTACTCATTTTATTGCGCCTGCTGTTTTAATATTATTAGGTGTGTTCTTTATTTATCAGCA
>Ga0123337_10007229_pt1 | contig 10399 bp, 12 predicted proteins | sample frozenSSSSmetaG_FD_89792 | JGI IMG/M metagenome (GOLD analysis project Ga0123337, IMG submission 89792) | Glacier valley bacterial and archeal communities from Borup Fiord, Nunavut, Canada, to study Microbial Dark Matter (Phase II) -... | ecosystem: Environmental > Aquatic > Freshwater > Ice >...
CGAAGCAGCCAAACTCTACTGAACCGCAGCTGGCTTTGAAATGACCCCCGACGTCGCGCGCCTCATCGAGTTCTACCGCTCGCCGCTGGGCAATATCAGCCGGGCGCTGCTGCGCAAGGAGATCCTGCGCATGGCCGGCAGCGTGCGCGGCCAGCGCGTGCTCGGCCTCGGTTTTGCCACGCCGTACATGCGTTTTGCCCTGGGTCAGGCCGAGCGCGTGCTGGCCTTCATGCCGGCCCGGCAGGGCGCCTCGGCCTGGCCGCGCGAAGGTCCGTCCCATACGGTGCTCTGCGACCCGCTCGAGATGCCGCTCACCGACTCGGCTATTGACCTCATCATCGCCGTACACGCCTTCGAGCACATCTCGGATGCCGAGGAGCTGATGCGCGAGATCTGGCGCATCTCGGCCCCCAATGCCCGGCTGATCATTGTCGTGCCCAAGCGCAGGGGCATGTGGTCGGCGGCCGACAATACGCCCTTCGGCGATGGCCACCCCTATTCCCGCGGCCAGCTCGAACGGCTGCTGCGCGCCCACAGTTTCGTACCCGAGCAGTGGAAGGACGCGCTCTACCTGCTCCCCAGTCACAACAGGCTCGACCTCAAATCCACCCGCCTGTTCGAACGGGCCGGCCGCATCTTCGGTCCCGCCCTCGCCGGTGCGCTGGTCGTCGTGGCCCGCAAAGAGCTGTTTCCGGCGATCCCGAGGCGCAAGAAAGCCGAACGCTATGTCCGCGTCCCCGCGCTGTCCGCGCAAACCGCGATGGAGATTCCGGAACGCTGATTCCGTCAGGTCGCACCCTACGCGTGTCAGCCGTTCATCGCCTGCTTTGCCAGCGAAACGATCTCCGCCGGCCGGCCGGCCAGCGCGTCCGCTACCTTGTCCATCAGCATCTGCAGGCTGAACGGCTTGGGGATGACCTCATAGATCAGCGCATCGAGCCCATGCGCGCGCTCGCGCTGGTCGGCAAAGCCGGTCATCAGCACGATTGTGACCTCGGGCCAGCTCGCCGCCACGTTGAGTGACAGCGCTATGCCGTCCATCACCGGCATCTTGATGTCGCTCAGCAGCAGGTCGAACTGCCCGCCTTCGGCAATCATCACTTCCTCGGCGAGCCCGCCATCTTCGGCCTCCACGACGTCGTGGCCCAGATGCGCCAGCGCGCGTGTCACGAAGGCGCGCACACTGTCATCGTCTTCTGCAACCAGGATGCGGGCCATCAGTGTGCACTTCCCTCGTGTTCGGCAGGCGCTTCGGCAACCGGTGGTGCGTCCACCGGTTGAACCTCGGTTGAAACCAGCGGCAGCAAGGCGCGCGCGCTGTCGGCAAAACTCAGGCGGACCTGCCTGGCCATCTCGGGCGGCGAGGCCAGTTCAGCGGAAAAGCCGATCACCTCGCCTGGCTCCAGGTCGCGCTGCTTTGGCGCGACGCTCCAGGCGTAAACCGGCTCGTTATCTTCGCCGAGCAGTGTCACCACCACCGGCGGCACCATCACCCTGCGAGCTTCGACCCCGAAGATCGTCGCATTCACCGTCAGCACGTCGCTGTCGCCGCGGCTGCTGAGCAACGTGGTGACGTCGGAGAAATCGAGCCCGACCACATTCGCCTTGAGTCCCACCGCCGCGTAAAGCCCCGCGAGGTCCGGAACAGCACGTACGATATCGGTGCGGAACAGAATTCCACCGCCGATCACCGCGACCAGCAGGCCGATGCCGACGCCGCGCAGCACGCGGCTGAGCCGCGCCGCCGGCAGGGCGTTGATGAAGGCGCGCTGCCGCTTGGCGAGCTTGCCCAACGCCGCCTTCTGCGCCGGCGTCTCCGGGGTGTCGGGCATCGGGTCGCTGAGCGTTTTGCCGCTCTTGCTTTCGAGCGCGGCCTTGATCTCGGAAATCGACCGCATCACCTCGGGCGGCGGCACTTCCCCCTTCGGGATCACCTGTCGCACCGACTTGGGGACATCGCGCAGTGCCGCTTCTTCGGCGGCAAAGCTCTTGTCGAGCGCCCGCTCGTCGGCTTCGTTGAAAAGCTTGTCATCCTGCGGCACCGGCAGTGCGGCGCTCGGCTCGGCCAGCCACGATTGGCCGCAATGCGCGCACGCGACCTTGCGCCCGGCTTTGCCCAGCGTTTCGGGCGGCACCTGGTAGCGCGTGCCGCAATGCGGGCACGCGATGATGACGGTGATCGGTTTTGGCGACCTCATAGCGGGCAAGCTAGAGCGCGGGCGTTAAGTTTCCTCCAACCGCCGCATTTCCAGCGGGCGCAATTCGCTCAGTCAAACCAACATTTGGGCTGAATTGTCGGTGACAAGCATGGGGCGCGGTCCAAGGGCGCGCTAAGTCGCTGTTATGATGCCCCTTGAGTGATTCGGAGCGAACGGCCCGGTGATCGAGTTTTCCAATGTCGGCCTCAGGTACGGGCAAGGCCCAGAGATCCTTCGCGATCTCGATTTCCGCATCGATCCGGGCTCGTTCCACTTCCTCACCGGCCCCTCTGGCTCCGGCAAGACCTCGCTGCTGCGGCTGCTGCTGCTGTCGTTGCGGCCCACCCGCGGCCGGGTGACGCTGTTCGGCAAGGACACCTCTTCGCTCGACAACGACGCGATGCTGCAGATGCGTCGTCATATCGGCATCGTCTTCCAGGAATTCCGCCTGCTCGACCACCTGACGACGTTCGAGAACGTGGCGTTGCCATTGCGCGTACTGGGCGAGCCAGAGAGTTCGTACCGAGCCAACGTCACCGAACTGCTCGACTGGGTGGGCCTTGGCGAGCGCCTCGATGCGTTGCCGGCAGTGCTGTCGGGCGGCGAAAAGCAGCGCGCCGCCATCGCCCGCGCCGTGATCGCCCGACCCGATATCCTCCTTGCCGACGAGCCGACCGGCAACGTCGACCCCGAACTGTCGGTGCGCCTGTTGCGGCTGTTTGCCGAGCTTAACCGCACCGGTACCACCATCATTCTCGCCACCCATGAGTTGTCGCTGCTCGACAGTTTCCCCTTCCCCCGCATGGTGCTGACCGACGGACAGATCGAAATTCATGGTTGAGTTCACCCTGCCCCGCTTCGCCGGCTTTGCCGGTTTCAACAGCCGCGACCGCGCCGCCGCCATCGTGCCCGAGCGGTCGGTCACAGGTCGAACGCTGGTGCTGCTCATCGCCATCATGACGTTCCTGATGGGCGTGACCCTGGGCGGCGTCGTGCTGGTGCAGAAATCCGCCATCGCCTGGTCGTCCGATGTCGGCCGCGAAGTCACCATCCAGATCCGCCCCGTCGAGGGCGAGGTGATGGAGAGCAACCTGCGCACCGCCGTCGCGCTGGCCGAGGCGACGCCCGGCGTTGCCGACGCCCGCGCCCTCACCCTCGATGAAAGCCAGAAGCTGCTCGAGCCCTGGCTCGGCTCTGGCCTCGACCTGAGCGCTATCGACATCCCCCGCCTGGTGGTGGTGCAGCTCGCCGACCCGGCCGAGGTCGACATCGCCAAGCTCGAGCGCGACCTGACCGCAGTGAAGGGCGCCACCCTCGATACCCACGCCGCCTGGCGTCAGCAGCTCAACGTCATGGCCGGCACCATCGTCGCCTCGGGCCTGCTGGTGCTGGCCCTGATCGTCGCCGCCACCGTGCTCGCCATCATCTTCGCAACCCGCGGGACCATGGCGTCCAACCGCGAAATCGTCGATGTGCTGCACTTCATCGGCGCGTCCAACAGCTTCATCGCCGGCGAGTTCCAGGGCCGGTTCCTCACCATCGGTTTTCGCGGCGGAATTTTCGGCGGCGTCGGCGCGCTGGTCTTCTTCTTCCTCATCGGCGTCACCGCCGGCGCCATGGTCCCCAGCGAGGCCGGCCAGCAACTCGGCATCCTCTTCGGACGCTTCGCGCTCGGCATCGACGGCATGTTCGGCATCCTGGCGGTCGTCCCGGTCATCGCCGCCGTCACCGCCATCACTTCGCGCCTCACCGTCCGCCGGTTCCTGCAGACCACCTCGTGATTGCGCCTTGCCGCGACTCCCCTGCGCAGGCAGGGTGTCGCGCCTTGGGAGGGACGAGATGATCGGCCAGGCGCTGCGCTCGCTGTTGTTCTACGCCGTCTACTACGTGCAGACGGCAGTCCTCGCGATCATCATCGGTATCAGCGCGGTGATCTGGGGCTGGACGCGATTCGGCTGGGGCCTCGCGCTCTATTGGATCCACTCCAACCTGTTCTTCCTGCGCTGGCTCGCCGGCATCCGCACCGACGTGCGCGGGCAGGAGAACATCCCCGACGGCCCCTGCATCATCGCCAGCAAGCACATGAGCGACTGGGATATCTTCGCGCTGCTACCGGCCTCGAAACGCCCCGCCTTCATCGCTAAGAAGGAACTCATGGACCTTCCCTTCTTCGGCCAGGCCGCCCGCGCCTTCGACACCATCCGGCTCGATCGCTCGCAGGGTGGCGACGCCATCCCAAAGATGCTCGAGGAAGCCAAGGCCGCGCTCGCCCGTGACGCCCGCATCATCATCTTCCCCGAGGGTACCCGCAAGGCGCCGCTCGACGAGCATGACTACCGCTACGGCATCGTGCGCCTCTATGTCGGCCTCAACGTGCCCGTCGTGCCGGCGGCGGTGAATTCCGGCCTGTTCTGGGGCCGCAACTCGCCGCTGCTCTGGCGCGGCACCGCACGGGCTCGTTTCCTGCCCGCAATTCCCCCCGGCTTGCCGCCCGAGGAGTTCCACGCCCGGCTGATCGCGGCCATCGAGGGCGAGACCAACACCCTGCTGCTGCAGGCCTACGAGGAAGGGCTGGCGCGCCCGATCCCAGACGACATGTTCGAGAAGTTCGAGGCGCTGAAAGCCGGCAATCCTCCGGGACCCGCCGCGCGCGATACTACTGCTTGACGCGACTCTGCGCGGCGACCATACCTGTTGTGGTCAGGCGCGGCGAACTTGACGCTTTCTTAAACTTTGTTCTATATTTGTTCTCTTCACGGGAGTCGAAGGGGCTTGGGGCGCATGGTACCGGTTTTCGATCGTGATGTGATGGCAGAGGGCATGGCGCGGCCGGTGAACTGGCGCGGCCGTTCGGGGCGCTACTATGCCCTGGCGCCCGAGCGCCTCGAGGATTTCTCCTTCCACGGCGGCGAGCTCTACCTCATCGCGCTTGGGCCGATGGTCCTCTGGGTCGGCGCCGCCGCCGACCTCGTATCGGACCCGGTCAGCCGCGCACGCTTCCGCCTCGCCATGGACTGCGCCGACCGCGTCTTCCAGGTCGACGCGAAAGCTGACGAAGTCGAGCGCATGACCATCATCTGGGACCTCGAGGCGGCCGAGCCCAGCATGGGCCTGAGCGCCGCCTACGCTGCCGCCAGAAGCGCCGCGGCCACCTCTTCGAGGCCGCGGTCCCGTATCCCCAGCGCGTGCAGATAGCGCGCCGTCTCGAGCACATATTCCGGGTTAGGCCCCGACTCACCCACCCCGCGCCGAACCAGCCGGATCTGCTCGTCTACCGTCAGGTTGCCCGCATACTGCGGATGCGTCTCGTCGACGAGAAACACCAGGCTGTCGATCCGTCGCCCATCGCTCAGCACCATCGGCCGCGTCACCTCGCGATATACCCCGCGATCCATCTCGCGCTCCGAAAGGTAGGCATGCACCTCCGGCCACTCGGCCTGCGAGACTTCGAACGCCATGCCCAGGCACGAACCACCATGCACCAGCCCGAACACCAAGCCGGGCTCTGCCTCCGTGCCGCGATGGCGGTAGGAGTAGACGCAGAGCCGCCGGTGCACCCCGGGCATGATTGCCGTCTGCTGGCTGATCGAAGCGAATCCTGGCCGCCAGATCAGCGAGCCATAGCCGAACACCCAGTGTGAATTGGCCTCCATATTCCCTTGCATACTCAGTCCGCTCGCCTTGCGGTCGTCACGTTCGTATCGATACGGTCCGCCCGGCGCAATCGAACGCCCCGCGGGCGTGTCGCGCCGCAAATTAAAAGTTGCATAGGAGTCACCCGTCTTGCGCAAGTTCGCCGCCCTGTTGATCGCGATCATCCTCGTGGTCGGATTGTGGATCGGCGGCTGGCTCTGGGCCGCCGGCGAGATCCGCAACCAGATTGGCCAGCTCGCCCTGAACGATGGCGAAACAAACCCGAAGCTCACCTGCGGCACGTTGAATGTCGGCGGTTTCCCGTTCCGCTTCGACGTCGAATGTGTCGACGGCACGCTGACGCAGCTCGATACCACCGTCACGCTGAGCGGCCTGCGGGCCTCGGTGATGGTCTATAACCCCACTCATCTGCTGCTCTCCGCGCGAGCCCCGCTCACCCTCAAGGACGAGTTTTCGGGCGCCCAAAGCCGCATCGATTTCAAGACCTTCACCGCCAGCGCCCGCCTCCAGAGCCGCGACTTCATCGAGGGGTTTTCCGGCGCCGGCTGGCGCATCGCCAACATCGCCGTCGACGCCGCTGGCGTCACCTGGAACGACACCGTCGTGGGCGACCTGCTGCGCATGAGCGCCGACGAGATCAACGTCCAGCTTCGCGACCTGCCGGACGGCCGCGACCGGGCAGCCCATACCGCCAAGCTCGGTGCCTTCGCCGCTGTCGCCAACTTCACCATGCCCGAGCTCGGCCTCACCGCGTCTCAATCGACGCTGGAAGCCACTATCGACAAGCTGCCGGACGACCTGATGGCCCTCGCCAGCCCCGATGCCATTCGCGAGTGGCAGGCCCGAAGCGGCAAGCTGACGCTGGTGAAGTGGGAAGGTACCCAGCCCAGCCCCGATGAAAGCTTCAGCATCACCGGCGAGGCCACCCTCGACGCCATCGGGCGCGCCAATGGCCAGCTCACCTACACCACCAAGGGTGTACTCGACCGCCTGCTGTCGACCTACCAGGTGTCGCCGCTTCAAATCGCCGCCTTCAAGGGCATGCCCAACGCCGACGGCACCAGCACCAACAGCCTCGGCATCGCCGACGGCAAGGTAACCCTGGCCGGCTTCCTCATCGCCGAACTGCTGCCCGCGTTCTGAGCGAAACTTGTCCGATCGGGGGTTTCGGCCTATCTTCATCGTATGAACGAGAAGCTCAGCATCACCCTTCCGGCCGAAATGGTCGCCGAAATCAACCTGCAGGTTGAAGCCGGCCGTTACGCTTCGCCCAGCGAAATGATGCAGCACGCCATGCAGGCATTGGCGCGTGAACAGGAAGAGCATCACAAGCGGCTGGATAATATCCGCGCCCGCATCAAGAGTTCGATGGATGACCCGCGGCCGCCAGTGAGCGCACCAGAGGCATTCGAGCGGCTACGCGCCTACGTCGATCAGGTCTTCAGCGAAAAATGATGCGGCATCTTCCCGTTATCTATCGGGAAGGAGCTCTGTCCGATATCGAACAGATCATCCGTTACTTACGTGAACAAGGTGCAAGCGCCCAAACTGTGCACGGATTCGTAGCTCGAATAGAAGACCAGTGCGAACGCATCGGCAATCTTCCCGAAGGTTATCCTGCACGGCCCGATCTAGGCCCCGGCATACCGGATCGAAAGTGCGGCAGTACACATCGTCAACGTGTTCTACGGCGGCAGAGACTACGAGACGGCACTACGCACCGATTCCTAAGCGTCTTCGCCGCCGCCGTGTTCGCGCACACCGATCTCGGGCGTGTCGAGCGGCGCCGGCACTGCCGCTTCACCTGCCCCGTGCGGGCGGCCGAAATCAGCGGCTGCCGTTTCCTGCCCTGCCGTGATGATCGAGCGGCGGATGGCGCGGGTGCGGGTGAACAGCGCCTCCATGGCCGGCCCGTCGCCAACGCGCACGGCGCGCTGCAACTGCGCCAGGTCCTCGAGGAACCGCCCCAGCATTTCCAGTACCGCCTCGCGGTTGGTGAGGAAGATGTCGCGCCACATCACCGGGTCGGAGGCCGCGATACGGGTGAAGTCGCGGAACCCGGAGGCGGAGAACTTGATCACCTCGGACTGCGTCGCCGCTTCAAGGTCGTCGACCGTGCCGACGATGTTGTAGGCAATCAGGTGCGGCACATGGCTGGTGATGGCGAGCGTCAAGTCGTGGTGCTCGGCGTCCATCACCTCGACCTTGGAGCCGAGCGCGCCCCAGAACGAGATCAGACGATCGACGGCGATCCGATCGACCGACGCTTCCGGCGTCAGTACGCACCAGCGCCCCTCGAACAATTCCGGGAAACCGGCCTTCGGCCCCGAATGCTCGGTGCCCGCCAGCGGATGCCCAGGGATCAGGTGCACGCCCGCCGGGACCAGCGGCTCGAGCACCTTCACCACATGCCGCTTCACCGAGCCGACATCCGACAGGATGGCGCCAGGCGCGAGCGCTTCCGCAATATCCTGCATCACCTGCCCATAAGCGCCGATCGGCGTGCAGATAATCACGAGGTCGGCGTCACGCACGGCCTCCGCCGCATCGAGCGTGTAGATATCGCCGAGGCCCAGTTCGCGCGCTTCCTCCAGCGTCGCCGCCTTGCGGGTCGAAATCGCGATGGTTTTCACCAGCCCCTTGGCGCGAGCCGCCCGGGCGATCGATGAGCCGATCAGCCCGATACCGATGAGTGCGAGTTTTTGAAACATCAGTCGCGGCCCCCCGGCGCCCCGAAATCCTTGAGCACATCGACAACCGCCCGCATGTGCTCGCCCAACCCTATGGAAATACGAAGCCCCTCGGGAATGCCATAGCCGTGCATTTCGCGCACCAGCAATCCCTTGTCCCGCAACCCCGTGAACGCTGCCTTGGCAGTTGCAGTATCCTGAAACAGCGCCAGCACGAAATTGCCTTGGCTCGGTGGTACCCGGATGGCGTTCGACTGCAGCGCGTCGGTGATCCACTGCCGCCACTGTGCATTGTGCGACCGCAGCTTCGCCGTAAACTCGACGTCCCGCGCCGCGGCAGCAGCCGCCGCCTGACCCGACAGCGACACGTTGAACGGCCCGCGAATGCGGTTCACCGCATCGAAGATCTGCGGCGGCCCGTACATCCAGCCGACCCGCTCGCCCGCAATGCCCATCTTCGAAAAGGTCCGCACCATCACGACGTTCTGCGCCCGGTCGACCAGGTCGATGCCCACCGAGTAGTCCTCCGCCGTCACGTATTCCGCGTAGGCGTTGTCGACCACCAGCAGCACGTCGCCGCGCAGGCCGCGATGCAGCCGCTCCACTTCGGCGGTGCTCAGATAAGTGCCGGTCGGGTTGTTCGGGTTCGCCAGCCACAGCACCCGCGTCTTCGGCGTCACCGCCGCGAGCAGCGCATCGACGTCGGCGCGAAAGTCGGCCTCCGGCACCATGACGATCTCGGCAGACGCGGCGCGTGTGATGATCGGATAGACGTTGAAGCCATACTGGCTCATCACCGCCTCGTCGCCGACGCCCAGATACACCTGCGCCAAGAGGTGCAGGATATCGTCGGAGCCGAAGCCGCAGATGATCCGGTCGGGGTCGATACCGTTCACCTCACCTAATGCCGCCCGCAGCTCCCGCGACGAGCCCTCGGGGTAAATGAACATGCTCTCGGCCATGGCGCGGAACGCCTCGATCGCCATGGGGCTGGCGCCGAGCGGCGACTCGTTGGCCGAAAGCTTCACCAGCTTCACCCCAGCAGGCGCGTCAGAGCGCCCCGGCACGTAGGGCGCGATGTTCAGGATGCCGGGCTGCGGGGTGGGGCGAAGGGTGTCAGTCATGTCACGGTCGGGTCAAAAATCGGCCGGACCATAGGGGATGCGTCCGGGCAACGCAAAGGTTTCCAAACCTCCGCGTAGGTCTCACGCTGCTGATTTGGTCTGCCCTTTCACCCAAAAGTCGAAGCGAATTTCGTCGTAGGGAAACACGACCCTTCCATCGTCACCCTTGCGCAGTAAACCGCTACCGCGCAGCGCCGCGACATCACTGTGAACCCCCTTGAAGTCGCGATCGACCCGCCTCGAAACCTCCCTGATGCTGAGAGGACCGGCACCCAGCATCGCTCGAAGAATGGCCATGCGGTTAGGCGCCAGCAGTTTATGCATCAGTTCGTAGCTGACGAAACTGATGCGCGGTACCTGAGGCGTCTCGTTCGTCCAGGCATCCGCGACATCGTCAAGTGAAGCTTCGAGCGTCCGGACATCAAAGACGACCGTGCGCTTCGAGCCAGGCTCTTGCTTCGATGAGGAAATCTCGTTTGAGCTCGGCAACTCCGACGAAATCGTAGGGGACTTCTCGTCCATCGACATGCTTGTGGTCTCCCTTACCGGCTTCATTGTCGAACCGCATGACGCAGATATCGTCGACGATCAGGGCAAAGCGGTATTTGAAGTAGTGGATGCTGCCGCGCAGCGGTTGCGGCACCTTCCACACCACCAGCTCTGCCGACGCGTTCTCCGCAAGCGGCACGACGACGTCGCTTATTGCTATCGCATGCACCATACCACTGCCCCC
>Ga0123337_10007230_pt1 | contig 10396 bp, 4 predicted proteins | sample frozenSSSSmetaG_FD_89792 | JGI IMG/M metagenome (GOLD analysis project Ga0123337, IMG submission 89792) | Glacier valley bacterial and archeal communities from Borup Fiord, Nunavut, Canada, to study Microbial Dark Matter (Phase II) -... | ecosystem: Environmental > Aquatic > Freshwater > Ice >...
ATAGTCCCGGCGCTACCATCGGTATTGTGCGAAATGACTCGCTAATTTTTTCAAAGGGATATGGCCTTGCAAATCTTGAGTATGGTGTGCCCAACACACCTGAAACGATTTTTCATATGGCATCAATCTCCAAACAGTTTACGGCCTGGTCCATTATTTTATTGGCAAAGCAGGGTAAACTTTCGCTGGAGGATGAGGTACGAAAATGGCTGCCCTGGTTTCCGGACCTGAAACAAAAGATAACCATACGGCATCTTTTAAATCATACCAGCGGTATAAGAGACCAATGGCAGCTACTGGCCATTGCCGGTACCCGGTTGGATGATGTGATTACACAGGAACAGGTGGTGAAAATTTTGAGTAAGCAACAGGCGCTCAATTTTAATCCCGGTGAAAAATACAGTTATTCAAATAGTGGCTTTACCATGCTGGCAGAAATCGTGAAATCTGTTACCGGGCAAACATTGCGAAAATTTGCTGATTCCGCCATCTTTAAACCGCTGGGTATGAACCATACTCATTTTCATGATGACTATACAGAGATTGAAAAGAACCGGTCTTATTCTTACAATCGCACAGATAGTGCTCATTTTACAAACAGTGTGCTGAGCTATTCCAATGCTGGCGCAACAAGCCTTTTTACCAATATACCAGATATGGGCAAATGGGTGATGTTCCTGAATAATACCCAACCAGCTAATCAGCAGTTGATAAAAATACTTACACAAAAGGCAACATTAAACAGTGGCAAGGAACTGACTTATGCCAGTGGTATTGTATCGGATACCTACAAAGGTTGGCGGCAATATTCGCATGGTGGTGCAGATGCAGGTTACAGAACATATCTGTCGGTGCTGCCGGATCTTAAAATGGGATTTTTTGTTTTCAGCAACCTGGGAGATTTTGACGCTGGTGGTATGAGTTATGCGGTAGCAAATCTTTTTGTAAAAGATACCACGCAAAAAACGATTGCCGCAAAGCCAGTAGTCTCACGGGATAGTGCAGCCGCAGTTTTAAAAGATTATTTAAAATGGAATAAATTCATGGGTAATTATATAGGCGAGGATGGATTGCCCTTTAGTTTTTATTTAAAGAACAGGCAATTGTTTTACAATATCTACGACGAAACCAATTTTTTAATAAATGACAGTAAAGACACATTCTCTATACCTGCTGCCGCTCATATCAAATTTGTGTTTGGCATAAAAAAAACCGACACAACCTGTGATGTAATGCTGCCGGATCAAATGTTTCATCTTACAAAATATACAAAGGACACCAGCCAAACGGACAAGGCATTGCAGCCCTATACAGGCACTTATTATTGCCCGGAGCTGGATTGTAAATACGGGATTGTTTTAAAAGACCATCGGTTGGTACTGACCAATGCGAAATACAATGATGCTAAATTGACCCTGGTAAACAAGGATCATTTAACGAATGATAATTGGTGGATCAATCATTTGATGATAGTGCGGGATACTAAAAATAAAATCACGGGTTTTAACGTAAACTCTGGGAGGATCATGTATTTGAGATTTAATAAAGTGGAGTAGTATGCTGCTCTAATTTTAGAGGGGGAGGTCGCCCGTTTGGGAAAATTCTGTTTCTAACGAAAGTTGTTTTGTCCGCCCTGCTTAAATGAATTTATAAAACGACGTTATGAACACGTAGACTGAAAACATGTTAAATGAGTTTGAAAATGTGCAGGCTGTTTATGCGACCTTTAAAGAAAGGGCATTGGCTATATTAATTGATGGGCTGGTGCTGATTCCACTTGCTGCCATTGACTGGTTTAATAAATCAGATTGGAAAAGCGAATTGCTTTTAATGGTCACGTTTATTGCCGGAGCATCGTACAAAAATTTTTTTGAATATAAATATGGAGCCACCCTGGGTAAAAAGGCAATGAAACTGAGGGTTGTAAACAGGGGGTTACATCGGGTTGATTTAAATGAAGTGTTGGTGAGAAATATATTTGATCTTGCATGGAGGGCATTCTTTTTTATACTCTCTTTGGTAATCTATAGAAATGCAGCATTTAGTACAATTCATTCCAACAAAGAGTTTGTTGACTTTTCTAATAATTTACTCAACACCAATCCGTACCTGTTAATGTACTCTGTGCTGATTATGATTGAAATTGTTTTTGTATTAACCGACAAAAAAAGAAGATCATTGCATGATAGAATGGGGGGTACGCTTGTCATTAAAATAAATGATGGTAGGAACTGACTTTTGCCATTAGATAATTATGATTGCTGCAGTGCCGGATGCTTTCCGGTTTCTGCTTTGTTATTATCTATAAAGTCGACAGTAGTATCCTTCCTGACAAACGGATGAGAGCAACTATGTTTTTTGCTTGATATCGGTTCTGAAATTGGAAACAAAAAATTGCAAAGAGCAAGAACACTTTAGCTTTAAAATGAGATTTAAACATTGAACAATCGACATTCGTCTATTTAAAAAATAATCGACAATAAACCGTATCACAAACATCCTTTACTCATATCCAGCATTCAAATGAAAATACTAATAATCAATCCACCACATTTATCCATTGGAAGCAGAATGCCAAATGAACATTTGCCTCCCCTCGGATTGCTGTCAATTGGTGGTCCGCTTATCGACCATGGACACGATGTAACACTTCTGGATGCAGATTACCACAATTACAAAATTAATTTTATTGCAGATAAAGTCATTGAGCAAAACCCGGATGCAATATTACTTGGCCATTCAGGGTCAACTTCTGCTCAGCCAATTATTGAAGCAATTACAAAGTTGGTTCGGAAGGGAAATGCTGCCATAAAAATAATCATCGGCGGAGTTTTTCCAACTTACCATTGGAACGAGATTTTGGAAAACAATCCTCAAATTGATTGTATCGTTTGTGGCGAGGGAGAAGAAATATGTTTGAATTTAATCACAGCAATTCAACATGGAACACCACTTGAAAATGTAAAAGGACTTGCATTTAGATTGAATGGCGTTGCATTGAAAACATCGCCAGCTGAAAACATTAAAGACCTGGATGATTATAGAATTGGATGGGAATTAATGAAAGGTTATAATTATACGTATTGGGGAAAACGAAAAGCAGTTGTGATACAGTTTTCAAGAGGTTGTCCTTATCCATGTACTTATTGCGGACAGAGTCTTTTTTGGAAAAAATGGCGTCACAGAAATCCGCAATTGCTCGCCGATGAAATTGAGATGCTACACCATGTATATGGAATTGAGGTATTCAATTTTGCAGATGAAAATCCCTCTTCTAACCCAAAGGCCTGGAAAGCGTTTTTAGAGGCACTTGTTGCGAAAAAATTAAAATTAATCTTGGTTGGTTCCATAAGGGCAGATAATATTGTGAGAGATGCAGATTTTTTGCATTTATACAAACAGGCCGGGTTTGAAAGGTTTTTACTTGGCATTGAAAACTATGATGAAGTAGTTTTAGAGAAAATAAAAAAGGCCGGCACAATTTCAAAAGACAAGGAAGCTATCCTGCTTTTAAGAAAGCATGGCATTTTATCAATGGCTACGTATGTGGTTGGTTTTGGAGAGGAGAAAACGGTTGACTTTTATAACAGCCTAAAGCAACTGTTATCTTATGATCCGGACCAGGTTCAGCTATTGTATGTAACTCCTCATAAATGGACACCCTATTTTGAAGATGTGAAAGACAAAGCAATCATTTTAACAGATCAGAGAAAGTGGGACTATAAACACCAGGTTATTGCAACAAAATTTTTGAAGCCATGGGTTGTAATTGTTTATGTAAAATTGATAGAATTGATCATGCAGACAAGACCTGCTGCTGTAAAAAGGCTTTTCTTTCATAAAGAAGCAAGATTGAGAAGTGCGATGCGCTGGTACACCAGAATAGGAAGAAGAGTTTGGTTCTGGGAATTGTATCAATTCTTTTTTGTAACAAAACTCACAAAGGAAAAAGTGGTCATGAAAGATTTTTGGACATAGAAAGTCTTTACCACCGTTGAGTTCTGGGCTTCCAGCTGTATGGATGAAAAATGATCGAAGTAATGAGTCAGCAAACGGACCTTCAACAACCCAATCAATACGGTCTGACAATACCTAACTTTGCCACACAAAAAAATATTTAAAAATGGAAAAAGCAATTCTTGCCGGTGGCTGTTTCTGGGGTGTTGAAGATCTCATTCGCAAGCTGCCTGGCATTCAGTCAACCGTAGTAGGATATACCGGTGGCGATGTTCCCAATGCTACTTACCGCAATCACGGTACCCATGCAGAGGGTATCGAAGTAATATTTGATCCTACGATTTTATCATATCGCTCCCTGCTGGAATTTTTCTTCCAGATCCATGACCCGACCACTCTTAACCGGCAGGGAAATGACAGGGGATTATCTTACCGTTCGGCCATCTTTTACCTGGACGAAGCGCAAAAAGAAACGGCAGCGACCTTGATTAAAGAAATGACGGCATCCAATAAATGGCCGGGCCCAATTGTTACTGCCATTGTACCGGCTACTGATTTTTGGAATGCGGAAGAAGAGCACCAGGACTACCTGCAAAAAAATCCATACGGCTACACCTGCCATTTTTTAAGACCCGATTGGGTTATGGAGTAACAAACGACTTAGTGCACACGAAATCATTACTGAGTGGGCGGGAGAAAGGGGTGAAGTACCAAGAGACTTTCCATTTCTTTTTTCCGACCCGTTGTTTAATAGTTAATAATTTTCAATGGCCTGTTAAATGCTGCGGCAATAAAGCACGGCCTGATATTAGAGATTGCTGACATTGCCGAGCTGGCAAAAAAGGCAAAACTATGGCGGAAGGCACGGCGGCTCAACTATGAAGTCATATGCATATAACAAATACAAGTCGCCTTATCGCATGAAAACCAATTTCGATGGCGATTTTTTTTAACGAACACCGGCCGCTGGTATAAACTATTTAATAAGCATCACCGATCCTTTGTCAAAACTTAGCGGCTGATCATTGAGTTGATAACGAAGCGTCCACAAATAAGCACCCATTGGCTGTGGTGTATTTTTATAATAACCATCCCATCCTTCACCCGGTTTTAATGAGCGGAAAACAACCTTACCATACCGGTTGTAAACGGAAAATTCATACTGCGTAATGGTACCAAACAGCAGCGGTTTAAAAACATCGTTTTTCCCGTTATTATTGGGTGAAAATGCATTGGGCACATATAGGCCTAGCATGCAATCCTTTGGAAAAATAATAACCGTATCACTTCCCTTACAATGATATTGATCTGTGACTGTTAGTGTGTAGGTGCCTGGCGTTTTTACTGTAATTGCGGATGTAGTCGCGGAGGTATTCCAAAGGTATTCAGCATAGGTTTTAAGCGGTGCAAGATTTATAGCAGCATATGAACACAATGCCGTATTTCCGGGGAGGAAATCCTCAGGCACGGGCACCATCAAATTTACCACGGCCCTATCTGTTCCTTTACATCCATTATTGTCGGTAACTGTCACTGAATAAGTACCCACATTTTTCACTATTTTGGTAGCATCCGTTGTACCGTCGTTCCAGAGATAAGAAACAAAACCACTTCCTGCATTGAGTGTCCTGATTTCCCCTGCACAGATGCTGGCGGTATGATCCAGTTGTACCAACGGAAGCGAAAATGGCGGGAGCAATGCAATGGTATCTGTTGCTTTACAGCCATTGTTAGTGGTGCCGGTCACAATATAATTACCGGGTACTGATAACCTTATTCCAGGACCCGTGGATCCATTATTCCAATTGTATTTTACAAAATTGCCGGTGGCTGTAATAAGGGTGTCGTTTCCGGCACACAATCGAATGTCGTTGCCCAGTTGCAGTAGTTCAGGGGCAAAATACCCAACTGCAATGCTGTCTCTTACGGTACAACCGTCCTTTTGCACCTGCAGCCAGTAGGTACCCGGATTGTCTACCAAAAAGCTACTTGCGGTTGATCCATCTTGCCATTGGTACATCGCCGCCCCGATATTGGTTGCAAGGCGGAGGGGGGCTTTTAAACAAAGCAAGGTGTCTCTTCCCAAAAATAAAATGGGTGGTTGATTGAAAACAAGGTGAATGGTATCTGAAACGGTACAGTTACCATTGTTTACCTGTATCCAGTAATTGCCGGTGGCAGTGGCTGTTAGCTGATTGCCGGTGCTTCCATCGTTCCATAAGTATTGGGCATTATTAACATCCGTTTTTAATATAATGGATGTACCTGTACAAACCATCGTATCGTTTCCTAAGAAAACCTGCCTGGCATTTACATATTGTACTGCAACGGTATCGGTATGCATGCAAGTATAATCAGCCGAATAGAGATTTACCCAGTAAGTGCCAGTTTTAGTTACCGTGAAAGTAGGAGAGCGGGACCCATCCTGCCAATAGTAATTTGCGTCGGTAATTCCCGGCGCAAGCAAAAGAACATTGTTGTTACACAAAGTAGTATCGCCGGGTAAGGAAAACCGGATACCTGGTGCATCCGTTAACACAATCGAATCTCTTCGGGGGCAACCATTGTGATTAAATTCGCCCTGCAGCCAGTAAGTACCACCTTTTGTAACATCGATGCCAATGGTGGTTTGGCCTGTGCTCCAGGTATAGTCGGCAGTGCTATCATATCCCGAAAGGCGTATGGTATCGCCTTTGCAAACAGACCGGTCGTAGCCCAGGTTGAAGTCGGGCGTGGGCAACACATTTATATTGATCGAATCAATCATCCTACAGCCATTGCAGTCGTTTTGCCTCATTTCAACATACCAGGTACCACCGCCAACGGTGATGCTATCAGCCAGTTGGGATAAATATTTTGCACCATCCCATCCCTTTTGATACCATGCAAATATCCCATTCACAACACCTAGTTTTAGCTGAAACGAACTGCCCTGGCAAATACTGGTATCTTTTGGATACGCTGCCAGCAGGCGTTTGCCCGGGTCTTTCTCTTCTACCAGTTCGGTAATTGTTTCGATTAATATGTTTTGACTATTGTACAACCGGGCCGTTACCATGTAAATACCTGGTGCGGAGAATATATGCGAGGGCGATTTTTGGGTAACCGTATTACCGGCATTGCCTGGGTCGCCAAAATGCCAGTTGATGGTATTGATGGTATCATTGGTTACCTTAAATTGTATGGCAGCCGGATAACAGCCTCCTGTATACAAAATATTATTTTTAACTGCCTTCTCCAGCATCCGGTGTTGAAAAGCAGGAGTGGACTTGGACCCATAGTTGGATGCCGGCAAATTGTAAGCGTCAAAAACAAATTTTGAAGATGAGCCAATGCGGTTGGGATAGTTAATGGTGGATACCCGGGTTCCGTTGTAGGGAAAATGAATCTTCTTGTCTGCGCCTAATTGGATTCGTCCCCAGGTGATACCCGAAGCACACCATACAAAGTCGTTGGCTACTACCGGGGCATACATTGTAAACTCTGTGGTATCAGTGTAACATAAGTTAAACTGGGTAACCGCACTGCCTGAAAAATCGCATGGTTGCAGGCCATAGGAACTGGACACCTGACCAAAGTACAATAAACGGTTATCGGGCGAGAAATCCAGCGACATGTAATAATTAAAATAATAGCCAATCTGTGTGGTTCGCACTTTACTGGTAAGCTTACCAGTGATGGCATCGAAATTAAAAACTTCCACAAATTGCGACAGCGTAGCAAATAGGCCTGTATAGTCTTTATAGGTTGCCCCGGCAATCATAGTGCCGTCATGTGAGCTCTTCAGGCTTTTAAAAATATAATCAACCTTCCTGTAAAAACTTCCGGCCTTGCTGATGACAGCGTTTTTACTAAGGCCAGCAGTTGTAATAGGATAATTTAGAAAAGTATCCGTAGCAGCACGGTGCGTTACAAGCCAGGCATCAACGGTATTGTCTCCCTGTACCAATGTAAACCCGGTAGAAAGCGACGTGTCGATAATTTGATCATATGCGGTAACATCGCCTTTACCACCATTCAGTAACATATCAATCACCGCGTATTTAAGTGTCCAGTTAGGATTGGTGCCCACATTGTAGGGTTGGTTGCTAGTGTTATAGAAAACCAGGTAGCGGGAGGTGCCAGGGATCTTTTGTGCCAGTATTGTACCTTGGCCTGCGTTAAAATTAACGTTAATAAGCGCAGGCATTATTGCAAGGTTTCTGTCAAGGATTGTGTTGCCACCACAAGCGAACAACAAGTTGCCTGCACTGTCTGAAACAGAGGTATTGGTTACCCCAGCGTTGAAAGTTTGCCAATCCGGTTGTGGCACCCCTACATTAACTCCGGCAGGGGTAATTGATACGGCATTTTGAGTAAAGAACCAGTTACTTGTTTCCTTTTGCGCAAACGATGTAAGGCAATAACAGGTAAATAGCGTGGCAATCAAGATACGTTTCATCTGATTGCAAAGTACAAATCATTTTTCAGATGGAGATATTTCGGGATTGGGAATTGGACCAGAAACTGAAAGCTTACCAGTAAATGCTTTTTCAGCAATCATTCTTTAAGATTGTATATTGAGCAGTGCCAAAATGTACTAGCAGGCAATGATGCGGTTATTGGCAGACACTACCGCTGCAACAACTTCCCCGGTAGCATAATAATGCTTTTTAGTAAACCAAAAACGCCATCCACCGCTATTCCAAGTAGCCGGAAGGGTAGGGCAAGTATCCAAAATATCGGATACAACACCAATGCCAGGATGGCCAGCGGCCAGCAAAGAATAAAGAGGATGATCCAGGCGATGAATGTAAACATGGTTTAAAGTTAATGACTGCCGCTTATCTTACCAGGTGCAATTACATGAACGGCATCCGATTGCTGATTTTACTCAGGCCACGGATTTGGACTAAATGATGTAACTGAAAAACGTCGTTCTTAAATAGGGTATCAGCTAAAGTCTGCTAAACAGATTCTCCATTTTTTCAACGTAAGGGTGTTTACAATAAAAAACTACGGCAAACGTTCACATGATGTATTAATCCAATTAGATCCGTACCATTTTATTTAAAACAAAAAATAATCCTGTGAAAAATTATCTAATCAAATTGATTCCGGTATTGGTAGTAGTGCTGTTTATCCTATCCGCCTGTAGTAGTTCCCGTGAAACAACTCATCACCGGGGCGTTAACAATAAAGCATACAGAGGTTATTGATTTCAATTTAATTTGTAGTTGCAAAAAGCAAGTACCGGATTCGGTCAATTGATCCGGTTTGGAATTGCCATTATTGCAACTTCAATCACTTAAATCCAGTATCAGACTTTTCAACAAAATCCTAACAGGCCCCTTTATTTAAGTCGCCTATTGGTTATAGTATTGCAAAGGCGTTTGAGAACAGTTGGGTTGTTGCAGTGACAATCGGCTCCTGGTACCTGTATGTTTTTCGAAAAGTTTAATCTTCCTTGCGCTTTTCAAACCACCAATATCAAAAACAAGCATCCTCTAAATTATAGTCAATTCAGTTTGCATTTTAAATATCATTCAATAACGAGGTGCATAAAATAACGGGATGCACGAAGCTTTCCAGTAAATATTTTTTACCTTTCATACAAATTAATGCAGCATGAAAAATATATTTGTAAGTACTATACTCCTGCTTGTTGTGTTGATTTTGATTGCAGCAGGAAAAGTTTTTTACAAACCGGTTGCGATGTCATTGGCTGTTGAAAAAAATGACATCATTTCTTGTGGCTTTCCTACCACTGATATTACTGCCGGCGACGATGGTAAATTTATCCCCTTACTGCCGGGATGGGGGCATCACAGTTATACCATTACCACTTCCAGCGACAGTGCACAAATTTATTTTAACCAGGGACTTAATTTTTATTATAGCTATCATTTCAGAGAGGCGATTGCATCGTTTAAAGAAGCTGCCCGTTTTGATAAAACCTGTGCTATGGCCTATTGGGGCCAGGCGCTTGCCATGGGGCCTTACTACAATAGCTATGGTTATAAAATGGGAGCAGCCATTCCGGCTGTATTAAAAGAAATGCAGCAATATACAACCAATGCATCTGCGAAAGAAAATGGATTGATAAAGGCAATGCAACAACGATACTCCACTGATTTTAGCAATAGCGACCGCCCTCAATTAGACAGTAACTATGCAGCAGCCATGAAATTGCTGATACAACAGTTTAGCAGCGATGACGATATGAAAGCACTCTACATTGATGCCGTAATGCTACAACATAAATGGGATTTCTGGAACATTGATGGGAGCCCGAAAAGCTGGACGCCCGAGTTGGTAAGCTTTTGTGAAGCGATGTTACTGCGTGAACGTCTGCACCCGGCAGCACTGCATTACTACATTCATCTAACTGAAGCATCGCATGAGCCACAACTCGCCCTTAGAAGTGCGGAGCGATTAAAAGATGCCATGCCCGGTGTGG
>Ga0123337_10007232_pt1 | contig 10393 bp, 10 predicted proteins | sample frozenSSSSmetaG_FD_89792 | JGI IMG/M metagenome (GOLD analysis project Ga0123337, IMG submission 89792) | Glacier valley bacterial and archeal communities from Borup Fiord, Nunavut, Canada, to study Microbial Dark Matter (Phase II) -... | ecosystem: Environmental > Aquatic > Freshwater > Ice >...
CACCTAATCACATTTTTGCTCAAGAGCTAGTAGGTGCATTAGCTGCGGACTCAACAGGGTTTGGACCTCATGTATTTGGAACTGCAATAGTAAATGGAAATCGCGGTATAGTGATGGGAAGACAGCCGGGTGGGTTTATTAGCACGACCTCACACAATGCCAGCCATATTCAGGAAGCCGAACATTTTTCAGGCCGCATTACCGAAAATACCATCACAGAGTTAAATCAGTATCGTGACCGCCTGCTTCAAAACAATTATATGTCAGGCGGAGATTTCCAATTTTTTGTGGATGAGCAAGGACACATGCGCCCTATTGATTTCTCGGTAATTCTACCGCTGCCTGCTGATCACAATGCGCGACAGCAAGGTATTCAAAATCATATGGCAACGTTCGCGAGTGAAGAACAAGTTTTGCGTGGCCGCCTGAATGAAAACCAGCGTCGAGGTCGTTATACTCCCTAATATTCCAGTTCAATTAGCTCACGCGCACCAGCGCCGTCCCACCCTCCGCGCCGAGCAGCACCTCCACCGAAGGCGAGCCGAATACCTCCGCGCCGCTGAATAAATCCCGCCACACGCCGGGCGCGTCGACGGTGAACTCCGTCGCATCCGTGCTGTGGTTGATGAACACCAGCACCGCCAGTTCGCCATCGAAGGCTGCGGCTGTGGGAGCCGATGACACCCGTGCGTGATCGAGGCAAAATTAAGCTATCCGGCAATAGTCGTGATGAAGTCTTCCGAGAACTGGGATCGCAGTCACCGGACGATTGACTGATAATGAGTCGGGCTCAGAGTATGCCGTGTCTGGAATGGGGTTAAATCTAGCGAAGCTGACCCAAGGGGCAATCCGAGGAGAATCAGAGCGTGAAGTCAGGATAAAATGAACGATGTTCACAAATAGGCATTCAGGTCCATTCGGTCCACACGTTCTGCTAATTGCGCTGCGGTAGGCTGAACATAAATTTTCGTGGCGTCAAGCGAAGTGTGACCCAATAAGTGTGCCAGTCCTACCAAATCGCCAGGGTGAGCAGCGAGATAGCGTGTGGCAAAGGTATGGCGCAATTGATGTACGGTGGTCTCCGCCGGCAACAGGCCACGTCGTGCGCAGGCTCGTATGTAGTCCTTGATCAACCTATCCATCGAAACCAACGTCAGACTTCCTTTTTGACTTTGCCAGATTTTTGCAGCATTGAAAGTCCTGTCGGCGACTGACCATGCGGCGGTGACTGCTTTAAGGGTCGGCGGTACGTGAAGACGCTCTGCCACGTATTCCGCCAAAGCCTGACGAATAGAGCCATTTAGAGGAACCAGGCGTGCTTTGTTTCCCTTGCCGGAGCGGATCAACACCTGACCGTTTTTTTCGCCAAAGGTAATATCGCCCCACCGTAAGGCGGTACATTCACCGATCCGCATTCCGGTTTGTACCAGCATTTGCACAATCGCATAATCGCGTGCCGGATAGCGGCCTTGTTGTGTCTCGCGCAACAGCGCGTTCACCTGGCCGGGCGTGAGCGCACGTGGCGCGGTCGGCAATTGTCGTTTGACGAGTTTAAGCCTTGCGGTCGGGTCATCCTCGATCAACTTTTGTTGTTTGAGCCATTTTCCCCACGAACGCAGGGCAGAGACATGCGTGTTGACGGTTGCGGGTTGCTCCGTTTGTTGCAGATTGTTGCGATAGCCGACCAGAAGGATGGGATTTAGGTCTTGTATGGTTAATGTTTCAGCGTATTCCTTCTCGCACCAACTCACAAAGCGCTGAAGCACACTGGCATAGCGTACCACAGTGGTTTCGGCATGATCCGCTTTCAATTCTGTCAGCCATTGAGAAACCGCCTCCAAAATCGGAGATGAAGTCATATTTGGTCCTTCCATTGTTTCTTTATCATTTTTCTACAAACATCCAACACACTGGCAATCCCTACTCTACACTTAGCAAGCTGTCTTACATCACAAAGAAATGTTAAAGAAGATTTGTTCTTTAGCATTTTTATATTATAGTGATTGCCAGAATTTAGAGCAATGGGGCTTTGCGATGAAGCAATTTTGGAAGATGGACGAGCTGGCCGAACAGTGGACGCTTCAGCGTGACGAGTTAGTGCTATTGGACAAGAAGTCCAGAACCCATCGCCTCGGCATTGCCATTCTGCTCAAGTTTTTTCAGATTGAAGGCCGCTTCCCACGTTATCAATTTGAAATGCCTGATGAAGTCATTCAATTTGTTGCCCAACAAGTCAATGTTCCAGTCTCTAAGTATCAGTCTTATGTCTGGAAAGGTCGCGCGATCAAGTACCATCGTGCTGAAATTAGGCAATTTTTGGGTGTTCGTGAAGCAACTGTCGATGATAGTCAGCAAATTATTCGATGGCTATGCGACCATTCTCTGACACAAACTCGTCAAATTGAACACCTCAAGATGCACGCCTACCAGCAATTTCGAGAACTTGGCATCGAGCCACCAACCCCGGAGCGTGTCGAGCGTTTGGTTCGCTCTGCGCTTCGTACTAACGAGGAAGAATTTTGTGCGCTGGTGTTGGGTAAACTGTCTCCACAAATCCTGGACAATCTGGATGCTCTGATTGCCACCGGTGACAAGCAGGCCACCGATCTGGAAAATAACGATTTTACGCGCTCCGTCTTTTACCAACTTAAAACCGATCCCGGTGCTGCCAGGTTGATCAGCATTTACGCCGAGGTCGAGAAGCTGACCACCATCCGCCAGATTGGTCTGCCGCCTGACCTCTTTCAAAACACTGCGCCTGCTATCGTGGAAGACTATCGCCAGCGAGCGGCAACGGAACCACCGCGTGAGTTGCGTCGCCATCCACCCGCCATGCGCTGCACCCTGCTCGCCGCGTTCTGCTTGTTGCGCGAGCAGGAAATCACCGACAATCTCGTGGATTTGCTAATCAACATTGTGCATCGCATCGGGGCGCGTGCGGAGCGCAAAGTTCAAAAATCGCTGCTCGAAGACGTCAAGCGTGTTTCCGGGAAACACACCATCCTTTTTCGGATGGCGCTGGCTTCAGTGGAGCAGCCCGACGGTACGATCCGTGAGGTACTTTACCCAATGGTCGGGGAACAAACACTTCATGATTTGGTGACCGAGTACCAATCCAACGGAGTCACCTATCAGGAACAAGTTCAGACGGTAATGCGAGCATCCTACAGCACTCACTATCGGTGTATCGTTCCAATCCTCCTCGATACCCTGGAATTTCGGTCCAATAACCGTATTCATCGTCCGGTCATACTGGCATTAGAGCTATTGAAGAAATACTCTGGTAGCAATCGTGTCTACTATGCCGATGGCGATCAGGTTCCGCTGGATGGTGTACTCCGACCTGCCTGGCATGACCTGATCGTTCGGCAAGATAGGGATGGCAATCCACAAATCAATCGGATTAACTACGAGGTGGCTGTTTTGGAAGCCCTTTGTGAAAAATTGCGTTCAAGAGAAGTTTGGGTGGTTGGTGCTGATCGTTACCGTAATCCCGATGAAGACTTACCGCTCGACTTCGAGACACAGCGTGAGGATTACTACAAAGACCTAAATCTACCCTTAAGCGTCGATGTTTTCATCACCCAACTTCAAAAGGCAATGGTGGATGCCCTGAGTACCCTTGATAAAAATCTTCCTGCCAATCCCCGTGTCAGGTTGCTCAAGCGTTCCGGCGGTTGGATTTCCGTATCCCCGTCCGTTCTACAACCTGAACCACCGCAACTGCATCACCTCAAAACCGACATCTCCCAACGCTGGCCGATGCACCATCTGCTCGATATTCTCAAAGAAGCAGACTTGCAGATCGGGTTTACAGATTTCTTCAAGAGCGTTGCGTCACGCGAAGTCATGGATCGCTTGACCTTACAAAAATGGTTGTTGCTTTGTCTTTACGCATTGGGTACGAACACGGGGATCAAGCGTATCAGCGCAAGCGCCCACGGAGAACAGTATAAGGACCTGCTTTATGTTCGGCGGCGGTTTATCCATCAGGATGCTCTGCGTAAATCCATCGCCGAAGTTGCCAATGCCATCTTCCGAGTCCGTGAACCTCATATCTGGGGCGAAGCCACGACCTGCGCCTCGGATTCCAAGAAATTTGGTGCGACAGATCAAAATCTCCTGACCGAATGGCACGTTCGCTATCGCGGCCCTGGGATCATGGTTTACTGGCATGTTGAAAAAAAGTCGGTCTGTATCTATTCCCAGCTCAAAAGCTGTTCTTCGTCTGAAGTCGCGGCGATGATCGAAGGAGTTTTGCGTCACTGCACCGATATGAACATCGAGAAGAACTATGTCGATACGCATGGGCAGAGTGAAGTCGCCTTTGCCTTTTGCTCCCTGCTCGGCTTTCGTCTTATGCCACGTCTCAAGGGAATCCATGCCCAGAAACTTTACCGCCCGTTTTCAGGTCAGCCCGAAGCCTATCCGCATCTACAATCCATTCTTACCCGTCCGATCCAGTGGGATGTGATTCGCCAACAGTACGACGAGATGGTCAAGTACGCGACCGCCTTGAAGCAGGGAACCGCCGATGCTGAGTCTATTTTGCGTCGTTTCACCCGTGCCAGTCTTCAGCATCCTACCTATCGTGCATTGGCTGAATTGGGCAAGGTTATCAAAACCATTTTCTTGTGCCAGTACCTCGATTCCGATGCCTTGCGTCAGGAAATCCACGAGGGCTTGAACGTCATAGAGAGTTGGAATAGTGTCAACAGTTTCATCTTCTATGGGAAGAGCAGCGAGATTTTGACTAATCGCAGGGATGATCAGGAGGTTGCCATCCTCGCCCTTCATCTCCTACAGATTTGTCTCGTTTATATCAACACGCTTATGATGCAGGAGATTCTTGCTCAACCACAATGGATAAACCGTATGACCCCTGACGATTTTAGGGCGATCACGCCCTTGATTTACAACAACGTCAATCCCTATGGCTCTTTTGACTTGGACATGGGACAGCGCTTGGATATTCTTGTGCCAATCATGAACAAAAATTAAGAAACCCTATTTTCATGAGGTAATCTTAACGATTGCCCCTGGTGTCAGCTTCGCTAGGTTTAGCCCAGATACGAGCGAGGAGCGGTTCCGGCGCGCCGACGCTTGCATCGCCAAGAATCAGTTTGTAGGTCACGCTGCCAACAGGTTCCGGGTTGATGCTCTTACCCTGCTTTTGCAGCAGTGATTGCACCGCGTCGGCGGCTGTCGGCAGGTCACGTGCGATGCGCGCGTTGACTTCCGGGAGCTGTGGAGCCTGAAACCCGGCCAGTTCATCGAGGACGGCTTTCATATTCGGCACTGGGGCGGCGGGTGACAGCGCCGCAGGAGTGGCGGTCTGCGCGAACGCATTCAACGGGCTGACCGCGAGCAGCGACGCGCCGAATGCGGCTGCGCCACCCTTGAGCAAATTACGTCTGGAAAGCATGTCAAGACTTCCTTTCAGAGATTTAGAGATACGTCGATAGCCTCAAGGGTAAGCGACATGCGCCTATACGAACGCTATCAGCCTTGTGAAGAACGTAAAAGTTTTCTGTTTAGAACTTATTTGGAAGTTTGCTTCAAGATGAGGGTGAAAACCGAACTCATTAAAGAGGCTCACCCATGCGAAATCGTATCCTTATTATGACACTGCTCATTGCGCTGATCGCCGTCGGCATTGCACCGGCAACAGCACAGACCGCGCAGCCCAGCGCAGTCGATGCCGGGTTCACCCGCTTCGCGCACCTCTCAGCAGATGCACCTGCCGTCGATATTTACATCGGCAATGTAGCGACGCCAGTCGCCACCAACCTGAAGTTTGGCGACGTAACCGATTATGTGGCGCTGCCGACAACACTGAGCGGTTACACCGCCCGCGCCGCTGGCTCCCCGGCCAATAGCAGCCCCGTCGCGCGGCTGGATTGGGGCGTGAAATCGAACAACTCCAACATCATCATCGTGGTCGGCTTGCAGGAAACCGCAAGCGTGTCGGTGGAGCCAATCACGGTTGTCCGCACCGATACGAAGGGTAAGGCGCGCGTGCGTGTGATCAGCGTCGTCTCCGGCGGACCGAACCTGAGCGTTGCGAACAAGCAAGGCGTGCAATTCAGCCAGAATCAGAAGTTTCTTGATGTGGCTGCCTATAAGGATGTCGAACCCGGCACGTATTCATTCAGCGTAAGCGATGGAACAGGAAAATCCTACACCAGCGCTGATATAGCAATCGGCGCGAACGAAATTACGGAGCTGTTCGTCGCTGGACGCACGCAGAGCGGCGTGAAATTGGTTCCTGTCGTGAGCAAAGTCGATTTCACGAATGTCAAAATCGCGAATCAGGCAGCGGATGCGTTCGATGTGTACTTGAAGGGGACCGATCAGCCCTTCACGGCGGCACTCGGTGCAGGTCAATCCGGTACATCGCAAAGCATCCCCAGCGGTGCGGTAACGTTCGTCGTGCGGAAAGCGGGCGGCACGGTCAAGGATCAAGAATTGGCCGCCTTGCCGATCCAGCTTCGCCCTTATCGTGATACCACGATCACGATCACGGCGGGCGCGAATGGAACACCGCAAATCGCGGTCAGCAATGACACGCTCACACTGGCCTTCGCGCCGGGCATTTCAGTCGCACCCGCCGCCGGGACTGCGCGTGCGACTAGTGCAGCGACTGCTGCCGAAACTGCGGGCGCGACCAGTGCCGCTACCCTGAGCGCCACATCTGCGGCAACCAGCGCAGCCACAGTAGCAGCCACGCTCCCCGCGACGGCAGTTCGCTAAAATTTTTACTGCGGGTCGGGCAGATCGTCCGCTCGACCCACTACACCATCATTCAGGATGAGGCCGGATAGCCGTTCGCGCAGATCGGTTAATCCCGCTTCCGCTTCCTCGCGCGGGAGTTTCCCCGCGAGCAGCCGCGCCGGATGCAGCCCCAACAGCCGTTCATAAAAATCAATGCCCAAGCCCATCGTATCCGCGTCGGTAGGGTCTTGATCCAGCATGTCGTAGAGGACGTTCTCGGCTTGCGCGTAGCGGTTTACGCGGACAAACAGCCGGAACAGTTGCAACCGCGTTTCGCGCAGCACATCCGCTCCGCGCAGCTTGTCGGCTATCTCGGAGAGTGTCGCGAGGTGGGTTTCCTCATCCATAATTTTGTGGTTCGGGATGACCGCCAGGTAGAAGCGGAGCGCGCGGCTATAAAGCGCGGTGCTGAGGTCGGCATCGCCAAGCATCGCGTGTACATCCGCTTCCTGCTTGACGAGCGCGGCCATCACGAGGCAACGCGCCGTTCCGTACTCTGTCGTATTTTCCAATAGCTCCAGCAGATAGCGCTCCGAAAGGCGCGAGAGCAGCGACGAGTCGAGACCAAGCAATTTTTGGCTAGTCTGGTTGATGAGGATCAGCGCTTCCTGTGCCTTGCGCTCTTTTTTGAGGAATAGAAGCTGTCCCAGCGCCGCGAAGAACGGAGCCATCATCCGGATCAGGTAATCGTCGTGCAGTGAAGACATGGCGGATCAGCGGCGGCGCGCGGCCTGTGCTGCCTCGCTCTCTACGAATTCGACGACGCTCAGAATCGAGGCATCGGGGCGAATACCCGCTGGGATCGCGAGCCGCGTCTGATTGATAATTTCAACCGCACGCCCGTCGTCGGTCTCCGTTACGCGAATATCGACGCGCCCTAATTCCGGGATGCGTGCCTCGCGTCGATCCTCGATCAGGATCGCGCCCGACTCGGTGACGCGGCTGGCGAGCGGTAGCCCGCGCGATAGCAAAAGTGTCAAATCCGCGTCACTTGCATCCAGCACTTCACCGCCCGCAATACGCACGTTCACATACTGCTCCTCACCCAGCTTTTTGCGAAGCGTGACCGCCTCACCCGGTAGCAGCACCGCAGTCAGCACAGTATCGCGCAGCTTGCCAAGCGTCATGTTGTCGCGCGCAAGCGGCTCCTCTTGACTCAGATAGAACGCATCGTAACCCATCCCATCCATCGCAACGAGCGCGGCGCGGCCTTCCGTCGCACGACAGATCGGCCAATCGGCGCGGCATGACTCGCCAAGGTCTACAAGTAATGTGGGACCCTTGCTGCGCGCGCGTTCCTGCGCGATAAGCGTTTGCAGATAGGGCAGTACGCGCAGTTCGGCGCGCAATGAGACGGTATAGAATACGGTGAACTCGGTCATTTTAGTAGCAGCGCCGATAGCACAAAGAATAACCCGAACATCGCACGGGCGAGGATCGCGGCGCGCGTCGATTGCGTATAGGCGCGCACCATGCCGACGACGACCATCATCAGGAACGGTTGGAGCGCCGCGTACCAGACCCCGCCCTGTCCCGCCAAAATCAGGTTGACCAGTGTGAAGAGCGCCGCCGTACCGAGGATCGCGACCCAGCTACGGTAGCGTGTCGCGAGCGCCGGATAAAACAGCCCATGAAAAGTCAGCCCTTCTCCGAGGGGCTGTACGATGATCACGACGATGACCGCGACCGCCCACGCGACAAATGAGGTATTCGGATCGCGCAACACTTCAAAGGTGGGCGGCACGATCTGGCTGCTCTTGAGCCGCGTCAGGACGCCGATCAGATCGATCAGGTAAGCGCTCGCCAATGAGATGAGCAAAATGATCACCGTCGGCAGCGCGGTTTGGGCGAGCCGCAGCAGGGTTTGGGCGCTTGTGGCACGCTGCGCGACCCAGCGCAGGATCACCGCCGCGTTGATCAAGCCCGCGATGCCGACGCCGAGCGGTAGATAGCTCAAATTGGGCGCGGCGAGGTTGCCACCCGTCAGCGTGATCGCGATAGCCTGCGCCGCGATGTAGACGATGATGTACGCGACGGTAAATATGAACGCCGTTGTGAGCGACCAGAACGGCTCGGCTTCCCTCGTTTGAATGCGTGCGATGATGCTACGGAACATGACGCCTCGTTACGGGTGAAAGTGGGTCGGGCAAGCCACGACCCCTACAGAATGCGCGCTTCTGCGTTCCATTGTTTTAACACAACCACGCCCTGAATGGGGAGCCAAGAGCGTGGGGGTTATGTCTAGTCTATCCCCGCGCTGTAACCTGTTTGCGCAAATTGCGCACTTCCCACAACGTTTCGAGCGCGAGGGCGACGATTTCTGTCAGTTGGAGCAGCTTCGCCTGATCTTCGTCGGTGAAGTCGCCCTCGTATTTATCCGAAAGCTGGAACAAGCCCCAGTTGGTCCCCTTGCTATCGACCAGCGGGACGGCCAGCCAGCCGCGCATGGGCGGGTGCTTCCCGGCTTCGACGCCGAAGTTTCTCCATTCCGGGTGCGCTTCGAGTTCAGCTTGCGTCAGTCGGATTGGCTTGTTTTCACGCAGGAGCCAACCGTGTGTGCCGTAACCCGTCGCGGCGGTCTTGTATTCTGCCCATGCCACATACTTCTCCGAGAGCGAGAAATATTTGCGGACCGAACTCCAATCCTGCTGCACGACGATAGCGATTGCGGATTGGTGCGTACCGATGAGCGCCCGCGCGGTTTCGGCAGCGGCTTTGAGGACCCTGTTCGACCCCTGCGCGAATTCCTCATCGATGGCATCCGGCGTTTGGATGAGCGGGTTAGTGGTCGCGCCGGGCATCACGTTGTCGTAGACGTTGCTATCTTCCACTGCTGACTCTCCTTTTAACCGTGATTAGCGTTTCAGGACACGCAGCGCGACCCCGCGCCCATACTGCCGGGAGAGCGGCATCCAGATCGCGCCAACTGCGCCTTCAAGTGCGGAGATTACACTCGCGTCGCCCAGATCGACGGGTTCCAATCCCACGTCGCTGATAAGCTGCGCGACTATTTGCTTTGCGTCGGCATCATCGCCCGCCATCATCATCGACGCGGGTTCATTGCCAAACATGGGATCTTCCAGAACTTCAAAGCCAACCGAGTTGAACGCCTTGACGACCTTTGCGCCTGGTTGTAACCGCATCGCAGCTTGACTATTCGAGATGCCATCGAAGCGGTTGGTTGCATCGATCAGGACTTTACCGTTCAAATCGCCTGCATCTTTCAGGACGCTCTCCAGCGCGGTTCCGCTCATCGCGAGCAAAATCACGTCGCCGAACGCGAAGGCTTCCTGTGGCAGCCCTGCGCGGGCATTCGGTCCGGCCTCCGCGAGCAGCGCCTGCATCTCTGCGCTCTGCGGATTGCGTGAACTGAAAAAGACCGAGTGACCCGCGCCCGCCCATTTCCTGCCGAGTGTGCCACCAATGCGCCCGGAACCTATCGTGCTGATTTTCATAGTGTCCTCCCCACTAATCAAGACATCCTTTTAGAGTAGCAAGTTTGCAGGATTTGGGAACTAGTACCCAGTCAACGTAGATATAATGGATACAAACTCGCGTTTTAAGCGTGAATTGTACAAATTATATCCATCAAAACTATACTGGCTGGGTACTAGTACCC
>Ga0123337_10007234_pt1 | contig 10390 bp, 11 predicted proteins | sample frozenSSSSmetaG_FD_89792 | JGI IMG/M metagenome (GOLD analysis project Ga0123337, IMG submission 89792) | Glacier valley bacterial and archeal communities from Borup Fiord, Nunavut, Canada, to study Microbial Dark Matter (Phase II) -... | ecosystem: Environmental > Aquatic > Freshwater > Ice >...
CAAGTACGTGTCGGACAAGAAGCTCACGCGACGCACGCCGGCCGACTGCCAGACCTGAGCCCATGGCCGGCGCGCCCTTCCTCGACGTCAACGGCATCGAGGTCATCTACAACCACGTCATCCTCGTGCGTAGGGGTTTGTCTTTGCAGGTGCCCGAAGGAAAGATCGTCGCGCTGATGGGCGGCAACGGCGCCGGCAAGACGACGACGCTGCGCGCCGTGAGCAACCTGCTCGCGGGCGAGCGTGGCGCCGTCACGAAGGGCTCGATCGAGCTGCGCGGCGAACGCATCGAGCATCTCTCGACGTCCGACATGGTCGCGCGCGGCGTGATCCAGGTGATGGAAGGACGACGCTGCTTCGGCCATCTCTCGATCGAGGAGAACCTGCTCACCGGCGCCTACACGCGGCGCGACGGCAAGGCCGCGATCGCGGCCACGCTCGACAAGGTCTACCGCTACTTTCCGCGCCTGAAGGAGCGGCGCTCGTCGCAGGCCGCGTACACCTCGGGCGGCGAGCAACAGATGTGCGCGATCGGGCGGGCGCTGATGGCCAGTCCGAAGATGGTGCTGCTCGACGAGCCGTCGATGGGCCTGGCACCGCAGGTCGTCGAGGAGGTCTTCGAGATCGTGCGCAACCTCAACCAGCAAGAGGGAGTTACCTTCCTGCTCGCCGAGCAGAACACGGCGATGGCGCTGCGCTACGCAGACTACGGCTACATCCTCGAGAGCGGCCGGATCGTGATGGACGGCGAAGCGGCGATGCTGCGCGAGAACGAGGACGTGCGCGAGTTCTACCTCGGCACCGGCGGAGCAGGATCCGGCGCCGAGCGCAAGAGCTATCGCTCGGTCAAGAGCTACAAGCGGCGCAAGCGCTGGCTCGCCTGAGAGGAAACGCCGTGGCCCGAGCCGACAGCGACGTCCTGAAGACCCTGCTGCCGCTGCTGCGCCAGCTGCGCGAGATCAAGGGCGTGAAGGAGATGCAGCCAGGCGTGTTCCAGGCGCGGCGCGAAGCCTTCGTCCATTTCCACGACGACGGCGGCGTGCTGTTCGCCGATCTGAAGAAAGCCGGCGGCTCCGGGTTCGATCGCTTCCCGCTCGCGACAGCGGCCGAGCAGAGAAAGCTCGTCGATGAAGCGAAGCTGCGCGCGCGTCGCCTCGACGATGACTAGCGCGCGTGCTGCGACAGCGATGAGCGACGACACGCCGTACGACGCGCTCGAGACCCGCTCGGTCGACGAACGCGAGGCTGCGCTGGCGCAGGCGCTGCCGGTGCAGATCGCGCATGCCCAGGCCCACGCCGTCGCGATGGCCGAGCGCCTGGGCGATGTCGACGCCGCGTCGATCACCACGCGTGCCGCGCTCGCGCGCCTGCCGGTCCTGCGCAAGCACGAGCTGCTCGATCGCCAGAAGGCGGCGGCCGCAGGCGACCCGTTCGGCGGCTTTTCCGCGATCGGTTGGGGCGCGTCGCGACCGGGTGCGCAACGCGCGCGACGCGTCTTCCAGTCGCCAGGCCCGATCCACGAGCCCGATGCATCGCGGGCCGACTACTGGCGCATGGCGCGTGCGCTGCACGCCGCCGGTTTTCGCGCCGGCGATCTCGTGCACAACAGCTTCAGCTACCACTTCACGCCGGCCGGCGCGATGATGGAGAGCGGCGCGCAGGCGATCGGCTGCACCGTGTTTCCCGCTGGCACCGGACAGAGCGAGCAGCAGCTGCAGGCAATGATCGCGCTTGCGCCGAACGCCTACGCGGGAACACCGAGCTTCCTGCGACTGCTGCTCGAGAAGGCCGACGAGTCCGGCCTCGCGCTGGCGTCGCTCACGAAGGCGACTCTGAGCGGCGAAGCCGTGCCGGCCGCCCTGCGCGACTGGCTCCATGCGCGCGGCATCGCCGCTTACCAGAGCTACGGCACGGCCGACCTCGGGCTCATCGCCTACGAGACGCGATCGCGCGAAGGGCTCGTCGTCGACGAGGGCGTGATCGTCGAGATCGTTCGCCCCGGCACCGGCGAGCCGGTCGCCGCAGGCGAGGTCGGCGAGGTCGTGGTGACGACGCTCAATCCCGACTACCCGCTGATCCGTTTCGCGACCGGCGACCTCTCCGCCGTGCTCGCGGGCGCGTGCCCGACCGGGCGCACGAACCAGCGCATCCGCGGCTGGCTCGGACGCGCCGATCAATCGACCAAGGTGCGCGGCATGTTCGTGCATCCGTCGCAGGTCGCCGACATTGCGCGCCGTCATCCACCGGTCGGCCGCGTGCGCCTCGTCGTCGAGGGCGAGATGGCCGACGACCGCATGACGCTGCACGTCGAGGCCGACGGCGCGCCGGAAGGCTTGGCCGAGCGCATCGCGCAGTCGATCCGCGACATCACCAAGCTGCGCGGCGAGGTCGCGCTGGTCGCGAGCGGAAGCCTGCCCAACGACGGCAAGGTGATCGACGACCGGCGCCGTCCCGGCTGAGGACGACGCCGCAGCCACCCTCGAACTCGGGGCGTTGAAGCACGGCGATGTCAGTGCTTTCCACGCTGGCGCGATTGTTTCGGCCCGCAACAATCGGCCGATTGCATGCACCACCGACGTCGAACGCCATGAACAAGCTCACTCTGATCGCAGCAGGACTCGCCCTCGTCGCCAGCGTGTCGGCATTCGCCGAGTACCCCGACAAGCCGGTGACCATCATCGTGCCGTTTGCGGCCGGCGGCCCGACTGACAAGGTCGCGCGCGACCTCGCCGAGGCGATGCGCAAACCGCTCGGTGGCCAGAACATCATCATCGAGAACGCCGCCGGCGCCGGCGGCACCATCGGCGCGAACAAGGTCGCCAAGGCGAGCAACGACGGCTACACGCTGCTGCTCCACCACATCGGGATCAGCACCGCACCGAGCCTCTACCGCACGATGCCGTACAAGACCCTCGACGACTTCGAGTACCTCGGCATGATCAACGAGGTGCCGATGACGCTGATCGGCAGGCCGTCGCTGCCGGCGAACAACTACGCCGAGCTCGCCAAGTGGATCGATGCGAACAAGGGCAAGATCAACTTGGCCAATGCCGGCATCGGCGCGGCGTCGCATCTGTGCGGCCTGCTGTTCCAGAGCTCGATCAAGGTCGAGATGACGACGGTCCCGTATAAAGGCACCGGCCCGGCGATGACCGACCTGATGGGCGGCCAGGTCGACATCATGTGCGACCAGTCGACAAACACCAGCGCGCAGATCCAAGGCGGCAAGGTCAAGGGCTACGCGGTCACGACGTCGAAGCGCCTCACGACGGCGGCGCTGAAGAATCTGCCGACGCTCGACGAGGCCGGCGTGAAGGACTTCAACGTCTCGGTCTGGCACGGCCTGTACGCGCCGAAAGGCACGCCCAAGGCGGTCACCGACAAGCTCAACGCCGCGCTGCGCACCGCCTTGAAGGATCCGGAGTTCATCAAGCGCGAGGAAAGCCTCGGCGCGGTCATCATCACCGACGCGCGCCTCGGCGGCCCGGAGCACAAGAAGTTCGTCGAGGCGGAGATCGCCAAGTGGAGCCCGATCATCAAGGCGGCCGGGCAGTACGCAGACTGATTTCCGAGCGGCCGCTCGCCGCCGTGGCGGGCCTCAGCGGCGCAGGACGATCGGGATCGTTACCGGCCCGTCGTTGACCAGCGCCACGCGCATGTCGGCACCGAACTCGCCGCTCGCCACGATCGGATGTGATCGACGCGCGGTCTCGAGCACCCGGTCGTAGAGGCGCCGCGCGAGCTCCGGCGGGGCGGCCTTCGAAAAGCCCGGCCGATGGCCGCGCGACGTGTCGGCGGCGAGCGTGAACTGGCTGACGACGAGCAGACTGCCGCCGACCGCGCCGACGTCGAGATTCATCTTCCCGGCGTCGTCGGCGAAGACGCGCAACGTCAGCACCTTGGCGACAAGCCGATCGGCGAGTGCCTCGTCGTCGTCCGGCTCGGCGCAGACGAAGCAGAGCAGTCCCTGCTCGATCGCGCCGACGAGCCGATCCTCGACCGTCACGCGCGCCTCCGACACGCGCTGCAGGAGCGCGATCACCGACTGCTCTGGACCGCGTTGAAGTGCGGCTCGACGTCGGATGGCAGCAGCTGGATCGACGCGCGCAGGCCCGCCACCTCGGTCATCAGCGCCTGTTCGACTTCGCCGCGCAACGCGGCAGCGCGGCCAAGCGTCCAGGTCTCCGGGACGTGCATGTGCATGTCGAGGAAGCGGCGACTGCCGGCCCGGCGCGTGACCATGTCGTCGAAGCGGACCGAGTTCTGCGCGAACCGGGCGAGCGTCTGGTCGATGCGCGCCTGCACCTCGGGCTCGACCGCCTTGTCCATCAGTCCTTCGACCGAGGCCCAGACGACGCGCGCGCCCTCGCGCAGGATGTTGGCCGCGACCGCGATGGCGATCGCCGGGTCGAGCCAGAGCCAGCCCGTCCAGTGCACGAGCGAGATGCCGGCGACGACGCCGGCCGAGGTCCACACGTCGGCGTAGAGATGGCGCGCGTCGGCCTCCAGCGCGACAGAGCGGTGCTCGCGCGACGCGGCCATCATCTTCCACGCCAGCAATCCGTTGAGGATCGAGCTCGCGACCGTGAGGCCGATGCCCAGGCCGATCCCTTCGAGGGGCTGCAGGTGCATGAAACGCAGCACCGCCGCCCAGACGATCGCGATCGCGGCAGCGGCGATCATCAAGCCCTCGAAGGCGCTCGAGAAGTACTCGGCCTTGGTGTGGCCAAACGGATGATCGTCGTCGGCCGGTCGGGCGGCGATCGTCACCATCACCAGCGCGAACAGCGCCGAGGCAAGGTTGACGAACGACTCCATCGCGTCGGAGAGCAGCCCGACCGACCCGGTGATCCACCAGGCGGCGGTCTTCATGGCGATCGTCACGACCGCCGTTGCCGCCGACAGGAGAAGAAGAGTCCTGACCTGCACGCGCGCGAGCCGGTTCCTCAGTCGAGCGTCACGCGGGCGAACTTGCGTTTGCCCACCTGAACGACGAATGTTCCTGCCGGGAGCTTCAGGCCGCGGTCGGACACGACGGTGCCGTCGATGCGCACGCCGCCACCGTCGACCAGCCGAAGCGCTTCGCTCGTCGAGGGCGCAAGACCCGACTGCTTGAGCACTGCGCCGATGCCCAAGGGGGCGCCGCTCAAGGCGACGGCATCGATCTCGTCGGGGATGCCGCCGCGGGCACGCAGATCGAAGTCCGTTGCACCGGCATCGGCGGCTGCGGCGCCATGGAACCGGGTGGTGATTTCCTTCGCGAGTATCACCTTCGCGTCACGCGGATTGCCTCCTGCATCGGTCGCCGCACGCACGCGAGCGATCACGCCAACGTCTTGGTGACTTAGGAGATCGAAGTATTTCCACATCAGATCATCGCTGATCGACATCAGTTTCGCGAACATGACGTTGGGCGACTCGGCGATGGCGATGTAGTTCTGCTTCGACTTGGACATCTTCTCGACACCGTCGAGGCCTTCGAGCAGAGGCATCGTCATGATGCATTGCGGCTCTTGCCCGTACTCGCCCTGAAGCGTGCGGCCAACCAACAGGTTGAACTTCTGGTCGGTTCCGCCGAGTTCGAGGTCGGAGCGCAGGGCGACCGAGTCGTAGCCTTGCATCAGCGGATAGAGCAGTTCGTGGACGCTGATCGGCGTGCCGGCCTTGAACCGCTTCGTGAAGTCTTCGCGCTCCATCATCCGCGCGACCGTGTAGCGCGCGGCAAGCTCGATCATTCCGCGCGCACCGAGCGGATCGCTCCACTCGGAGTTGTAGCGAATCTCGGTCTTATCGGGGTCCAGAACCAGGCTCGCCTGAGCATAGTAGGTGCTCGCATTCGACTCGATCTGCTGGCGCGTGAGTGGTGGCCGCGTGACGTTGCGTCCCGACGGATCGCCGATCATTGCCGTGAAGTCGCCGATCAGGAAGATGACCGTGTGGCCCAGTTCCTGCAGGTCCTTCAGCTTGTCAAGAACGACCGTGTGGCCCAGGTGGATGTCGGGCGCGGTTGGATCGAGACCCAGCTTGATCCGCAGGGGAATTCCGGTGGCTTCCGAGCGCGCGAGCTTGGCCAGCCATTCGGTGTCGGGAAGGAGCTCGTGGCAGCGTCGTTGCGATCTGGCGAAGGCCGCACGCACCGAATCGGTAACTGGATATTTCTGGGGCAGCACGGGCGCAGGAATAGAGGCAGACATCACTGGCTGTTACGGGGATAGGGGCAAACCGGCCCCGTATACTGCGCGACGACGTCCTACAACGTCGCCGGAAAGCTCCTACCGATGCGGCAGAGCGCCACGATTCTAAGTGGCACCTCGCCGACGACGATCAACCCGACGCGTGCGATCGCTGCACGCCGACCGACCCGAGCATCGAGCTCCCCACAAAATTGAAGTCGTTGGTTTCCGTTGATGTCGCCTGGGCCTACGTCTCGGCGCATGTCGCCAGCTTCGCGTCCCACTACCCCAAGACCCTGGCAGCCTCCGTGTCGCTCGGCCTGGCCGGCTTCGCAGCGACCGCCTTCGGCGTCGCGCCGCAGGTTCTCGACGCATCCGATCTGCCGCGCCGCACGATCGTCGAGTCGACCACGCCCGCGAATCTGCAGGCCCAGGTCGACGCCTTGCGCGAGCAAGATCTCGACCTCTTCCGCAGCGATCTCACCCGTGCCAGCGACACCGCCGACTCGCTGCTCGCGCGCCTGAACGTCACCGATCGCGCGGCCGCCGACCTGCTCCGGATCGATCCGGCTGCCAGGAAGCTGCTCGAAGGCCGGCCCGGCAAGCGCGTCCAGGTGCGCGTCGACGCCCACGGCTCGCTCGAAGAGCTGGTCGCGCGCTACGCGGCGCCCGGCAACGACAAGCTGCCCACCCAGTTCACCCGCCTGCGCGTTCAGCGCATCGGCGACAAGCTCGTCGCGTATACCGCGGTCGTGCCGCTGACCTCGCAGACGCAGATGGCGAGCGGCACGATCCGCTCGTCGCTGTTCGCGGCGACCGACGAGGCCGGCATTCCCGACATCGTCGCCACCCAGCTCGCCGAGATCTTCGCGAACGACATCGACTTCCGGCGCGAGCTCAAGCGCGGCGCGACCTTTTCCGTCGTCTACGAATCGCTGACCGCCGATGGCGAGGCGATCGCCTGGGGCCCGGCGATCGGTCGCGTGCTCGCGGCCGAATTCGTCAACGCCGGCCAGACCTTCTCGGCGATGTGGTTCAAGGACGGCGACACCAAGGGCGCGTACTTCGGCCTCGACGGCCATAGCAAGCAGCGTTCGTTCCTGGCGAGCCCGCTCGAGTTCTCGCGCGTGACGTCTGGCTTCTCGATGCGCATGCATCCGATCCTCAACACCTGGAAGCAGCACAACGGCGTCGACTACGGCGCGCCATCCGGCACGCCGGTGCGGGCGATCGGCGACGGCGTCGTCGAATTCGCCGGCTGGCAGAACGGCTACGGCAACGTCATCCACATCCGGCACAGCAACGATCGCTCGACGGTCTACGCGCACCTGAGCCGCATCGACGTGACCAAGGGCCAGCGACTCGAGCAGGGCGCGACGATCGGCGCCGTCGGCCAGACCGGCTGGGCGACCGGCCCGCATCTGCATTTCGAGATCAAGATCGACGGCCTGCAGCAGGATCCGCTGCTCGTGGCGCAGAAGTCCGAGGCCGTCGTCGTGTCGCCCGCTGCCAAGGTGAAGTTCGGTCAGCTGGCGCTGAGCTCGCGCGCCCAGCTCGGCGTCGCCGAGACGCTGACCCGCGCCCCGCTGCTGGGCGAGTAGCCCGCACCGGCCCGGACGGCCGCCGTCGCCGTCTCGTGAGCAATCTCTTCATCGGCCTGATGTCGGGGACGTCTCTCGACGGCATCGATGCCGTCCTGGCGGCGTTCGACGACACAGCCGACACGCTGGCGCCTCGGGTCCTCGCCCACGTGAGTCGGGACTTTCCACCCACGCTGCGTGCCGAGCTGCTCGCGCTGAACTGGAGCGGTTTCGACGAGATCCATCGCTGCGCCCTCGCCGCCAACGCGCTGGCGCGGGAGTACGCGGCGACCATCGCGACGCTGCTCGAGAAGGCCGGCCCCGATCGCGCCGCCATCATCGCCATCGGATGTCACGGGCAGACCGTCCGGCATCGTCCGCGCGAGTTCGACGGCGTCGGCTACACCGTCCAGCTGAACGCACCGGCTTTGCTGGCCGAGCTCACGGGCGTCGACGTCGTCGCCGACTTCCGCAGCCGCGACGTCGCGGCCGGCGGCCAGGGCGCGCCGCTCGTTCCCGCCTTTCACCGCGCCGTGTTCGCGAAGCCTGCGACCACCGTTGCTGTGCTCAATCTGGGCGGCATCGCCAACCTCACCGTTCTCGGCGAAGACGGTGCGACGATCGGTTTCGACTGCGGCCCCGCGAACGCCTTGCTCGATCTCTGGTGCGCTGCGTCGACGGGCCATGCCTTCGATGCGGCGGGCGCCTGGGCGGCGAGCGGAACGGTCGACGCCCGCCTGCTCGACGCCTTGCTGGACGAGCCCTACTTCGCTCTGGCCCCGCCCAAGAGCACCGGGCGCGACCTGTTCCATTCCGAGTCGCTCGAAGCCCGTCTGCTCGCCAGCGACGCACGCCGGCGACTGCGTCCCGCGGACATCCAGGCCACGCTGGCCGAGCTCACCGCGAGGGCTTGCGCGCAATCGTTGAGCGCGCACGGCGCGAACGCGAGCGAAGTGATCGTCTGCGGCGGCGGCGCGTTCAACGTCGACCTGATGGATCGGCTGCGCGAGGCGATGCGACCTGTGCCCGTCGTGTCCAGCGACGTTCGCGGCTTGCCGCCAGACCAGGTCGAAGCGACCGCCTTCGCGTGGCTCGCGCGAGCCTTCGTGAAGCGCGTGCCGGGGAACATCGCGACGGTGACCGGGGCCGCCGGGCCGCGTATCCTGGGCGCCCTCTATCCCGCCCGTTGAGGCGTCACGCTGCGCGCCGACAGAGAAAAGCCGCCCGAGGGCGGCTTTCGCTTCAGCGGGACGAACGCGTCGTCAGCGGGCGATCACGCCGAGAAGCTCGACCCGCAACCGCAGGTGGTCGTCGCGTTCGGGTTCTTGATCACGAACTGCGCGCCCTGGAGGTCATCCTTGTAGTCGATCTCCGCGCCGGCGAGGTACTGCAAGCTCATCGCGTCGATCAGGAGGGTGACGCCGTTCTTCGACATCGCCGTGTCGTCGTCGTTGACCAGCTCGTCGAAGGTGAAGCCGTACTGGAAGCCCGAGCAGCCACCGCCCTGCACGAAGACGCGAAGCTTGAGGTCAGGATTGCCCTCCTCGTCGACGAGCTCCTTGACCTTGCTGGCAGCACTGTCGGTGAACACCAGCGGCGGCGGGGGCGCGTCAACGTCGGGGGAACTGATGATGTCGTCGGCGACTGCGCTCATGCAACGCTCCAAGTGGAAGAGACAATTTCGATTATCGGCCAATCGCGGGAAGGCCACACCCACTGTTATGTGAGGCGCGACCCGGAAATGACAAGGCCGCCCACAGGCGGCCTCGGCTCGGCAGTGCCAAACAGTCGGCGATCAGCGCTTGCTGAACTGCTTCCTGCGGCGGGCTCCGTGCAGGCCCACCTTCTTGCGCTCGACCTCGCGCGCATCCCGGGTGACAAAGCCGGCGCGGCTCAGGTCGCCCTTGAGGGCCGCGTCGTAGTCGATCAGGGCGCGCGTGATGCCGTGGCGCACCGCGCCGGCCTGGCCGGTCTCGCCGCCGCCGTGCACGTTCACCTTGACGTCGAAGGCCGCGTCGTTGGCGGTCAGCACGAGCGGCTGGCGGACGACCATGATCGACGTCTGACGGCCGAAGTATTCCTCGACCGGCTTGCCGTTGACGAGGATCTGGCCGCTGCCCTTCTTCATGAAGACGCGAGCGACCGACGACTTGCGCCGGCCGGTGCCGTAGTTCCAGTTTCCGATCATCGCGGCGCGTCCTGAAAAATGTCGAGTTTCTTGGGCTGCTGAGCCGTGTGCGGATGCGTGTCGCCCGCGTACACCTTCAGCTTCTTGATCATCGCGTAGCCGAGCGGCCCCTTGGGCAACATGCCCTTGACGGCCTTCTCGATCGCACGACCGGGATGGCGCGCCTGCATGTCCTTGAACTTCAGGCCGCGGATGCCTCCGGGGTAGCCGGAATGCCGGTAGTAGATCTTGTCTTCAGCCTTGTTTCCGGTGACCCGGATCTTGTCGGCGTTGACAATGACGATGAAGTCACCGGTATCGACGTGAGGCGTGTAAATGGGTTTGTGCTTGCCGCGCAGGCGGAGGGCGACTTCACTGGCCACCCTGCCCAAGACCTTGTCGGTCGCGTCGATCACGAACCATTCATGCGTCACTTCGGCGGCTTTGGCGCTGAAGGTTTTCATGGGATG
>Ga0123337_10007235_pt1 | contig 10387 bp, 8 predicted proteins | sample frozenSSSSmetaG_FD_89792 | JGI IMG/M metagenome (GOLD analysis project Ga0123337, IMG submission 89792) | Glacier valley bacterial and archeal communities from Borup Fiord, Nunavut, Canada, to study Microbial Dark Matter (Phase II) -... | ecosystem: Environmental > Aquatic > Freshwater > Ice >...
AGCGGGAGGTACGACGCGGCGCGCTACGGGGAACTTGCCTTAAGTAGTGGCAGATGTCTCGCGCCAGGGAGCGCTCCTCCTTTGTGGTAACCGGGCAAGCCTCACAGACGTTGATCTTGACAGGAATGCAGACGCAGAACCCCACATCGGAAGGTATCTCGAACGTACACCTTCACAGCACCCACGAACATACCAACAGCAAGGACTAAACAACTACCAGAGGAACGGCAGACCAGCAGCCATCCGACACGGACCTATGCAAGCAGAACCGCAGACGAAGCGAAATACGACCTATGACACACGGGTTGCGCGCTTCACCAGCGCCAACCTCCAAACCGAGAATACGGCATTTGGTCCTGTAGGACACCACAGAGACAGAGACGAGAGCAGGACGGGAAGGCAGAGACGGAAACGAGAGAAACCAGACAAGAGCAGAGAGAGGAGAACAGAGACGAGAGACGAGAGACTTACGCAAACGAATGAGTTAAGAGCGGATCGGCTGAGCTCGCATCGCTTGTGGAGATTATTTTAGATCATGTGTTCTGAATTGTCAAGGGGCAATATTGACAATTGGAACAATTGGTCGGGACGGGTCGGGCTTGACGCACCCGTTTTCTCATTCAATGAGCGAGCGTAGATCGGACCAGCCTTTGAGCAGCATCCATGTTTGCGGATGTGGCTCCGCATAGGCCAGATAGCGCGTCGTCAGGTCTCCATCGATGAGCATGTGCGCCTTGAGCGCGGAGAGTTTCGGCAGTGTAGAAAGCTCCCGCTCGCGTGCCACTTCCAGCTCCAGCCACAACCCCTTAACTCCGGCTGGCAGCGCGCGGAACGCCTCAATTATGCTTTCCCGCAGCGCGGCATATTCCGCATCCGCAAAATAGATGGTCACAGCAGAATTGAAAACGAGCAGCAGGCGCGTCCTCGGCACGACATAATCTGGCAGGCGGCGCGCATCCGCGATGATATTCCCCTGATGCAGTTGGGGCGGTGGCTGTGCGGTGTGATACGCAGCAATCGCGCGGTCGAAGCGTTCCAGCCGCGCGACCTGATCACCCCAGATGACCGCGCGCAGATTGAGCAGCATATCCGCGTTCGTCGGGTCGAGCGGGTGCGTATCGAAGCCATGCCGCGCGACAATTTGGGGCGGCGTGATGAGGCCGACCGGGAGCGCTTCGCGAACTTCCTGCTCCACTTCGCCAAAATCAAGCCGCTGTTGAATGAGCGGATCGCCGCTACCGAGCGTCCGGTCGCCGTCGCTCGCGCTCCACGTCCATGTTTGCTGATCCGCGACGAGGTTCAACCCGGCGGAACAGCCGAGATCGACCAGCGTGATCGGCAGGTCGCCACCCGCCCACGCCGTCAGGACCGAGGCGGTCAAGAGCCAGCCCGCGCCGCGTGAAACTTCGTTCGTCTGCACCCGCCCATTCCGCAAGAACGCGCGCAGCGTCGGACCGGGCTTCATATACAGGCCGCCGAGCATTTGCAACAGCACGTCGCGATCCCATTCCGGCTCGTAACTGCCTCCGACAGTCGGGAAGAAGCGGCTGATCGGGTCGGCTTCCGGGTCCTCGTTCAAGACAGAAGCGTGGATTGCACTGGTGAATAGCAGGCTAAGTTCGAGCGCGTTGACATCCATGAAGGAGCGGCTTTCGCTCTCGGTTGCGAGGAGATCGACAAGCGCCTGCTCGTCGAATTGAAGCACTTCGCCCTTTGCCTGCATATTGCAAATGGCCGCCGCGTGCGTGTAGATTGCTTCATAGAGCGGCGAATAGCCGATGCAAAATTCCGCTTGTGCAGCGAACGCAGTCGCAAGCATTGCCCATTCCGGGATCATACGTCACCTTCTTTCTGTGCGACGAGGACCAGCCGATGCGCCTCTGCCGGGTCTGCGGGCGCGAGCGTGTGATCGAGCGTGCGCAGCAGCTTGAGGCCATATTTCGCGAGCAGCCGCGTCACGGCCTGTACCGGGAAGCCGCGCAGCATGTGCCGCTCTTCGGAGCGCCGCCACTCCAGCGCGTTGTGCATAAAGATGTGGTAATCGTGCGTGAGCAGCAGCGTTTCATAGCTGAACGACCCCTGCCGTACGATGACATAGCGCGGTGTCTGCGCGAGCAGGGTATCCCCGACCAGCGCGGCCAGCCCACGTATCGTATAAAATTCGCAGATGAAGAATTTTTGTGGGGAGAGCGCATCCGAGGCGCTGCGCACCGCGCTTTCAAGATCGGCAAGGGTGGGCAAGTAGTTGAGCGTCCCGCCCAGACACCAGACCAAATCCAGATGGGTCGGGGGTCGGAACGTGCGCAAGTCCTCGTTCATCCACTCGACATTGGCGAGGCCGCGTGAGGCTGCAATCTCCTGCGCCTGATGCAGCATCGCACGCGAATTATCGACACCGAAGACACGCATCCCGTTCTCCGCAAGATACATCGCTGCGTCGCCCGTCCCGCAACCCAGATCGGCGGCGGTGCTGCCCACCCATTCGTACTCGAACACGACGTTGAAAAGTGACGGGATAAGCGCAACCGTCGGTGCGGCGAACCCCGCCGGAATGTAGAGGTCCGCGAGCGCGGCGTAAGGTTCGACCTGCGTGAGAGTCATGGATTGTGCGCGTCCTGCCGATTTGCTTTGATGTTAACCCGTTTCGCGCGGGCTGGCATGTTGAGACTTTCGGCGCGAAGGCGTGTATTGAACATCGTTGACGCGGCAAGTACAATCACATTCACCCGTCACGGAAGGGCCGCGCGCCCGGATTGCGAGTCTCATGAGACGCTGGATTGCTCTGGCCGCTGGCTTGCTCGTCAGCGTACTTTTTCTATACATCGGCTTCAATGGTCTGGACTTGGCGCATGTCCTTGATGTCATCAAGCGCGCGGATTTTCTATGGCTCATCCCCGGCATAGCGGTCTATTTCGTCGCGGTGTGGGGGCGTACCTGGCGCTGGCATTACATGTTGCGCCCGATCAAGGCTATTCCGTTGCGCCGTTTGTTTCCGGTCGTGGTGATCGGCTACATGGGCAACAATGTGTATCCATTCCGCGCGGGCGAAGTCATCCGCGCGTATGTGCTGTATCGCAACGAGGGTGTGAAGGTCTCTGCGAGCCTCGCGACTGTCGTGGTCGAGCGCATCTTCGACGGGCTGGTAATGCTCATGTTCGTGTTCGCGGCGCTGCCGTTCGCGCCAATTCAACAGGATTGGTTGCGCAATATTATCATTGCCGGGACGGTGCTATTTTTCGGGGCGCTGGTCGTCTTCCTCGTGATGGCGACTCGTCCGGCACTCGCCCGGCGCACATACAACGCGCTGTTTACGCGCGTCCTGCCTGCCTCGCTTGCGGCGACACTTATCCGTATTGCGGATCACTTCCTCGAAGGGCTGGAGTCGCTACGCAGCCCGCGCGATCTACTGATGACCTTCGCAACCTCAATCGTGATCTGGCTCGCGGAGACGGTCAAATACTGGTTCGTGTTGCACGCCTTCCCGGAACTCTTCAACAATCCGCAGATCACTTTTTTCGTACTGATGATCATGACGGCGGTCGTCAACCTCGCGACCACGGTTCCGAGCGCGCCGGGCTACATCGGTACTTTCGACGGACCGGGGATCAAAGTCCTGACCACCTTCGGCGCAAACCCGGACCTCGCGGCAGGCTATACGCTCGTGCTGCACGCCGCGCTGTGGCTGCCGATTACGCTGCTTGGCGCGTTCTATCTGGTGCGTCAGGGGCTATCGTGGCGATCCTTCGATGAAGCCTCGAAGGTCGTGGAAGCGCAGCAGACCGAAGGGGCAGCGGCGATATGAAGAAAAAGAAACTCGCGATTATCGGCGCGGGTCCGGCGGGGCTGGCGGCGGCGTGGGACCTCGCACGGGCGGGTCATGCCGTCACGGTGTACGAGAGCAGTGGACGCGCGGGCGGCCTCGCGGGTGGATTCAAGGATGCCGGGTGGGAGTGGGAACTCGAAAAGTTTTATCATCACTGGTTCACGAGCGATAAAGCGCTGCTCAAGCTGGCCGAAGAATTTGGCATTCGCGACAAGGTGATCTTCCTGCGTCCGAAGACATCCTACCGCGTCGGTGACAAAAACTTTCAACTGGATAGCCCCGTTTCTGCGCTGATGTACCCGGCGCTCTCGCCCCTCGCAAAAATCCCGTTTGGATTCGCGACGATTTACCTCAAGCTGACCAAGCGCTGGCAGCCTTTGGAGAAAACGACCGCCAACCGCTGGCTCGCGCGCTTCATGGGCAAGGGCGCGTACAATCTGCTCTGGAAGCCGCTGCTGATCGGCAAATTCGGGAGCGAATACGATAAAGTCAATATGGCGTGGATGTGGGCGCGGCTGCATACGCGCAGCACGCAGCTAGGGACCTTCGAGGGCGGCTTCCAGCGTTTCATGGATATTTTCGCGGAGCGCGTGACGAGCGCGGGCGCGACGATTTGCTATAACACGCCCGTGAATGGCATCCGGCAAAGTGGCGCGCAGCTCACCGTGACGACGCCCACAGGCGAAGAAACCTTCGATGGCGTGCTGAGTACGACCTCGCCCGCGCTGCTGCTCAAACTCGCGCCGGAAGTGACGGGCGCATATGCGGAAAAGCTGCGCGCGCTGAAAAATATCGGCGCGGTGTGCGTGGTGGTTGCGCTCAAACAAAGCCTGCTGACCGATGGTACGTATTGGCTGAATCTGCCCGCGAGCAGCCCGGACAAGCGGCTCAGTGAATACCCCTTTCTCGCGCTGGTGGAGCATACGAACTTTTTGCCAGCGGAGCATTACAATGGCGACCGCCTGCTCTATCTGGGCGATTATGTCCCGGCGGATCACGAATATTTCCAACTTTCCGATGATGCGCTGGCCGAGCGCTTCCTCGCGGTGCTGCCGAAATTCAACCCGGATTACAAGCCGGATTGGGTGCGCAAGGTGTGGGTCTACCGCGCACCATATGCGCAGCCTGTACCCTATGTGGACCAAAGCGCAGCACTTCCAGACACCAAAACGCCCGTTCGCGGGTTGTATCTGGCGAGCATGAGCCAGGTCTATCCGTATGATCGCGGCACGAACTACGCTATCGAAATGGGGCGCGAAGTTGCCGCCCGTATGATGACCGAACTATCTCAAGGGAACTGAACAATGAAGAACATTTGCGTGATCGGCGTCGGCTACGTGGGCTTGACGACCGGCACTTGCTTCGCGGATATGGGCAACAATGTCGTCGCGGTGGACATCAGCGCCGAGCGCGTGCGCAACCTGCAAAGGGGCGTGCTGCCGATTTATGAACCCGGCCTCAAGGAAATGGTCGAGCGCAACGTGAACGCCGGACGGTTGCATTTCACGCTGTCGTATGCCGAGGGGTTGAAGGACGCGGAGTATGTATTTATCTGCGTCGGCACGCCGGAAGGGGTGGACGGTGAGGCCGATTTGCAGTATGTGCGAAACGCCGCCGAAACGATTGCGCAAACGATGGAGCATCCGCTAATTGTAATCAACAAATCGACGGTTCCGGTCGGGACGGGCGATTGGGTTTACGAGATCGTGCGCGAGAGCCAGCCGAAGCCGATCAAATTTGCGGTGGTAAGCTGCCCGGAATTCCTGCGCGAAGGATCAGCGCTGCGCGACTTCCAGCACCCGGACCGGACTGTACTGGGCAGCAACGACCGGGACGCCGCACATTCGGTCGCGCAGCTTTATATACCGCTCCGCGCGCCGACCGTAATTACCGACCTGCGCACGGCAGAGATGATCAAATATGCGTCGAATGCGTTCCTCGCGACGCGCATCAGCTTCATCAACGAGATCGCGAATATTTGCGAGGCACTCGGCGCGGATGTGAAGGAAGTTGCGCAGGGGATGGGCTATGATAAGCGAATTGGACATAGTTTTTTAGAGGCGGGGGTGGGATACGGGGGCAGTTGTTTTCCGAAAGACGTTAAGGCACTTGCTTATATGGCGCAAACCAAAGGCAATCACCCCGAACTGCTGCACGCTGTCATGGAAATCAACCAGTTTCAGCGCAAGCAGATCGTCTTTAAGCTGGAGGACCTGCTCCATGATTTGAAGGGCAAGGTGATCGGCAGCATGGGACTCGCGTTCAAGGAAAACACGGATGATATTCGCGAGTCGCCGGCGCTCGACATTGTGCAAATGCTGCACGAACGCGGCGCAATCGTGAAGGGCTACGACCCCGAAGCAATGGAACACGTCCAGCGGCATTATCCGTATATTCAGCTTGCCGAAGACCCTTATGAACTCGCGGGCGGTTGTGATGCGCTCGTGATCGCGACCCCTTGGAATGAATTCAAGCAACTGGATATGACGCGCATCAGGACCGCAATGAAGCAACCGATCATGGTGGATGGGCGCAACCTGTATGACCCCGCGCTGATGAAGGAAATGGGCTTCGTCTATCGCGGGGTCGGACGTGGCTACAATGGTTCCGGTGGAGATCACTCGTGAGCGGCACAACCGATAACGTCACGCGGCATGTCCTCTCGAATGGGATGACCATACTGCTCAAAGAGGTTCACAACGCGCCGTTGGTGAGCTGGTGGGTGCTGTATCGCATCGGCAGCCGCAACGAGCCAACCGGACTCACGGGCGCGTCGCACTGGGTCGAACACATGATGTTCAAGGGGACCGAGCAGTTCCCGCCCGGCACGCTTGACAAGGCTATCGACCGCGAAGGTGGCGTCTGGAACGCGCAGACCTCGTTCGATTACACGGCATATTATGAAACGCTGCCCTCGTCGCGCGCCGCGCTCGCACTGCAAATCGAGGCCGACCGGATGACCAACGCGCAGTTCGACCCGGAAGAGGTCGAGAGCGAGCGAACAGTGATCATCTCCGAGCGGCAGGGGTCGGAGAATTATGCCGGGTTCTGGCTTGGTGAGGAAGTGCAGGCGGCGGCTTTCCGCGTGCATGGCTATCACCATGAAATCATCGGGGATATGGCCGACCTGCACGGCATGACGCGCGACGATCTGTATGGTCACTACAAACGCTACTATACGCCCTCGAACGCGATTGCGGCGGCGGTCGGGGACTTCGATACCGCAGCGATGATCCAGCAGATCGAAGCGCTTTACGGCAACTTGCCCGCGACGCCGCGCCCACCGACCTTCGTGCGCGAGGAACCACCGCAAAATGGCGAACGCCGCGTGACGGTCCGGCGACCGGGCGGCGCGCAATATCTGAGCGTGTGCTACCGCGTACCGGGCGTGGCGCACCCGGATTGGGTGAAGCTGTATATGCTCGATGCGATTTTCGGCGGACCCAGCGGCTTCGGCAGCGGGGGTATCGGGGCAAAGACGACACGCTTGTACAAGGCGCTCGTGCGCAGCCAGCTTGCCGCCTCCGCAAGCGCGGGGATGCTACCCAGCATCGACCCCTATCTGTACAGCGTCGATGCGACGTTGCGCGATGGGCGCACGCTTGAAGAAGTCGAAGCAGTGATCATGACGGAGATCGACAAATTGCGCACGGGCGAGATCGCGCAGGCCGAGCTGGACAAGGCGCGCAAGCAGGCACGGGCACTCTTCGCCTATAGCGGCGAAACGGTCACATCGCAGGCGTACTGGCTGGCCTACTTTGAACACGTCGCGGGCGGCTATGGCTGGTTGAGCCGCTTCGAGGACGAGGTGATGAGCGTCACGCTGGACGATGTGCAACAGGTCGCACAACGCTATTTTTCGCCGGATCAGCGCACTGTTGGTTGGTTCATCCCGACCGCGAAGGAAGGTTAGGCCATGCCCGCGCTCACCTCTTTTCCGAATTCAGCCGACATCGCGCGCGAAGTGCTGCCGAATGGCATGATCGTACTCGCGCGGGAGAATTTCACTTCAAAAGCGGTCGTGATCAGCGGATCGTTCACGGCGGGCAGCCTCGACGAAGCCGAGCCGCAGCAGGGCTTATCCGGCCTGATGGCGGCGTCGCTGATGCGTGGCACGTTGAGCCGCGATTTCGATATGTTGCACGAGACGCTGGAAAGTATGGGCATGTCGCTCGGTATTGGGGGCGGCACGCATACCTCCAGCTTCGGCGGCAAGTCGCTCGCGGAAGATTTGCCGCTCCTGCTCGAACTGCTCTCGGATGCGCTGCGCAACCCGGCCTTCCCGGAAGCGCAGGTCGAACGGCTGCGCGGCGAAATCCTGACGGGGTTGAAAATCCGGCAGCAGGATACACGTGCCGTCGCGGGCGAAGCCTTTCGTGCGCTGTGCTACCCGAAGGACCATCCGTACAGCCGGGGCAGCGCCGCCGAATTCGAGACGATCCCGACGCTCACGCTCGATGATCTGCGTGAATTCCACCGCGCGCATGTCTCCCCGCACGGCATGATCCTCGTCATCGTCGGTGCGGTCGCGCGTGAGGACGCGATCCGGCTGGCGCGTGAGGCGTTCGGCGACTGGACCCTGCCCGCCAATATTCGCGCCCCACTGCCCGCCGCGCCCGCGCTGGATGCGCCGCGCCGCGAGAGCCGCGCCCTGAGTGGCAAATCGCAAAGCGATGTGATCCTTGGTTGGCCGGGACCTTCGCGCGCTGCACTCGATTATCATCCCGCGAACCTCGCGAATATGGTCCTTGGTGTGTTCGGGATGATGGGACGGCTCGGCAAAGTCGTTCGCGAGGATCAAGGGCTGGCCTATCATTGCGGCAGCCGCATCAGTGGCGGACACGGACCGGGACCCTGGCAGATCACGGCGGGCGTGAACCCGGCCAATGTCGATACCGCGCTTGCGAGTATGCTGCACGAGGTCGAGCGCATCACGGATGATCTGGTCAGCGAAAACGAACTGGCAGATGTGAAGGCGAACCTGATCGGGCGATTGCCGCTCAACCTCGAAAGCAACGAGGGCGTAGCCGGGACGATCCAGAGCATCGAAACGTATGGCCTCGGCCTCGATTATCTGCTCGGTTACGCGGAGATGCTGAACGCGATCACACGCGAACAGGTGCAGGCCGCCGCGCATCGCTATCTCAATCCGCGCGCCTATGCGCTCGCGATTGCCGGACCGGGCGCGGCGTAGGCGCTATGCTGCGCGTCGGCGTGGACCTGATCGACATCGCGCGGGTGGATCAAGCCGCCGCCCGACATGGCGAATATTTCTTCCGACGCTTCTTCACGGCGGCAGAACGTGACCTGTGCGGTGAGCGAATTGAACGGATGGCCGCGCGCATCGCCGCGAAGGAAGCAGTCGCGAAGGCGCTAGGGACGGGTATTGGCGATGTGCGCTGGGTGGATATTGAAATCCTGAACGATGCGCGCGGACGGCCTGTGCTGCGGCTGTATGGTTCGGCTGCGCTGCTCGCGGAGTCGCTCGGTCTGCGTGAATGGGACCTCAGCCTGAGCCATACCGCGACGCAGGCCGTCGCCTATGTGTGCGCGCTCGGCTAGAAGGCAAAAATACCATCTTTGTACAGCAAATCGCCATCGACGCGGATTTCGCTGTCCTTTCGCATATCGCAAATCATATCCCAGTGAATGGCGCTCTTGTTGAGGCCGCCCGTCTCCGGGTAGCTGCTGCCAAGCGCCATGTGAATCGTGCCGCCGATTTTCTCATCGAACAGGATGTTTCCCGTGAAGCGCGTGATGCCGTAATTCGTGCCAATCGCCCACTCGCCCAGATAGCGCGCGCCTGCATCTGTATCCAGTTGCGAGAGCAGGAAGTCCTCACCACGCGCCGCTTTTGCATCAATCACTTTGCCCTGATCGAAGCGCAGCTCCACGCCTTCGACCGAACGCCCAGAGCGTAACGACGGGTTGGAGAAGCGCGCCCAGCCTTCGACGCTCTGCTCGACCGGACCTGTGAAAATCTCGCCGCTCGGCATGTTGCGCGTGCCTTCGGAGTTGACGAAGGTGCGGCCTTCGATGCTCAGGCGCATATCGATGTTGGGACCGCGCACCTCGATGTGCTTGCGCCCGGTGAGCCAATCGACGTACTTTTGCTGGCTGACCTTCAAATCGTGCCACGATTGGATCGGGTCTGGCTGATCAACGAAGCACGCTTTGTAGACAAAATCCTCGAACTCCTCCAACGACATGCCCGCTTCCTGCGCGTAGGCTTCGGTCGGGAACTGCGTCAGGTTCCAGCGATGTTTACCGTCGGCGGTGCGCTTGCTGCGTTCTGCGGCAAGCTTCTGTCGGGAGCGCGAAAATAAGGATTCGCGTGCGGGGTCGATGCTGGTTTGCGCGCGGGTGTTGCCCGTCGCACGGACATAGATAGACACATCGGCTTCATTGGACCGGAATTGCTCGGTCGGGCGAATGAATGCAATTTGCTCGTCGGAGCCGTGCCGCAGCAGAAAATTCCCGTTTTCTTCGTCGCGAATATCCAGCACGACGAGCGCGCCCGCACGGATAGTCTCGTGGTACAGCGCGCGGAGCAGCGGCAGCCCT
>Ga0123337_10007236_pt1 | contig 10386 bp, 6 predicted proteins | sample frozenSSSSmetaG_FD_89792 | JGI IMG/M metagenome (GOLD analysis project Ga0123337, IMG submission 89792) | Glacier valley bacterial and archeal communities from Borup Fiord, Nunavut, Canada, to study Microbial Dark Matter (Phase II) -... | ecosystem: Environmental > Aquatic > Freshwater > Ice >...
CGTTGGAGTCTAGTGCTATACATTTTTTAATATATTTTTCCGCATCTTCTTCATCACCTGAATAAATTTTAAGAAGCGTTTTTAATTGTAAGGCATTGGTATCTGATGGAAATCGGTATAAAATTTTATTACAATCTTTTAATGCGGCTTTATAATTTTCAATATCAAAAAAATAATAAGCCCTGAGTTGCAAAGCTTTTTTAAAATTAGGGTTAATTGATATCGATTTATTCATTTCAATTAAAGCTTTTTCACCTTTGTCTTTTTTAAGTAAGTCCAATGCTTTTTTATAGGCTTTTTCTTCAATGGATTGACTATAAGAAAAAATGGAGTAGGTAATTAAAAAGATAAAAAGAATAATTTTTTTCATAGCTTTTGCTTACTAAACTTTTTTGTAAATCGGATTTTTGTAAAAATAAATAATATCAGTATATCAATATCAATAAATCAATATTTTAATCTGATTAAGATTTAAAAAACACTTATAAGATAATAACTAGTAGTAATTTTCTAAAAAATATTATCTTTAGCCTCTTTTAAAGTATAAAAAATAAAAAATAATAATTGAAACAAGTATGAGACAAAAAATAGCCGCCGGAAATTGGAAGATGAATACAAGCCTTGAAGAAGGAATGAATCTGGCTTCTGAAATTATAAATATGACAAAAGATGAGGTTAGCAATAATGCTATAGTGGTATTAGCAACTCCTTTTACTCATTTATATGCTGTAGGCAAATTGATTACTTCGCATAAAAATATTTCTTTGGCAGCACAAAATTGTTCATCAAAATTATCAGGAGCATATACCGGCGAAATTTCTGTTGGAATGTTAAAAAGCATTGGAGTTAAATATGTTATTATAGGCCATAGCGAACGCCGCCAATATTTTAATGAAAGCAATGAATTATTAAAGGAAAAAGTAAATATTGTTATTGAGACTGGTTTGATTCCCATTTTTTGTTGTGGAGAATCATTAGAGCAAAGAGAAAATACAGATTATATTGCATTTGTTTGCAGCCAATTAACAGAAAGTTTATTTCATTTATCACCTGAATTGTTTAAAAACATTGTAATTGCTTACGAACCAATTTGGGCAATTGGTACTGGCAAAACGGCATCGTCACAACAAGCGCAGGATATGCATTTGGCCTTAAGAAATCACATTGCAAATAAATATGGAAACGATATTGCGAACGATATTTCAATATTGTATGGTGGAAGTGTAGGCGCAGGCAATGCAGCAGAACTTTTTGCACAACCTGATGTGGATGGTGGTTTAGTAGGAGGAGCATCACTAAAATCTCGTGATTTTGTTACGATTATTAAAGCTTTATAGAAAAATATAGTCAAATGCAAGAAATTTTGTAAAATCATATTTCTTTTTTCTCTTGTCTCTTGTCTTTTTTCTCTTGTCTCTTGTCTTTTATCTTATAAGCTGAAAATCAATTTTTTGAGAATTGCTTAAACTATTGTTACTTTTGTATTATTAAATTATATATTACCAATTTAAAAATTTCATTTGGATTATATTGAATTAAAGGTTTTTACGGATTCAGATTTTGCGGAAATAGTAACTGCTGAATTGGCCGAAATTGGTTTTGAATCATTCATTGAAACTGATGAAGGTTTGAATGCTTATATTGTTGAAGAAATTTTTGATAAAAATAATATTGAAGAAATTTTTAGCAAGTATGCAACACAAACTCTCATAACTTTTGAATTTAGTAGAGTTGAGAAGAAAAATTGGAATGATGAATGGGAAAAAAATTATGATACGGTTAAAATTGATGATATCTGTTTAATCAGAGCATCTTTTCACCCTAGCGAAGGCTTTCCTTACGAAATCATTATTAATCCTAAAATGTCATTTGGTACTGGGCATCATGAAACCACCTACCTCATGATAAAAAACCAATTGAAGATATCACACGTACACAAAGTGGTTTTGGATGTGGGTTGTGGGACAGGTATTTTAGGAATAATGGCGTCAAAATTAGCAGCTTCTTATGTTGAGGCCTTTGATATTGAAGAATGGGCAGTTGAAAATGCAAGGGAAAATTTTGAATTAAATGATTGCAAAAATTCAAATGTGCAATTAGGTACAATTGAAACTCTTCATTTAAATAAAACATTTGACATCATATTAGCCAACATCAATAGAAATATTTTATTAAAAGAAATACCAAAATATAGTCATTTGTTAAATATTGATGGTTTTCTTTTATTGAGTGGTTTTTATGAAAGTGATGCTGAAGAAATTAAAGAATGTGCTGTATCAGGTGGACTTAAAGAAATAGAAAAATCAGTTAAAAACAGTTGGTCGGCCGTTATTTATCAAAAAATAATTTAACAACTCATACATTAATTTTTTTGTAAAAAACATTTTACAAACAATTCTGTTCTCCATGAAAGGAAAATATCTTGTTTCGTTTATTATTTATCTAAGCGTTTTTTTTGCCTGTCGTTTTTTACAGGCGCAAAATATAAAATTCTCCGATTTCCCATCAGAGCTTACTAAAGATGTCAATACGATGATGTTAGCAAGCAGAAACGAGCAAGGAATACAAGCAGGTAAAAATCTGGAATCTATTTGGGGAAGTGGACTTAACGAAAGCCAACAGCAAAAAATTTATTCTATTTCCAGAAAAATGGCTGCTCGCCGTTATAAATTAATTCCACAGTTTTCACAATTTTATGATGCAGTTTACCATGCCATTCATACACAAAATATTCCAAGTGGTGATGTAGATAAATTTTTATTAGCAACAGAACAAATAGTAGATAAGTACAATCCAAAACAAAGTGCACGTTTTTTTGATTTTATAGAACCCTTTTTTGAAAAAAGATTATTGTATTATTCTAAAAGTTATCAATTATATGCGCAGGGAGGTACATTTAACTTTGATATTAAAGAAAGTAAGCAATTACCAGATAGTGATTGGGGAAAAGATGCACCTGTAAAAAAAGATACTGTAAAGAAAACAACCACAAAAGTTACCAATCTTAAAACAGATAAAAATCAAAAAAAGGTAGTAAAATACGATAAGGATGGTTGGCCTATTGAAGAAAAAGTTTCTGATACTCCTCCACCTAAAGAAGAAAAAAAGGTTATAAAATATGATAAAGACGGATGGCCCATCTCAAGTCAATCAGATGTAACCAGTATAACCATTGATACCAACTATAATGCCATTTCTGGAAATTATTATAAACCGCTTCAACCAGAAGTAATTGGTGAAATTATAACTTTTAAGAACACTAATTTAACTTTTGTTACTGTATCGGATTCTTTAACTGTTGAAAATACCTCAGGTGATTTGATGATTAAATCTGCAGTATTTGTGGGTAAGGGTGGAAAAATAACTTGGGCATTAGTGGCGTTGCCAGATGTTTTTGCTGAGTTAAAAGATTATAATTTTGATATACGGAATGCACGTTTACATGCAGAAGATGTTACTTTAACAGATCAAGAAAAACTTGAAAAACCTATAATTGGTATTTTTGATTATGTAGGAACTCCTCATAAATCAATTAAAGATGCAGTATACCCACGGTTTTCTTCATTAGATAACAATGCATTATTAAAAAGCCCTGGTGAAAATTTGCAATATAAAGGGGGCTTCACAATAGCTGGGGATAAAATATCAAGTGCTAGTTATTTAAATAAGTTTTCTACCCTTAAATACATAAGTGAAAACGAAACTAAATTTAAACTTACAAGCAAGAATTTTATAATTGGAGATTCTATAATAACCTCACCTAATACTTCAGCGGTATTTTACAAAAAATTTGCACAACAAGATTCTATTGTTTATCACCCTTCTGTAAGGCTTAAGTACGAAAAAAACAAACACTTATTAACACTTTATAGGCATGAAAGTGGATTTAGGGCGGCGCCATATGTAAATACTTATCATAAAGTAGATATGACAGTAGATGTTTTACAGTATAGTCTCGACAGTGCAGTCATTAATATGTTCATGATGAGAGGAAGGGATTCTATTCCAGCAGTTTTCGAATCACATGATTATTTTAATGAAGGTAGGTATACAGCTTTAAAGGGGATTTACAAGTATCATCCACTACAACTTTTATCTTCTTATTGTAAATTAAAATCAATTCCGATCGATAAATCTCCTACTATTCAAGTTGAAGATTTAGCTACTACTTATAAGTTAAATTCTGGAAGTGTGAGAGGTGCAATGGAAGAGATGGCTGAAAAAGGTTATATAGATTTTGACCAAGTGAGTGGGATTATAACGGTATACCCAAAAACAACTCATAATGTAGCAGCTTATAATGCATTGAAAGATTATGATAATTTAATTATCCCATCATACACATATTTTAAACCAAATGCCACATATGATTTAAACAGTAATATCTTAACAATAAGAGGTATCACTGAATTTAGTGTGCGTTCTGCAAATGATGTACGGAATAAAAAATCTGCTATTACTATAAGACCAAATCGCGACTCAAAATCTAGAGAAGATAGAGAGATTCAATTGCTGCAAGGAAGAAACTTTGTTTTAAGTACTGACCAATCAAGTGAGGTAAGAATTGGAGCAAATAGATGGGTTGGAAAAGGTTTTATATTTAACTACGATGAGTTTGCACTTGATATGCGCGAAATTGATAGCGTATTATTTAGTAAGCAAGATACAATAGTTGATAAAAATGGTGTAAAAAAATTAGTAAAGATTGAATATGGAGGAGATATTAAATACAAACCCGGAAAAGTAAATATCGATAATGTAAATAATAAATCAGGAGCTAAAGGTGAAGAAGGGTATCCAAAATTTGATGCTGAAGGAGGTGGAGTTATTTTCTTTAATGAAAAAAATCGACTTAGGAGTACATATGGAGATTCAGTAATGTTGGTTATACCTAATGTCCGTCAGGAAAACCTTGATAAGGCTCAACCTACATTTATAGGAGTGTTTAAAACCAATGGTCTTTTTCCCGATATTCCAAATATAAAATTAGAATACAAAGGCCAATTTCCAGGTTTTGTTCATGTTCCTCCTGCGGAAGGTTATTTAATTTACAAATCACAAAATAGAGGAAAAGCCAAAGCTCATTTTTCTGGTAATTTAGTAATGGATGTGAATGGATTACATGCTCCTGGAAAAATTGATTTTATGAGTACTACATTAAAATCAGATTTAATTACTTTTACTCCAGATTCTGTGGTGGCTACAGGAACTGATGCAGAAATCAGAGAGGCAGCCTTTGCTGGTGCAGAGTTTCCTAAAGTAGGAGTAAAAGATTTCAAAATGATGTGGCAGGCGAGAAGGGATAGTCTTACCTTATATAATATTAAAGAACCTTTTGATTTATATAAAGGCACTACACAGGTTAAAGGTTCTGTAATTGTATCTTCTAAAGGATTATATGGAGCTGGTAGATTGACAAGAAAAGATTGTGAAATTTTAGATTCACCGGGCTATAAATTTGAAAAAGAAAAGTTTACAGCTAGCGACGCTGAATTTCATATCTTTTCAACTAACCCAACAAAGCCAGTTTTATTAGCCAATTATGTAAACATAATTTTTAATCTTTCTAAAGGTTTGGTAAACTTAAAAAGCAGTACGGATCCAAAATTTGCTGGATTTTCAAGCTTAGAATTTCCTTATGCTAAATACAGAACTTCTATTAACCAAGCCAATTGGGATATAAATAGAAAAATTATCGGGATGAATGGTGATGTAAAAACTTCTACTTTCAGCTCACTTGATGCCAGCGAACAAGAAGATTTAAAATTTAACGCTTCACTGGCTGTTTATTTCATAGAAAAATTAACTTTAAACATTGGTGGTATACCTTTTATTAAATCTGCGGATGCAAAAATAATTCCGAAAGGAGGTTCTGTAATTGTTGAAGAAAACGCACAGATGAGAGAGCTTTCTAAAGCTCAAGTGGTGATTGACACAGCCCATCAGTTTCATAGATTTTTTGATGGGAATATAAAAATTATTTCTAAAGATAAATTTGAAGGAAGCGCAACTTTACAATATCGCAACCCTGATGGACAAGTATTTAATGTAAAATTTGGAGATTTTACGCTTGTTGAAGAAGATATTAAAGTAGGTAAAAAAGGAATTGCAAAAAGAAGGTTTACAACTGCAACAGGTGTGGTAAACCAAGATGAAATATTTCGTTTGTCTTCCCGATTATTATTTAATGGAACGATAATTATGAAAGCACCAGATTCATCTTTATCAATGGATGGATTTATAAAACTTGATTTAAAAAGCAGGCCTGAGTGGGGGAAATGGATTGCTTATAAAGGAGGCGATAAAAACATTACTATTCAAGTTGATGATAATTTAATAGGTGAAGGTCAAAAATTAACAGCGGGTTTATTTATAGATAAAGCTACATCTGAAATCTATCCAACATTTGTTTCAGAAAAAAGAGCTGCAGAAGATGAAGAGATTTTTTCAGGTAAAGGGCGATTAAATTACAATCCTCAATATAATGAATTTGCTATTTCGCAAGTAGAAAAAGCTGCGGGAGTTAATTATAGCGGGCATAGGATAGTATTAAATGATTCTTTAGGAACCGTTAATTTTGAAGGTAAAATAAATTTAACAAGCAACGTACCTCCAGATTATTTCACTTCTTCAGGAGTGGGCGAATACAATTTAAAAAATAAATCCTTTTTATTAAATAGTTTTTTACTTCTTAATTTCCCTATGAATCAACAAATTCCGGTTAGTATGGGAACGAGAATTTTAGATACGAAAGCAAATGAAGCAGGATTTTTAAAAGAAGCTAATGAGGATAAAGATAAACTTTTTATAAAATTAGCAGAAGTAATAGGAGAGCGGGCCGTTAAAGATTATAAAGAAAAATTAGCTGCGGATTATACACCATTGTATTTGGCTTCCAAAAAACTGGTTGCACCGATGGTTATTTCTAATGTTAATTTGAAATGGTCGGAAGCTAATAATACATTTTATAGCTTTGGTAAAATTGGTATTTCAAACATTGGAGCAACTGATTTAAATGCTGGTTATAATGGGATGGTTGAAATTAAGAAAAACCCTAATGGGGATGAAATAACTGTTTATTTAGAAATATTAAACGACCTCTGGTACTTTTTTAGTTACAGGCAAGGCCAGTTAGGCATAACCTCTTCTGACGATGAATTTAATGCTTTAGTAGGTTCAAAAACTGGAAAAACAAAATCCAATCAATATGCAGCCATATCCATTGGTGCTGATGAGAAAGTTGCATTTGTTGAAAAATTTAAATCAAGTTATGGTGTAGAAGGGAAGAAACAAGAGTTAAAAGAGAAAGAGAAAGTAGTTCCTAAGAAAAAAGATCCTACCGAAAAGAAAAATGGTTTTTAAAAAAAAGAGGTTGGTAATTTATATTGCCAACCTCCTTTTTTTATATTTCTACAATTTAATTTTTGCATTCATCTTTTGCACAAACTTTTTGTTCTGTTTCAAGGGTAATGTGTTGAATGTTTAAATGCATGAGTTCATGCCTCAATTCATTTTTAATGTCTTCAACGCGGTCATTATTCGTTTCACTAATTACCAAATGAGCAGTTAAGGCTGTTTCGGTGGTGCTCATTGCCCATACATGGATATGGTGGATATTTTCAATACCTTTTATATTATTTGAAACAGATTTTACTTTTTCCAGATCCACATTCTTAGGAACGGCATCTAATGATAATTGTAAACTATCTTTTAATAAACCCCATGTACCACCAACAATAATTCCAACAATTATAAGGCTGATAACACTATCCAACCAATACCAATTAGTAAAATAAATAAGGAAACCTCCTATAACTACCCCTACTGAAACCAAAGCATCAGAAAATAAATGAAGGTATGCAGCTTTGACATTTAAATCATGTTCTTTATTTTTTAAAAAAAGATAGGCGGTAAAAGCATTTATAAAAATACCAATCAGAGCAACTAATGCCATTGTTTTTCCTTCAATTGGTTGAGGATTAAAAATTCGCATAATGGCCTCATAGGCAATCCCTCCAATAACAAGTATCAATATCAAGGAGTTAAGTAAAGTAACTAAAACAGTTGTCTTTTTTAATCCATAGGTAAACCTATCATTAGGTTTAACTTTTACAAGTCGGAAGGCAAATAAAGAAAGGCTAAGCGCAGCTACATCACTTAAATTATGACCAGCATCTGTTAGTAAAGCTAAAGAATGAGTATAAAAACCAACTGCACTTTCAATAACTACAAATAGAAAATTTAATATTATACCAATTATAAATGCGTTGTTAACATCTTTTAATTCAATAGAATGATTATGATGGTCATGAGAGTGTTCCATAAAGATTTTCTAATTTTTAAAATCTTATCAAAAATAAAGATATTAAAAATTATTATTCAAATTGTCATTATGATGTTTATTAAAAGACAAAAACGGGACGTAGATATCAATTTATTATGGATTTAATGATTTCTATGATGTTTATGATGATCTTTTATAAATGAACGGTTAAAAGACGTGGGCGAAGGTACTCTTATCTCCTCATTTTATGATCCTTTTGGTAATATTATTGGTATAATTAAGAATCCGTTATTTACATTAAACAAATAAAAATCTAAATCTTTTATACGGTATTAAATATTAGCTTTAATTAAATTACAAGGCGGTTTAAATTTTTAATCCGCCTTGTAAAAAAAATAATTTCTATAATTTTCCCAAAGCTCTTAGCATAGTCTCACCTATTAATGCTGGTGATTCAACAACATAAATACCATTTTCTTGTAATATTGCCATTTTCGCTGCAGCAGTATCTTCCGCTCCTCCAATAATTGCACCTGCATGACCCATTCTTCTTCCTTTTGGTGCTGTTTGACCAGCGATAAAACCAACAACAGGTTTTTTATTTCCATTTGCTTTAACCCAACGTGCTGCATCTGGCTCCATACTTCCTCCAATTTCACCAATCATTACAATTGCTTCAGTTTCAGGGTCGTTCATTAATAATTCTACTGCTTCTTTTGTTGTTGTTCCAATTATTGGATCACCTCCAATACCAATTGCTGTTGTTTGTCCTAAACCTGCTTTAGTTAATTGGTCTACTGCCTCATATGTTAATGTTCCTGATTTTGAAACTAAACCTATAGTACCTTTTTTGAAAATAAAACCAGGCATAATACCTACTTTACATTCTTCAGCAGTAATAATACCAGGGCAATTTGGCCCAATTAACCTTACGCCTCTTTCACGTATGTATTCTTTTACATACATCATATCTTTAGTTGGTATCCCTTCAGTAATTGCTACAATAACTCTTATCCCAGCATCAGCCGCTTCCATTATTGCATCAGCAGCAAAGGCAGGAGGAACAAAAATAATAGAAACATCTGCCCCTGTATCACCTACCGCTTGAACCATGGTATTGAAAACCGGGCGATCAAGATGTTTAGTACCACCTTTACCAGGTGTTACCCCTCCAACTACTTTAGTACCATATTCTATCATCTGTTGGGCATGAAAACTACCTTCTGATCCTGTGAAACCTTGCACTAAAATTTTGGAATTTTTATTAACAAGAACGCTCATATATCGATATCTTTTTGGGTTTAATAAATTGTAACAGACAAAAATACTTGAAATGTCTGAATGTGCAAGAAGGGCTTTGTTTGAATTTTTTATTAATTATTTGTAAAAACAAAAAAAGCCCTCGAAGTTAATCAAGGGCTAGATTATAATATTTTATAAAAAATTACTTTCTTGTTATTCTACCTTTTGCCACTGCTTCTTTTAATACTGCTTCAATACCTTTTTTATTTATTGTACGAATAGCAGTAGTTGATACTTTTAAAGAAACCCATTTTCCTTCAGATGGAACGAAAAAACGTTTTTTGTGAAGATTTGGGAAAAATTTCCTTTTAGTTTTATTATTTGAATGCGATACATTATTACCTACCTGAGTTCTCTTTCCTGTTATTTCACAAACTTTAGCCATGACAATATATATTTATAACTTTAATGCCTATTAGATTTATTCCTTTTGTACTAAAAAAGGGAGTGCAAAGATAATTTTTTAAACTATAAAAACAAATGCTCGATCATTATTTTTTTTGATCTCAAAATAAAATAAAAAATTATGAATATATCGATATCGTTTTTTATATAATTTAATTGAAATAGGCGTTTAATTTATAATGGTAATTTGCCGTTTAAATACCCACCTGCCGCAAGTTTGTAACTTGTGGTTCTAGCTTAACCAAGTTTCAAAAATTCGATCTAGATTAATAATTAACTGATGTTACGCAAAATTAAGTTTTAATTGTAAACCTACATTGGCTTTTCTAAATTCTTGCATAGCTATTACCATTGCCTTGGTATATAGTTCTGCTTTAAGGGCAAAATGGTTCAAG
>Ga0123337_10007243_pt1 | contig 10380 bp, 5 predicted proteins | sample frozenSSSSmetaG_FD_89792 | JGI IMG/M metagenome (GOLD analysis project Ga0123337, IMG submission 89792) | Glacier valley bacterial and archeal communities from Borup Fiord, Nunavut, Canada, to study Microbial Dark Matter (Phase II) -... | ecosystem: Environmental > Aquatic > Freshwater > Ice >...
ACGCCAGCACAATGAGAGCAGGCCCTAAGGTCATCAAGGTGTAAACCAATGATGGCGGGTATTTGGTAACATTTAAAAAGGAACAAATGGTCATTATAAAGGAGGACTGTACTTCCCATGGTTTCATATCACCATACACGTTGATACCCCTGATTAAAATAAAGATTGTTATGGCTGCACCACCAATGATCCATAGCATTTTTTTTCGCAGCGCTGCATCTATTTCCTTTTTATACAATGTACCAAAACAATATCCCAGCATCATGGTACTGAGCCAGGCAATGAGCGAATAGCCGGTAGTGACATAGTGCCCTCCAAAATTGAATCGTTTGCGTTCATGCAGTTCTGCCAATAAAAAGTCGGAAAAACCAGTGCCTGTTACATGTATATTGTCGAATAAATTATGGGTAAACAGTATCAGCAGTCCGGCAGCTAAAATTATTTTTGGTGGCAGGTAAATGAGTGCGCTCATGCATACCATGCAAAGACCGAGTATCCAAATAACCTGTAGTCGAAAAGTGGGGTATTGCGGATTAAAATTCCATGCAAAACTGATCACTACTACTTCAAGCAACATTAGCCAAAGCCCTCGTTTTAATAAAAATGCGGAGAGCTCTTTTTTCGTTTTTCTTTCGCCAACCAGGAAGGCAGAGGTGCCTGCCAGGAATACAAATACCGGTGCACAAAAATGGGTGATCCACCTGGTGAAAAATAAAGCTGCATTTGTTCGTGTCATATCTGTAGGATCGTACAAAAAATTATCGGCATGGAAATAATCCCGAACATGATCCAATGCCATGATGATGATGACTGCACCACGGAGCAGATCGATGGATACAATTCTTTTTTGAGCAGTGATGCCTGGCTGCATAGATGATGCGTTTAGCGTTGGTAAACTGATTTTTTATGTATTGTGATTGCTCTCCCTGTTTTTAAGCAGGGGATTTTTTTTCTCAGCCTTTAATTGATTTTAATTGTGCCCATGGCAACAATGTTTTAGTCAACCGAAAGCTATGCATCTACACAATCGTTGGTAAAATAATTGTTTCCAAAGGCATGTAAGTGGGGTAGTGGACGAAGTAGCTGTAAAACTGTCCGAAGCAGGGATTATATTTATCCTGCCTGCACCGGCAACTAATTGAAATTAGTGCCGGATTCATTCTTTATAGGGACGAGATGTAGATTAAAAAATAGATTGGATGATCACCGGGCTTCAATGGATTGTATCACCAGGCCCAATACATCTGCTATTTTGGTATCATCCATCCACCGGGCAACTACTACCAAATCATGTTCCTTATCTACAATGATATAATTGCCACCATATCCTACTGCAAAATATACTGTAGGTGAAATGCCTTTTAATTGTTGTTGTGCCGTATTCAGCCACCACATGTAGCCGTAGTTTTTATTGGCATTCGAAGGCTGTTGCACTGCATTGATCCACTTTTCAGACAGGAGCTGTTGATTTTTCCATTTGCCGTTTCTTAAAAACAGCAAGCCCAGTCTTGCATGATCGAGTGTGTTGATAAAAATGCCACCGCCATGATGCCCGCCGCCACTAACGGATTGCATCATCAGCCCATCCATGTTTACATAGGAGTTTTCATACCCAAACCATCTCCAGGTAGTGGAGGCTCCGATGGGATCCATGATTTTTTCTTTCAATACAGCAGGCAATGGTTTGCGCCAAACCTGCAACAGCGAATAGGCCAGCAGGTTAACACGTACATCATTGTATTCGTAAACGGTACCGGGTTCCGATAGCTTCCTGTTTTTCCAATCATCAATGCCGCCTTCCTTTGGTGGTCGGTCAGCCCAGTCATTCAATCCAAACAAATTGCCCGACCAGTCTGATGACTGCGTTAGCAAATGATCCCAGGTTATTTTTGAATTGTGTGCTCCCTCAAAAGATTCATCCCACACATACTGATTTACTTTGTCTGTTACATTTTTTATCAAGCCCTGGTCAACTGCCAAACCGGCAACCGTTGACAGGTAACTTTTGGTAACGCTAAAGGTCATGTCAACCCGGTTTACATCACCCCATTGTGCTACGATATAGCCATTTTTTATAACAAGGCCTGCCGGTCCGCTTCTTTGCTTCATCGGGCCAAGGATTTTATAATCCGGCTCCCTTGAATATGATTTCATGTTGGCAATGCGTAAATCCCGCTCTACTTTATTTTCACTTTTTAAAGCCAGGCTTAAAGCGCTGTCGAGCAATGCCTGGTTCATCTTGAGCTCCGCAGGCTTTTTTTGCTGCCATGCCGCATCTGGGAAATAAGGCTGCTGTGCCTGCAATGCAATGCTGTAGAAAACGATGACAAGCAGTAGGATTTTTTTAGACATTGTTTCTTTTGAATATTGTAATAAATATTTACAAGATAAACTAAGTGACCATTAAAAAAATGGATTATTTCACCTATGCCAAATAATGAGTCATTCCTACCAGGCAACTACTTTCTTTTCTGTTTTTTTCGGCAGTTTTGGCGATGAGTTCGCAGTAGCTACTTTTTTATGCCGATACAATTGTAAACGAAAACAGGTCCATTAAGACAAAGCTTACATTTCTTTATTATTAAAAACCGGGCGAAAACTGGTTGTTTTTTTATACATTTCGCCGGTGTAACTTTTGTTTATGGGCGAAATGTAATAGATTTGATACACATTTCGCCGCAACTAAATTGACTACTATGCCCGATATACTTATAGGTCGCAAGGAAGAACAAGCCATTTTGCAGGAAGCACTTCATTCAAAGAGCGCCGAAATGGTTGCCGTTTTTGGACGAAGAAGAGTTGGAAAAACTTATTTAATCAAACACACCTATCAAGCGCAGATTGCTTTTGAACTGACTGGTTTGCAAAGCTCCGATAAGGCAGAACAGCTTCAAAACTTCAGCAATCAATTGAGTATTTTTAGCCAAAGTTCCGTTCCGGTAAAAACACCTACCAACTGGCTGGATGCTTTTTTTATGCTCGCCCATTTCCTCGACCAACAACCCGGCAATAAAAAGAGGGTTGTTTTTTTGGATGAAATTCCATGGCTGGCAGGTAATAGATCTGGTTTTATCACCGGCCTCGGTTGGTTTTGGAACAGTTGGGCTGAAACCCGAAATATTGTTGTTGTCATTTGTGGCTCGGCCGCCTCCTGGATGATTCAAAAAATTGTGAATGACAGAGGTGGTTTGCATAATCGAATCACTAAACGGGTATTTTTAAACCCTTTTACTTTGAGCGAAACCGAGACCTATCTGCAAAGCCGCAAAATATTATACAATCGCTATCAAATACTCCAAATATACATGGCAATGGGTGGTATTCCAGCCTATTTGAATGAAATTAAGGCAGGTAAAAGTGTAACACAAAACATCAACAGTATTTGTTTTTCAAAGAACGGGTTTCTGAGAGACGAATTTTCAAGACTTTATGCTGCCCTTTTTGCCAATTCGGGCAACCATATTGCGGCTGTTATAGCATTATCAAAATCCAGATTAGGTTTAACCCGCCCTGCACTTATAAAAAATGCTCAACTATCCGAGGGTGGCAATACGTCCAAAGTATTTGAAGAATTGGAGCAATCGGGTTTTATAACGTCCTATTATCCTTTCGACAAACGCAAAAAAGATATGCTTTACCGGTTAACCGACGAATATTCTTTGTTTTACCTCCGCTTCATCGAACACAATAAAGGAAGTGGTAACGATACCTGGAATCAACTGAGCCAAACCCAAACTGCCAAAATATGGTCGGGTTATGCCTTCGAAAATACCTGTTTAAAACATTTGCCAAATATTAAAAAAGCCCTTGGCATTGCGGGGGTTTATACTCAATCTTCCACCTTTTTTCAAAAAGGGAATGAAGAAGAAAAAGGTGCACAGATTGACCTTATTTTAGACCGAAATGACCAAATTATCAATCTATTTGAAATCAAGTTTTACAACACTGAATTTATTTTATCCGAAACAGATGCCAATGCTTTACGCAATCAAATGTGGACTTTTAAAGAAAAAACAAAGACAAAAAAACAGTTGATGATAGTGCTTTTAACCACTTTTGGAATGAAACATAATAAACATAGTCTTGGTATAGTTGAAAATATATTGAATATGGATGATTTGTTTTTATAAACTAGAAAACTAAGCTGGGAGCGGTTAGTACAATCTTTGTAATTATCTATAAAATCATTTCTTATTTCCTGGCACCGCTTCCATTAATAACCTGTAAGCTTTATTTGAAGATTTTTGATCATCGTGGTTTACTGCGCCTTTGTAATGGCTAAGCCGCACTATAACCAGGTCGTGTGACGGAATAATGGTTACATATTGCCCGCCTGCTCCCAGCATCATATAAGCATCTTTGGGAATCGGGAAGTCACCATACCTCCATTTTTAATCAATTCACAATCCATCAATGCTTTTGCACGCCCATTATTGTTCAGTGGATTTTGTGTTCCAATATTGAAGTGATTTTCTTTCTATCTTTTATAAACCAAACCAAGTTGAATAACAGCAATGGAACCAGCCAAACAAATAAATCTGAAGCAAATAATGCTGTCGATTCATTTGGAAAAAATGAATTGAATAGGTTCATAGCATAAGCATCAATGACTCTGATGGTAACAAAATAAGCCGCACAGATAAAACTGCTGATCACCATGCGTTGATGCAATACTATTTTTCTTTGCCTCACAAAATAATAAGCAAGTGTAATAAACAGCAGCCATAAGCTTGTTACTGTTAGCTGTGAAGGCCTGCACCCAATGCACCAGGTTCCGGGTATCATTACATACAGCGTAGTAATGCAAAGCAGCGAAGAGAGCATGTATAGCTTGCCTGTGTTGCGATGGAAGGAAATATACCTGTTGCGTATGGCAGGTGTGAATTGTAATACGGCTGTGCAATAAACAATGATGCCGGCAAAAATATGCAGTGCAAAAATGCTGTTGTCAAACGTAGTGTTGCTTCCCCAATGTTTATGAGTACCATCGGTAAGATACTTGTATTTAGGAATCAGTTTGTATAAAAAGAAGCCAAAAAAAGTGAGCCAAAAAATGGCAATGGAAATTTTCTTTAGCATTTGTTTTTATTTATTTTTTAATTTACTTTCCTCGTCAGCTACGTGTTGCAAATAGTAACAATAAATCAATTGTCCTTTGCGCATGCTTGAAAGCCTGAAAAACTCATTGGCAGCATGCTTTCTTTCGTCTGCTTGTTCCAGCCCTAATGAATAGGCATAAATTCCCAAAGTTTCATTTATATCAATCAATGGCCCAATGCTGCCTCCAAGTCCAATTTGCAAGGGTTGATTTCCGTATATTTTAAACAAAGCATCTGTTACATAATTATACGCTTTAGTATCAGCAGGAAATTTCATAGGTCTTGCATAGCCATTACTAAATTTATAAGTTACCCTTGCCCCTGTCGGAAGGTTTTTGTTGATGTGCTTCACAATTAGATCTATCATTTCTTTCCCCGATTGATTGTTTACTAACCTGCAGGTAATTCTTGCCATCGCATTACCGGGAATAATATTTGCATGTCCTTCTGCAGCAGTATAGCCGCTTTGCAACCCAATTATTTCAAGTGTAGGGCGATACCAAATTCTTTCCAAAGGCGAAAAAGTTGTGTCGCCTGTTTCTGCTGTTGTGCCTAACACTTTCATATCTGCTGAAGCATCATAAGGCACTTTCTTTATCATTTCTTTTTCTTGTAAAGTGGCTGGCACTACTTTGTCATAAAAACCTTCCACGGCTACGTTTCCTTCTTTGGTATAAAATGAAGAAATAATTTGAGAAAGTGCCACTGCGGCATTGGGAGTTTTGCCTCCAAATTGCCCCGAATGTGCATCCGTGTCAGCTGTTTTTATGGTAAACTCTAAAATGGCTGCACCTCGTAAACTCATTAAAATGGAAGGTGTAGTTTCGCTGTACTGACTACCATCGGCATTCAAGGCAAAATCTGCTTTCAATAAATCTTTATTCTTGTCAAGAAAGTTTTTAAAACTTGGACTGCCTTTTTCTTCTTCGCCATCAAAAACAAATTTTACGTTCACTGGTAATTTACCATCTGTACCCAACATGGCTTCCACAGCCCAAATCGTTATCATCACACCACTTTTATCATCGCTTGCACCACGGCCCAATATTTTTCCATCTTTTATTACTGGTGCAAAAGGCGGAATATCCCATTCCGATTCTTTTACAGGCTGCACATCATAATGAGCATAAATTAAAACAGTTGGTTTGCCCGGTGCTTTATCCCAACTGCCATATACAATTGGGTTTCCATCAGTTGGTATTGTTTGTGCGGTTGTTATTCCAATCGCTTTTAATTTATTTACAATCCATGCAGCGGCTTTCTCAATATCGGGTTTGTTTGCAGGAATAGAAGATATGCTTGGAATAGAAACCAACTCCATAAATTCTTTTAAGTGTGCATCGTTATTGGCATCAATGTATTTTTCGTACGATGATAGACTTGATTTTATCGGCTCTTTTTTAGTTTTTGTTTTTTGTGCCAATAAAGGAGCTGAAAATATATTTATCATTGCGATAAACACGAGAGTTATTTTTTTAATATTCACTTTGTCTTTTTTTATTTATAAACTTTTGATTTAGCATTTTCTCCTTCCTGATAAAAATTTTCACTTCAAATATTTATCCAACCACTCCAGTATATATCTATTCATTTCTTTGGTTCTTATTGGGTCAGTTGGTATATGTCCTGCAATAGGGAAAGCAATAAACTTTGATTCGATTCCATTGTCTTGCAGTACTCTGAAATAGGTGTAAGATTGAGAAACAGGCACTCTTTCGTCACCTGTATTAGATAAAATCAAGGTGGGTGTTTTTACATTTTCAGCATAAGTAATGGGAGAATTTTTTATCCAGTTCTCTTTCACTTTCTTATCGGTAAATGGCGACTTGCCTTTTCCAACTTCAAACCGGGACATACTTCCTACATCGTTTTGTGAATATTGAGCCAACCAATCAGTAACTGCTGCACCTGCTACCGCACATTTCCAGCCGGGGTAATTTCCAATAAGCCAGGTAGTCATAAAACCACCATAACTCCAGCCGGTTACTGCAATGTTAGCAGTGTCTATATAGCTGCGTTTTTTAAGTTCCGCTAATCCTTTCATTACATCTCTTCCTGGGCCTTGTCCGGCATCACCATTTATGGATTCCGAAAAACCATAGCCCATATTATCGCTACCACGGTAGTTGGGTTGAAAAACGATGTAGCCATGTGCTGCTTTTAATTGTGTGGATGGATTGAATGATTCTTTTGATGTGGACCTTGGCCCGCCATGTGGTTCCATTACCAATGGATATTTTTTAGTAGGGTCAAAGTCGGGTGGAAAAGTAAGAAGGCCATTGGGTGTAAATTCATCCGATTTCCAGGTGAAGGTTTCCACTTTGCCGAAACGGACAGACTTCATTTCCTGGTGAAAATTGGTTAGTTGTTTTGGTGCCGATTCCGGGTTGGCCATAAAGTAAAGCTCCTGTGGAGATTGAGGCGTACTTGCAATTATAGCGATGGCATTATTTTTTCCTACATTAAAATTGTACCAATAGGCTCCGGTAATACATAAGTTGTTCAGGTTTAATTTTTTTGCAGTTCCATTTAGTGGCTGCATCCACAATGAAACAGTATTGAAATCATTGGCCGCTACAAAAAGGGCTTTACTATCAGTACTCCATTCTGCCCGAAAGAAACAACGGTCAATTCTACCAGTAAGGTTAACGCCATTACCTCCAGTAGATGAAGTAACAAAAACATCAAAGCCATAACCAACATTTTCTAAATTACGCTGATAGGCAATGGACTTGCCATCGGGAGAAAATGCAGGCTGCCTTTCTTTATACATAGCATCAGGTGCAATTTGGCTGCTGGTGATTCTATTAATTTTCCCGGTGGCTACTTCAACTGTTTTAATCGTAAAAATAAGTTCACCAGAGTAAGGCGATTCATTACTTTGAAGCACAATATTTTTTCCGTCGGGAGACCAGGAAAATGCAGCAGGTGCACCGGCCGGAATTGTCCAATTGCCAGCCGTAAGTCTTTTTGCTTCACCGCTATCGGCTGGAATAAGCCAGAGATGAGATGGATTTGGCCGGGCATTCAGAAACATACTATTGTATTTTATTTCAAAGCCATCATACCCTTTATCTATCTGTTTCTTATTTATTATTTCGTCCTGCTGAACAAAAGCAAACGTACTACCATCAGGGCTCCACTCAAATTGTGTTACACCCATAGAAGAATTAGTAATTTTCTTTGCTTCCCCACCGTTCATTGATAATAAAAATAGTTGCGCCTTTGCATTTGCATCGGCAGCTATGAACGCAACAGCATTACCCGATGGAGACCATCTTGGATAACTAACCAATGTCCTTTCATAGGTTAACTGTTGGGTAGCTCCGCTTACAACATCTACTTTATAGATAAATGATTTGTTCTTATTGATTGTAGTATCAGGTTTTGATACTACAACCAACACTGATTGACCATCGGGTGATAGTTGAGGGTCGGTTAGTGTATAGAGTTTATCCATATCTCCCAACTCAAATTTCTTTTGTGCCAACAATTGAATAGAAAAGATATGCAGCAATGCAATTATTAAAAGCGCTTGGTTTGTTTTTTTCATTTTAAAAATTTGATTGGGCATGTTTTTATTAATTTTTAGCTGCTTTACTTTCTATCCACCGGTTGATTTTTGTTTCTAAAATAATCAGCGGTAAACAGCCGTCTTTCAACACTTCATCGTGAAACTCTTTAATGTCAAACTTATTCCCTAATTTCTTCTTTGCGCTTTCACGCAGTTCAATAATTTTTAATTCTCCCACTTTATAACTTACCGCCTGCCCGGCTAAAACCATATACCGTTCTATCCGTTGCTCCGCTTCAACAGCTGATACGGGTTGATTTTCCAATACATAAGTAATGGCTTTTTCACGGCTCCATCCTTTGTAATGAATGCCTGCATCTACCACCAATCTAACAGCCCTTTCTATTTCACCATTTAATCTGCCCAAATATTGATAGGGGTCTGTGAACAAACCTAATTCCTTGCCCAAGCTTTCGGCATACAATGCCCAGCCTTCACCAAAAGCACTTATTGCAGCAGCTTTTCTAAATTCCGGAATATCCGCTTCCTGTTGTATGGCTACCTGGTAATGATGCCCGGGAATAGCTTCATGTATAAATAAATCTTCCATAGCAAAATAATTGTATTGAGCCGGGTCACGGATTACTTCATAAAAAATACCCGGTCTTTTTCCATCTCTTGAGGGTCGCATGTATTGCGCATTTGCGCCAGCGGCCCGAAATTTTTCAGTAGCCCTTACTTCAAATTTTGCTTTGGGTGTTAAATTGAAAAGGTTGTTCAGTTGCGGCGACATTCTATCCAAAAAACTTCTGAATCTATCCAACACTTCCTCTTCGGTTTTAAAGGGAAAAAATTTGGGATCTGTTTTTACATCTTCAAAAAAAGATTTTAAATCGCCTTTAAAGCCCACTTGTATTTTTACCGTTTCCATTTCTTTTCGAATACGGGCAACTTCGCTAAGCCCTAAATTGAAAATTTGTTCGGCGGTAATATTTGTAGTAGTGTAAAACTTTAACCACAATGCATATTCCTTCTTCCCATTATCATTGTCTAAAAGCCCCGATGTTTTTCTTGCTTTGGGGATATAATCAGTAACGATATAATCATGTAATTTTTTATAGGCCGGTTTTATAATGTTTTCAATGGCTGCTGAGTAATTTCTTTTTAATTGAATCGCTGCCGCACTATCTAAGTTGCCTGGTAGTTTTAGTAAAGGTTTATAAAAAATATGCTCCTCTACAGCACCTTCAAATAATGGTTTTAATTGCGCCGGCACTTTTTCCATGGCAGCTTTTGGGTTTGTATTATCTTGCTTGATACCCTTTTCCATATTAGCAATGGCCTGGTTAACCCAGATTTGAAAAGCTTTCATACGGCTGATAAAATTTCTGTAATCTTTTTCGGTATTAAAAGGAACAGAGCCTGCTCCCGAACCTAAGGTTGCAAACCGTGTTGGAAAGCTGAATACAAATTGGTCAACAGGTCTGTAAAAGCCTAACGAATTGTTTAGTCGTTCCTGTTCTGATTTAAGTTTGTAAGTAAGCATATTAACACTTAATAACTCGGTTGCGGTTAAGCCTGATTTGTTGATGACAGCTAATTGGCTGAGATATTTTTGATTGAGAGCTTTTGCTTTTTTAATATACGCTTCGCTGATAGTAATTTCCATTTGGTTATTGTAATCGTTGATACCAGCCTGTGTGGCTTCCAGCGGATGTAAAGCATAATATTCTTTTGAATACTGCTCCAGCAATGGCGCTAATTGAA
>Ga0123337_10007244_pt1 | contig 10379 bp, 9 predicted proteins | sample frozenSSSSmetaG_FD_89792 | JGI IMG/M metagenome (GOLD analysis project Ga0123337, IMG submission 89792) | Glacier valley bacterial and archeal communities from Borup Fiord, Nunavut, Canada, to study Microbial Dark Matter (Phase II) -... | ecosystem: Environmental > Aquatic > Freshwater > Ice >...
GTATAGGAAATGGCAAATCTACAACAAGAGTTACTGTTGTAAAATTGGTCAGGGTTATCGAAGAACATTTACACCGTGAGATAGATATAGACAGCATCGAAGGATTACATATATCTCGGTAGTATGTGTAGGCGTAGACAAACGAACAATATAGAGTTCTAATTCATTACACACGATACATATCGCAGCAATACATACCCACCAGGAAACACACACGATGTACGGGCCTCATGCTGTGACGCTCTTTGGCCGTGCGGTCACGCTCGACGAGATGCACCAATATGTGTCTCCGCCGGTGAGGTGGATATATCAGCGAAAGCCCCTCTTCTCGACTCTTTATGCGCTTCGTGGTACAATCGACACGGTGCGTATACAACGCGAGGAGAAAAAATAGCCATTATGTCACGAAAAAACGAGATCATTACAACGCTTTCAGAAAACGAAAATACCCGGTTACACGCTATTCTTGAACGCGAGCAAGCACTGGCGCAACAGATACGAAACAGCACCACCCAGGCGCAGGCCGAAGCCGCGCTTTACGATATCACCACCCTGGCGGAACCTGTGCAAATAGCGTTTCTCAAGACGTCGCTAAAAGAGCCAACGCGCGACACCGCCGATATCGCAACGGCCCTCAACGCGTTTAGTCCGCTTAAAGAGGTTCGCAAAGAGGCCCGTCGTTCGCTGCTTCGTCTCGACACCGCAAAGCTATACTCCTCCTGGACACCACCCATCGCCCAGGCGTCGGCAATCCAGGTCGGCATAAACAACCCGCCACGTTTCTGGCGCGGCTTTGTCACCCAGTCGCGCGATGAGGGCGAGGTACAACTCGTTCTCTACTGGGAGCAGGGATACGACTATAGCGAGGTTCGCACCCTCATCTTCTTGCTCGAATTTTGGAGCGAGGGCCTCAAAGATATGTTTGTCGAGGTTTCTGGAAAGCGCGTCATCGAGAATCGCATGGCGGATATGCGACGACAACTTCCCGATACCCGCCTCGTCGATTGCACACTCGCGCAAGGAAAGAGCCTTATCGAAGAAGCTCTTTCGATCAATACATGGCGCGGCACGAAGCCACATAAAGAATATAACAATCGCCTTCCCCTGATTAAACAGTTTATTTTGACTGCTGTGGACGCCGCCGACGAGTCAAAGGGGCAAGCCTTTATTCGTCAAGACCTCGAAGATCAGGAAACCATCGTCAACTTTATTGGCGCATGGACCCTCGGCGACTTCGGACTGGCATATGACCTGTTGGCAGAGGGAAGCAGTATCGGCAATAGTCTGACGCGGGATGAATGGATTACACGGCATCGCGCATGGCATGACGAGGCGCACCCCACGCGGCTAGAGCTGGGGTTTGTTCGCGAGCGCGAACGGAGTCAGAGCGCACTCTGGCGTCCCGCGTCTGTCGCAAGCCGCACTTCACGCAAGAAAGATATTGAGATTGGCTGGTCGGTTGAAATCCTCGATAGCCCGTTAGGTGGTACATTGCGCGAATTGCCGATGGGAACCATCTATAAAGAGACGGGGCGACACTGGTTCTGGACCAGCTATACGCTTGAACAAACACTGAACGGGTGGCGTATTCAGCAATACACCGATGAAGGGGCCAATGTGCAGGGACTCTCAATTGCAGAGTTGCAAAATCGTATCAAAGAATACGAAGACGCGATTGAGGCCAGTATTAAACCGCCCGTAACAGACAGGGACGCGCTCATGCAAGAACTCACCTGGCGCGCCACACAGCTATTACACTTTTATGACGCCCTGCTTGTGAAGATGCCACTAGAGCGTCAGATATATGAGGAAGCATATGGTCGTGCAGTATTCGCGGGCAATCCAGAGCGTATCCTTGTATATCTTGAACGGATGGTACAACGCTTCCCTGATAACAAGGCGGAGCTACAAAAACGCCTGGGCGCGGTCTATGCCGAGCTTGCCTTTACCTTTGGGCAACAGGATATGAACGAGCGCAAAGATGCCTTTCTTGCACGAGCCGACACAGCACTACACGAGTCCATCGAGGCTGACAACATCGCAACGGGGCACATCCTACTAGGCGAACTATACCTTAGTATGAAGCGCCTCGATGAAGCCGAAAAAGAGTTGCTTGAAGCAAAAAATATGCTTGTGGAGCCGCGCGAAGAAGCCGTCATCGAGGCGGGTTTGGGGAACGTTGCCATGCACCGTGAGCGCATGGCCGACGCTGTTACGCACTATCAGCGCGTGATAGAACTCAACCCGACCTATACTGGCGTCTGGTTCAACATCGGTTTCGCAAACCGTCTGCTTGGCAACTTTGCAGAGGCCGAGGCAAGCTATGAACGTGCCATCACGCAAGACGTAAACGATATCAGGCCATACTCAGAACTTACAGCTATCTATATGAACAGGCCCGATCACGAAAAGGCCCGCGCCATTGTTTCGCAGGGGATACAGGCCAACCCGACGTCGGCCCACCTCCACGCGCTCTTCGCCTCGTTCCTCTTTGAGGTTGGCGAGACGCAACGCGCTGAACGTGAGCTACAGGCGGCGGAAAAGCTTGACCCATCCCTGGACATCGTACAAAGTATGCGCCACTATGCGGACGAAAAAGCGAAAAAACGCTAGTTAAAGAAAAGAGGATACGTATGGGACAGAAAAATAAAGATAATCAGCCCGAACACACATCACCAGCGCAACACCTTTTGGCACAATACCCACAGCTTGCCCAACAACTACGCAAGAGTCGCAACGAGGCGCAGATAGAGGTTGCGCTTGCACCAGTTATGAACGCGCCACAGGATGTGCAGCTCGCGTTCCTGAGCGCGCTGGGTAAAGAGAAGACGACTGCCGCCGCGGACCTCTTGCTGGCAATAAACACCTACACATCCGCCAAAGAGGTTCGCAAAGAAGCTCGTCGCTCGCTGATTCGCCTTGAGAGCGCAAACATCTATCCAGAGTGGGAACTTCCCACCGTTATGTCTCTGACCGAGGCACTGGGTGCGAGCGCGTTTGGTGAGGAGGAAGAGGGAGAGTTCGACGACGACGGCGACGAGGTAGCCAGCGCAGAAATTGTTGAAGACTTTCTTGAATACTGGACCGAGGGCGAATTCGCGGAGGCGTATGATCTCCTCACAAGCACAAGCCCGCTTCGTGGGGGACTCACACGCGACGCGTGGGTAGCCAGTCGCCAGGCATGGGCGGCGGAAGCCAAACCAAATTTCGCGCAGGTCGATGTTGGCTATGGACTCGAAACCGCCATTGAGACCGAAGACACAAGCGACGCGGTTCTCGACGAAACCACCGAAGAACTCGATGCGTTCTGGTCAATTGAGGTAAAAGACATAGCAAGCGGGCATGCCATTCCCGAACTCCCAACCGCCACGCTGGTCTATCAGGGCACGAGTCGCCACTGGTTCTGGTCAAGCTATACCTGTGTACTAGAAGAGGACGAGCTGCGTATCCATAGTATGCGCGACCAGGGCGCGGAGACCCTCCAGCTCACCCCCGCGGAACTCCAACAACGGTTGCAAGCCGTCGCGGACGAGATACACGCAATGTCCGTCAAAGTGAATGGCGACGAGGATGAAGAAGACGATGAAAACACGTCTCTTATTGTTGACGCGGATGGCGGCGACGACGAGGGCGAGGATGATAGCGAGATGACACTGGAAGAGGTGGGGTGGTTCACAAAGCAGGCACTGCACTACTGCGACGCCCTTATAGCCAAACAGCCGGATGAAGACGCGGCCTACCAACTTGGCGCAGAGCAGGCGGCAGCCATAGAAGAGGTAGAACGTTCAGCGGCGTACACCACCCTTGCAGCCGAACGTTTCCCCGAAACACGGGCCGAGGCACTCCGCTCCACCGGCATGGCCTGTACAAAACTCGCGGTTGAAGATGAAAACGCATACAACGACATGCGTGAAGAGACAGATGCTAAGGTTGACGATACACCGTTTGTTAGCCGCTTCTTCCCACTTGCTGAAAAAGCATATCGCGACTCGCTCGTGAGCAAAAACGATGTTGAAGGCCGTCTTCTGCTCTCCGACCTCTTCACGACAACAAACACAAAGTTAGATGAAGCCAAGGTGCTCTTTGAAGAAGCAACGGCACTCGCTACCGACCCGCTTGAAAAAGCCGCCATTGCGATTGGGCAGGCGGGTCTCGCAATGGCACAAGAAAAGCCCGCAGAGGCGTTAGAACACTTCCAGCGCGCCAGCACGATCATGCCAGACTTCCCAAACCTGTGGTACAACATCGCCGAAATTCAGCTCTCGCTTGAACAGAAGGAGGCGGCCATACAGAGCCTGAACAAGAGCATGGACGTTGATCCTACCACAACCGATGCTTATGCCAGCCTCGCAACGTTGCATATGGAGCGCGACGACAACACCGCAGCCTCAAAGGTGTTGGAGCGGGGTATCGCCGAAAATCCTTTCGCCGCCGACCTGATGACAGTGCTTGCAACGATTTACATGGAAGAGGGCAATCTTACAAAGGCCGAGGATCTGATCGAGGAAGCCGAAGCACTAGACCCAGAGATGGAGCTTGTGCAAGCGGTGCGTCAGGCCCTCGATATACAGAAAACGCTATTGCGAGAACAACGCCGTTCATCCGGCTCGAAGTCGAACAAGTCAAAAAAGAAAAGATGAGAGAACAACAAGAACAGAGCATCACACACTACACGGTGACGCTTGGTGCGCTGACACGCGAAGGTGACGCACGCGCCGAAATCGTCGAGTCGGACGAAGAGGGTGAGGAGGGTACGACAGGCGAGCAGCACACGCATATGTTGCGTGTGCCTGCTGGCCTCCCCGGTGAGCGCGTCACCATCGCCGTTGAGGAACCTCTGCTACCACGCCCTGGCCGGAGGAGCCGACGCTGGAAACAGCGTCCTCCCCGCGTCTGGATCACAGAGATACATGAAGCGTCACCCCTACGCATACAAGCCCCATGTCCCGTCTTTGGGATATGCGGCGGTTGCCAGTTGCAACATATGGACTACGCGGCGCAGCTCGCCTGGAAACGCGCCACCGTGCTGCAACTCCTACAAGAGATCGGCGCCTTCTCCGACCCACCGTTGTTGGCGACAGTGCCGTGCGCGGTTCCCTGGCACTATCGCAACCATATGCGCTTCTCAGTCAACCGCGTGGGCCAGGCCGGTCTAACCGCGCACGGCTCACGGCGCATTTTACCGCTCACCACATGCCCCATTGCACACGAGTACATCAATCAGACGCTGGCCGTGTTGAGCGAACGCGCGAACGCTCAACCACAGGCCCTTATTCGCTGTGGTGTGGCAACGCGCCAGTTGCTCATTCAACCAACTCAGCCCACCGAAGTCGTGCAACAGCTCGCGGAGCAAGGGCTTACGGTACAGACGGAGACAATGGAAGAGGTGCTTGCGGGTGAAACCTTCCGCATCCGCCCCAGTTCGTTCTTCCAAACAAACACGGCGCAGGCCGAAAAAATGGTACAAATGGTCTTGCAGGGCATCCTCTCCGTTGGGCAACGAACAGCGGAACAGGCCGAACGGCTCACCATCGTCGATGCCTATTGTGGCGTGGGAACATTCGCGCTTTTATTGGCGCAGCACGTCGGGAAGGTTATCGCCATTGAGGAGTCCGCGAGTGCGGTCAAAGATGCCCAGTGGAACCTCCGCACAAAAGACAATGTTGAGATACTTAAAGGCAAAGTTGAGGCCATTCTACCAGCCATCGCCGCCGGCCTGGATGGTCTGGTGATCGACCCGCCACGCGCGGGTTGTCAGCAGGTGGTGCTGGATGCGCTGGTTCAGCATCCGGTTGCGAGCATCGTGTACGTTTCGTGCGACCCCGCGACGCTTGCCCGTGACCTCCATATTCTTTGTCATATTCACCCTATCTACCGCCTCTGCTCAGTACAGCCGCTTGACATGTTTCCACAAACGGCCCACATTGAGACGGTTGCGGTTCTGGAGCGCATACCATCATGACCGTACTTTTCCCGCTCTTACTCGCGTCGGCATCACCGCGGCGGCGTCAGCTTATCGCGTCGCTTGGCTTGCCCTACACCGTCGGTATCGCACCCATTGACGAGGACGCGGTACAGGCAACCTACACAGGACCAGTCACCGAGACCGCCAAATGGACGGCGGAACATAAGGCCACCGCGACGCTCACCCTTGCCGAAGCCACCAATCGGCTCGTCATTGCGGCGGACACAACGGTACTCCTCGACGATACAATACTCGGCAAACCACGCGATGCCGCCCACGCCCGCGAACTACTGCTTGCGCTACGGGGCCGCTGGCATCATGTAATCACCGGTGTCGTCGCGTGCGCGATGGTTGGAGGGAAGCTGCAACTCTCTAGCGCGAGCTGTACGACCCCCGTCCTGATGCGCTCATATAGCGAAGAGGAGATAGCCGCGTACATCGCGACGGGCGACCCGATGGACAAGGCCGGAGCGTATGGTATTCAGCACCCACACTTTCAGCCAACGGAGCGCATCGACGGATGCTACCTCAATGTTGTTGGCCTGCCCCTTTGTGTGTTGACAACCCTGTTGGCCCAGTTCAACATTGCGCCACTAGTGCAAGAACGGAAAGATAGCCCGTGTCAATGGTCGGAGCGCTGCCTGATTTAACGCGAAACACTGTACGCGGACGCTACGCTCCCAGTCCGACAGGCGAACTACACATGGGGAACCTGCGAACGGCCCTGCTTGCGTGGCTCTTCGCCCGTTCCACACATGGGCAATTTGTCCTGCGTATCGAAGACCTAGACCGCCCACGTGTACGTTCAGGCGTGACCCAGACCATGCTCACAGACCTGCACTGGCTTGGCCTGGATTGGGATGAAGGGCCGGATCGTGACGGCCCATATGCTCCGTACACGCAAAGCGAACGCCTAGACATCTACCGACACTACATACACCAGTTACGGGATGCTAACCTTATCTACCCGTGCTACTGTAGTCGTGCCGAGGTTGCCCATGCCGCGAGCGCCCCCCAGCAGGGAGCGGACGATGGGCCGCGCTACCCCGGCACATGTCGCCAGCTCACCCCGAAGCAGTGCCGCCAGCATGAGGCAAGTGGGCGACGGCCCGCGCTACGCTTTCGCGTGGATGCGAGCCGCGCCGTGACCTTTACCGACCTTGTACAAGGCACAATGACACAATATGTGCAACAGGTGGCGGGTGATTTCATTGTGTGTCGCGCGGATGGTATCATGGCGTATCAGTTCGCAGTTGTCGTTGATGATGCCCTCATGCACATCAATCAAGTCGTGCGTGGCGACGACATGCTCACCTCTACGGCGCGTCAAATCCTGCTCTATGAGGCACTGGCCTTTCCCATACCCACGTTTGCCCATGTACCGCTTCTCATCGATCAACAGGGGAAACGGCTCTCCAAACGTACTGCGAGTACGGGCCTCGCCCCCCTCCGCGCTCTCGGCATGACACCGGAGCAGGTCGTGGGCGACCTCGCGGCGAGCTGCGGCCTGGTGGAAAATGGGGAACATGTCGGCGCGCGCGTTCTGACCCAACGCTATCAAACGGGTGTGTTTCCTTTACAAAACACGCGCTATCCATTACACTCTCAACAAGAAAAATAATTTGTCTTTCGCTGGTTCTCACTACGAACTTTTTTATATGGATAACACCAATGATGATAGCATTAAGCATTGTTCTTACGATACTTACACTTGGCGTCGCGCTTGGCCTCGGCCTTATTCTACGCCGTATCCTGGTACGCCGCCTTGCAAAAACAGTATTAGATAACTGGATTGTACAGACACTCGGCGTTGTTGTCGCCCTCATGCCGCTTATTATCGCGGCGTTAGTCATCCCTTTAGAGTGGCAACCGTCGCTTATTACATACTATTGGTATATTCTCAAACTTCAATTTGGCATAGCGAACATTCCGCTTAGAAATATTACGGGTCATCTGATCGGTACTATTCTGCTCATTCTCCTGGGTATCGGAGCGGCCCGCACCGTGCAAAAGCTGGTCGTGCGTGGCCTGGGTGAGAGTCGCATTGATATCAATATCCGCACCCTGGTTGGACGCGTCTTTTACTTCTTTATCCTCGTCTTCACCGCGTTCTGGATACTCTCAATCTGGGATATCTCGCTCACTTTTCCAGTCGCCGCGATCAGCGTTCTCACGGTTGCCGTTACCGTGTCGATACAAGATATTCTCAAAGACTTGGTGGCGGGCGTTTACATCCTGATTGAACGCCCCTTCCATATCGGCGATCAGGTGAGTACAACCAACGTGCTTACCTACGTTGGCATCGTGCAAGATATCCAGCTTCGCGCCACTAAACTTCGGCTCGTGAGCGGTGAAGAGATCACGATTCCCAATAGCCTTGTCTTCGGGAGCATTGTTGTCAACAATACGTTCTACGGCGAGCGACGCGCCACGCTTACGGCAACCATGCCGCAAGAAGAATATGTACCAGAGACAACCACCGCACAGATACTCGCCGCGATTAAAGAGCAGGAAAATATCTCCCCCAAGCCAGAACCGACGCTGTTCATCAGTACCTACACGGCCTCAACCGTGACCCTGACTATTCGCTTCTGGATTAACCTGGGCGCGGCCTCAACCGTATCAGATGTAATGTATACTTTGCACAAGACCTTGCCAAACGCGGAACTAGTTGTGAAAGAGTCTGCTGGCGACGTATAGTAACACAGAGAGCGAAAAAATGTCCATATATCGGAACGTCACGCTTCTGGGGGGAAGAGAAATCTATTGAATACAACGCACGATACCGACTCAGAACTGCGCCGTGTGGGGGTGATGGGCGGTACATTCGATCCGATTCATTATGGACACCTGGTTATCGCGGAAGAGGTTCGCGCCACGCTTGAGCTTACAGAGGTGATTTTTATTCCCGCGGGCCATCCGCCCCACAAGTCAACACGCACCGTTACCGAGGTGACGCATAGAGTGGCGATGCTCCAGTTGGCCCTTGCTTCAAACCCGTATTTTCGCATCTCGCACCTTGAAATAGAGCGCACCGGCCCGTCCTACACCGTTGACACGCTGCACACGCTGCGCGCGGAGTGGGGCGCAAGCACCGCGCTTTTTTTCATCATCGGCTGGGATAGCCTCGAAGAACTCTATACATGGCATAGAGCTGCTGCTATACTCACGGAGATTACACAGCTTGTCGCGGTGCGACGTCCTGGATATGAAGAGGACCACAAGTATAACAGTATCTTAGAGCAACGACTCCCTGGTATCCTGGAAAAACTTGTGGTTGTGCAAGCACCACAACTGGAAATTTCCGCGACAGACCTACGACAACGCGTGGCCGAGGAAAGACCGATTAAATATCAGACTCCAGAGGCTGTTGAAACGTATATCAATGAGAACCGTCTCTATCATAAACATGACGCGGAGGCACAGTGATAGCCTGCTCAGAAAGAGGTGCAAACGTGGAATTGGTACAATATGAGCTAGGGGATCGGTTGCGGCTCCGCAAACAACACCCTTGCGGCAACTTCGATTGGGAGGTTGTGCGGCTTGGGGCGGATATCGGTCTCCGTTGCGAGCGTTGTGGGAGGCGCGTTTTGCTACCACGTTCAGAGGTCGCTCGTCGTACTAAACAGGTACTACCGCACCTAGAAAAACCTAATGATGATTTCTTTGATGAAGCATAACAACAAGGAGTTGCTGACATGGCTGTAGCCGCGCAAAGCAGTGGATTTCTCACACTTCTCAAAAAGAGAAATTTTCTCAGGCTCTGGCTAGCACAACTCATCTCGATGACCATTCTTAACGCATCTAATTATGCGCTTTTGGTTCTGATTGAAGAGGTGACAGGCTCGACAACACTGGTCGGACTCGCCATCATCTGTTTTAGCCTCCCCGCCTTCTTGTTCAGTGCGCCGGCGGGCGTGTTTGTAGACCGTATGGATAAACGACGGGTCCTATGGGGAAGCAATTGTTTACGCGCAATCGCGACCTTCATCTTTGTGATATCGCTGCTGTTCAATCGTCAGCAACTGGTTCCGGTCTATCTCTTGACCTTCCTGATCTCGATTATCGGCCAGTTTTTCTCGCCCGCCGAGGGGTCGTCTATTCCCCTGCTGGTCAACGAAGACGAACTGATGCCCGCGCTTTCACTGTTCAACATCACATTCATGCTCTCGCAAGCACTTGGGTTTATCCTGCTCGCGCCTATCGCGTTAAGTCTTCTTCCCACGCTGTACCTGGGACAATTTATCATCCATCCAGTCGATCAACTCTACACAATCATCGGTCTGCTGTACATCGTCTGCGCCTTGCTCGTTGGGTCAATTCCCACCGCAAGCTTCATTAAGAAGTCCGGCGTGAGTGCCAGCAAAAAAGAGAATCAGGCGGTGGCAACGGAGACGCTGAACATTATGGGCAA
>Ga0123337_10007246_pt1 | contig 10378 bp, 5 predicted proteins | sample frozenSSSSmetaG_FD_89792 | JGI IMG/M metagenome (GOLD analysis project Ga0123337, IMG submission 89792) | Glacier valley bacterial and archeal communities from Borup Fiord, Nunavut, Canada, to study Microbial Dark Matter (Phase II) -... | ecosystem: Environmental > Aquatic > Freshwater > Ice >...
AGTGGAAGCTCGATCCGAAAACCGGAACTGCGCAATGCGTGGGCGTTTTTGACACCGGCTTTCACGCGGCAGCGCAATTTTCCAAAACCAGTAATGGGCGCGACTACCTCGCCGTCACAGTGCCCTCTTATATCGGCAGCAGTTCTTCACCTGATTACGGAATTAAAATTTACCAGCGCTTGAGCCCCGGCGTTTATCGCTTGCGTTCGACAATTTATCTTCGCACCAATAAAACCGATTTCTGGGCCGACCGCAACGACGACGAAAAAATCCAGCCGGACGAAGTGAGTACTCTGCCGCGCGGACTGATCGCCGGCGGATATTATCTTTGGTCGATGTACCTCAATCCCGACTTGACGTTATACGCCGGAAGCGAAAATAATTCCCAAGAAAACGGCATGATGGTCAAAGTCAAGGAGTACTCCGCGTGCGGCGCGCCGGTTTACGATGTGAAAAACGCCAAACTTTTGCCGACGCGATTTGGCGGTATGGCTTCCCTTGATGGCCGCTTGTTTCTCACCGGCGGCACGCCCGGATCGAACGACGAAAGCTGGATAGTTTACGACTTAAAAACGGGTCGCAATTTGTGGAAGTACGCCAACGGATGGGCTGGAGTACACGGCTCACACGTCGCGCCGCCGCCCGAAACTGGCCTGATTCGCGGCGCTTTCGGCATCATCGGCACGGCGCATTTGCCCGCGCCGTTGGGCGATATTTGGGCGATCAATTCCAATGTCGGCGAATGGCACTTGCTGACCGGCGACGGTTATTATCTTTCGCGGCTGTTTCAGGGCGATCCGCTCAAAGCGAAGTTTCCCGACAAAGCCACGCCCGGCGCGGATGTATCGGAGGTTCCGCCCGGTTTGGGCGGCGAAGATTTCGGCGGCTCCCTCACGCAAGGCGCGGACGGAAAAGTTTATGTGCAAGCCGGAAAAACCGGATTGTGGAACATGGAAGTTACCGGCCTGGAAACCGTCAAAGCCTTGAGCGGCGGCCAGTTCGCGCTTTCCGCAACGGATACGAAAACCGCGTTCGCTTTGCGCGAAACGTTGTTGCAGCAAGTCGCGGGGCCGCGCTCGGTTGAAATCAAAAAAGCGACACCGACTTTCACCGGAAACTTGGCGGCTGATTTTCCCACTGCTTCGACTTTGACGTATCAGAAAAGCGAGGACGCGCCGGTCAGGAGTACTCTGGCCTACGACGACGCCAATCTGTATCTGGGCTGGGATGTCACCGACAATTCGCCGTGGACAAACGGAGCCAAAGCGCCCGAAGATATGTACATTTCCGGCGATACGGTTGATTTTCAGTTGGGCGCAGATGCGAACGCCGACAAAAACCGTAGCGAAGCGATTCTCGGAGATATGCGAATTTCAATCGGCAACTTTGGCGGCCAAGATACGGCGGTCATTTATCGCAAAGCTTCTAACGATAAAAAACCCCGAATTTTTTCGTCCGGCATTGTGCGCGAATATCCGATGGATTTTGTGAGCGTTGTAGCAGACGCGAAAATCAGCGTGGTTAAGCGTGACAACAGCTATGTCGTCGAGGCCGCAATTCCCTGGGCTTCGCTGGGCGTGCAACCCAAAGCTGACCTGACGTTACGCGGCGATATGGGCGCAACGCATGGCGACGCGGCTGGAATGCGCACGCGACTGCGCACTTATTGGAGCAACCAGGAAACCGGAATTGTCGATGACGCCGTTTACGAATTAATGATGAATCCGAAGAACTGGGGCGACTTCGTTTTGAAGTAATCGCAGATTCATTTCCGCTTAATAAAAACATTTATATGGATCATTTTCCCGAAACAAATAACGCGCCCGACTGGATTAAAGGGACTTTTATCTGGCGTCTGGTTGTGCCCGATGGCGAGGCCTGCATTGAGCGTAGCGCCGACGCAGTACGCAGAATACAAAACCTGCTGGATAATTCCGTGCGCAGTTGTGTGATTACCAGCGGCTTGATTGGTGTGGACGCGAGTTTCCAGAATTGGGATGGCCCGTGGCCGTATCTCAACCGCGCGACTTATCGCGCGGGACACGATTGGAAAAACATCGCGCGCTTCATGGCGCAGATGCGCGATAAACACAATACCTGGATTAGCTTTCACACCAACATCACCGACGTCAATGTTGGCTTGCGGGAGTACTCGGAAATGCGTGAGTTTTTCGAGAAATTGCGCGCGGCAGACGCCATCTTCACCCGCGATGGCGAAGGCTGCGGAGTACAGCTCAAAGGCCCGGCTCATGTTCCACAAAGCATTCCTTTCCAGGTGGCGAAAATGCCGTATGTGGAAGCGGGCGATCCCGCCGATATTTTCGCAATAGTCAATTACAAGAACTTCTGGGAATCGGGATTGGCCAAGGAAATGATCGACGAATTTTTCAATTACCTGCCCTACCCACCGCTGATGCTTTACATGGATGTACTGACCACGACAGGCAACAACCTCACAGCCGGACTGCCCGATGGTTTGCTCGGCGGCAGCGAAGCCACGCAGCGCGAAGGCCGCGAGCAGATTCTGAATTACATCCGCTCCAAAGGCACCGAACCGGGCGGCGAAGGCCCTTCGTCATGGACGAATTACAATTGGAATCACGGCGGCATGTCGGCTAACGATTACAGCCGAATCGAAACCGGTTGGGCGCAAGGCTGCATGGCCTGGCGCGGGGCCGAATGGCAACACGTTCATGGTAATATCGGCGCTTATTCGCTGGATGTCAGCGGAAATATGCTCGCCAAAGATGTGCAATATATTGCCCTCGAGGGCGGCGGAACCATTATGACCGGCACGACAGAGGTAACAGCTAATACCACTGCCGATACGCCGGAACCATCGGGGAGTACTCTGGCCGCCCTTCAGGAAACTGCGGAATGGCGCGGCGAAGCGGAACTGATCGAAGGTTTTTACCTGACTGCGATTCAGGAAATGTATCACATTGGTTTGGGCAACGTGCGACTTCCGGGCGGCGCTGGAATCGAGCGCTTGGACGAGCATCGTGGCCGCTTGGATATTGACCGCTTCGATTTGTACGATGGAAACAAACAACACTTGTTTGGCGCTCAGGCATCCGATGCCGAACTCACCAAGCCTTGCACTGTGACTGGCAATAACGGCTCAACCAACGGACTGATTGTCACCAGCTTGGATGGAAGCCTGGCCGGGCGCTGTCGGATTCAATTCGAGTTACGCGCCGAATCAGCCGGTGATGGTTTCATCGTTATTCGCTACATCTCTCCTCTGGGCGGAACTTCTGAAGTGGAAGTCAATGGCGAATCGCTCGGCGAAATCGAGTTCCCCGCGACTCCCAACCGGCCTGAAATATTCAGCGATTTCTCGATTCCCACTCGCTTGCGTGCAGGAACGAACACCGTTTCGCTCAGTAAAGGCAGCATTCACGCCCAGTGGAGCGACGGCACACAGGTTCGCTGGGACCGCAACGGCTTCCGAGCCTGGAACGGCGATATTGTTTTCGGCGACGGCTACAACCGCATGTGGCCCGATACCTGGAGCGGCCAACGGAAGATTTATTTTTACAGCCAACGCGGAACGGAGCGCTCATGGAAACTACCCGCTGATTGGGCTGAATCGAAAACGCTCTATCTGGTTCCATTGACGGCAGAGGGACGTGGAGAAAACATTGCTCTCGCGGTGCAGGATGGGCAAATCGCGCCGAAACTATCTGCTCGTCAACCTTATATTCTTGAAGAAGCATCCTGAGTACTCCAATTCAGGTCAAATGAATATGGATATTTTTGAACAATAAAAAGTTTCATCGAAGCTGTAACAAAGGCGAGCGCGGAGTACTCCGCGCTCGCCTTTTCAATGCTGTGCGACTGTTAATTATTAGTAACTTTCAACCAATGTGAAAAATATAAAATAAGTATGTTTAGCCTGCTGGTGTTGTGGGTATAATACTTTTACCATACAAACGTTTTTCTATAAGGTGAGGTGAAACTTACTCAGTGTTATGAAATTGGATAATGCTGTCTCGCTCAAAAAAGGGTCGGCCACAGCTGTCACTAAAAGCTCGATAGAACGGCAGTTGCGCCGTCAAATTGTTGAGGGAGAATTTGCGCCCGGCACGCGGCTTCCCACGCACAGCGATCTCATAGTTCATTTCGGAACGACGAAAGTAACGGTTCAACGCGCTCTCGATACTCTATCTCGGGAAGGCTTTATTACCACTGATGGACGGCGAGGTACCTTCGTTTCAAAGTACCCGCCGCACACTTCGCGCTATGCCATAGTTTTTCCTGATCCCCTGAATGAAAACTGGTCGGGATTCTATCATTCACTTCGTGAAGAAGCGCTGCGAATGGATAACATGAAAAGTTGCAAGACATCGCTTTTCTATGCTGTTGGGCCGTATTCTTTCAGCGTAGATAGCAAACGTTTGCTTTATGAAATGCAAACCTATCAGTTAGCCGGAGTGATCTTCGCTTATAACCCTGAAATGGTAGCCAGCACGCCGCTGATGCAAGTACTCGATGTACCGATGGTAGCGATTATGGACAGAAGCAACCGCTTTGGTGTGCCGGTTGTAAAAATCGATTACCATTCGTTTTTCTCTAGGGCTTTGGAAGCACTCGCCCAACAGGGTCGGAAACGAGTGGCTGCAATTAGTCCGGTAGGGCTGAGACCGGAAGTGTCCGCTCATTTCTTTAAGAGCGCCTCGAAGTATGGCTTCCAGGCGCAACCTCATTGGTGGCTGCCGGTTCATCTCGACGCGCCGGAAATAGCCCGTTCTTACATTCGATTGTTGATGAACCAGCATTCCAAAACGCGGCCCGATGCCCTCATTATTTCGGATGACCAATTTGTAGATGAGGCCATGATGGGTTTGCAGGAAATGAATATTCGCGTGCCGCAGGATATTCAGGTTGTGGCGCATGGCAACTTCCCGATTTCTTCGCCGGCGCGTCTGCCGATCCAACGCCTTGGATACTCATCGCAGCAGGTGCTGAGCACTTGCCTTGATTTGATTGATCGCCAACGGAGCGAAAAAACTGTGCCGTCGCTGACGGCGATGAAAGCGGTTTTTGAAAATGAACTCAGCGGAAGAATTTATTCGAGTTCATCTTGACTTATAGATTTGTAAATTTAGTTTCAGTGAGAAAATTATGACCGCACATCTGAGCCGTAGAACCAAGTCGAGTGGATTCACATTGATTGAACTTTTGGTCGTCATCGCCATTATAGCGATTCTCGCAGCGATCTTATTTCCGGCATTTGCCAGAGCAATATGAAGCAGTTGGGTTTGGGATTCATGCAGTATGCTCAGGATTACGATGAAAGGCTGCCGGTCGGACCGTTGTATGTGGCTGTCCCAGCGCACTTTGGCCAGGGATGGTCGAGCGCGATCTTCCCTTATGTCAAGAGTTCGCAAGCTTATAAATGTCCTTCCGATTCGACGGTTGCAACAAGCCCTAAAGTGCCGCTTTCCTACGGTTACAATATCAATATCGCCTACGCCATCAACAGCATTCCCGGCCCGGTGGGAAAACTGGCTGGTTTCAATGCGACTGCCAAAACTGTGATGATGTCAGAATTCATGGGCAGCACTGCCGAAGTTAGCAAACCGGGAACATGTCAGGACGGAACAGGAAACGGTTCCTCTGATACCTGGGTATGGAATCAGGAAGATTGCAGCGGTGCGGATGGCAGCACTGGCGGTGCCGTCCAATACGCGACGGGCTACATGGGCAATCGAAACAGTGGTTACGCTTATACCGATAGAAACGATAACGTCACTCCCATCCCGGGCCGGCACTTTAGCGGCGCAAACTACCTGATGGTCGATGGCCATGTCAAATGGTTTATGGGAAGCAGCGTTTCCAGCGGGTGGAATGCACTGGCTTCAACAGATGCCCAAGACGCAAACGCGCCCAATGGCTTGCCATGCGCTCAGGGAACAGAAGGCTCTCCTTATGCAGTCACGATGAGTACTCGGTAAGGATTTGTACTAACACCCTTTGGACCATAGCTAAATGCCTGTTTGAGACGTATCTAAGATAACCATTTATGTACTAACTATTTATGTACAAACGATTATTGATTTTTGCCGCACTCATCTTCCCATCGCAGTACTCAGCCTTCGCTGATGAAAGTGTACGAATAACAACCGAGTACTCTTTGACTCGTGATGCACGAGTTTCCCTTAATATCTACGATGCCGGCGGTCAGGTTGTGCGCGAGTTACTCCACGCCGCGCCACGCAAAAAAGGTGCAAATGCCGAGATTTGGGATGGCTTGGACGAGCAAGGAAAACCCGCTGCCGCCGGAAAATACACCTGGAAATTGCTTTCTACTCAAGGACTGAAAGCGGAGTACTTGATGACGCTTGGCACCAATCCCACGCTGGCCTGGGCAACTTGGCCTGGCAATCATCTGGGCGTTTCGGCTGTGGCAGTTGACCAGGACGGCGCTTACTTTTCCGGCGGAACAGGCGAGAGTACTCCGGTACTGGTGAAGCAAACGCTCGACGGGCAAAAGCGTTTGTGGGACATTCCCGGCTGGCTCGATGCGTGGAGCGGCGGCGTGGCGATGGATTCGATGAACGGCAAAATCTGGATGTTCAACGGCGGTCAGGTTTGGCGCATCGACGCTGCTACCGGAAAGCCGGAAGTCAAGCTGGAAACGCGCTGGGAAGATAAGGACGAAACCGCGCCGCCGCCTTTAGACTGGGCATCGCGCAACCTGGACATGGCCGCTGGCCAAGACCAATTGGTGCTTTCTTACACCGCGCACAACGCGATTCGCTGGTATGACGCCGATGGCAAAAAACTGGATGAAGCGAATGTGTCTGCTCCGTTGGGAATAACCGTCGCGCCGGACGGCGGAGTACTCGTGATCTCGAAGGACACGGTTGTACAGATCACGCGCGAAAATAAAACGCCCCGCGCTGTCATTACCAACGGTTTGAGCGGTGCCTATCGTTTGCGCGTGGATTCGACGAACGGCGATATTCTGGTGGCCGAGCGCGGCGGCGACAATCAGGTCAAGCGGTTTTCCGGCAAGGGGAAATTGCTGCGCGCCTATGGCAAAAAAGGCGGACGTCCGATGAACGGCGTTTACGATCCGCTGGGTTTCAACTCGATTTGCGATATTGCCGCCGATGGGCTGGGCGGTTTTTTCATGGTTGAAGATACCGCGCCGCGCATTTTGATCAAAGCGGAAAACTCGTGCGCGAATGGTACGGCGGTCAATTTTATGCCAATTTCGGCGCAGTTGATCCTGCCGATCCAACCGATGTGTGGATGGACTCGCAGTGGGGAACATTGATTCACGCCAAAGTCGATTACCTCACGAAAACCTGGAAAATCGCTGAAAATTACACCTTCGCCTATGCCGGCAATGGGCTTGTAGGCAATACCGATCACGGTGGCGGACGCTGGTTGCCGCGCCGTCGCAACGGAGTACTTTATCTGGCTCGCGAGTCGGCACCGCAAGTACTCCGGGTAGATGAAAAGAATCACAAAGTTACGGCAATAGTTTCCAGCCGTAACGGCATTACCGTCCCGTGGAACGCCGATCCGTGGGGCAACGCGCCTCAATGGCTGCGCGATTGGATGAACAACGATATTCACTCGCCCATCAAGTCTTATTTTTGGATGGATCTCAACAACAACGGCATTCCGCAAAAAGAAGAAATGAATCTTTCGACAGCTAATGCCAATAGCGGAAGCTGGCATGTCGATGACAATCTCAACTACTACACCACGACCGGAGACGAGTTTGGCAAGAACACCATTTATAAATGGGCCGTTCAAAGCTGGACCAAAGACGGCATTCCGATTTATCCGGCGTGGGACAAAGGAGAGCGAATGGCCGATCTTGCTGCAACGCTCGGCGGCCCTTTGTTGTGGCGTTTGCCCGACGGCAGCTTTTTCACCGCCGCCAACACCGACAACGAACAAAAATTCGGTGTCGGCTGGTGGCCGGGACGCACCGGCGGCAATCGCGTCGGACGCATTGATAAAACCGGCAAAATGCTGTGGGCAGTCGGGCGTCACGCGCCGGGAAGCGTTGCCAAGCCGGGAGAAAGCAAATACTTTTGGCGCATCGTGGGCGCAACGCACGGTTGCATCGCGGTCGGTGACGTGGAAAACAGCATGTCACACGTTTGGGATCAGGACGGCTTATGGGTCGGACGCTTCTTCGATAATCCCGATCTCAAAGTCGCGCCCGCGCAAGCCTACGAGCTTTCGGGAGAAAACTTCGGCGGCTCGCTGTATACCAACCCCAAAACCGGCAACGTGATTTTCTACGGCGGCGGCATTAACAATACGCCGGTTTATCGCATTCGCGGCTGGGATGAATTTGAGCGTCAAACCGGCACGATTTCGCTTTCATCAGCGCAAGCCGCCAAGCTTTCGGCAAGCGCGAAATTTGAAGAAGAACGCCAAGATGTCATGCGCATCAGGTCCATGCCCAACATCAACGTTGATGGCGATTTGAGCGACTGGAAAGACGCCAAGCCCATCGTCATCATGGACGGCAACGAAGAGAGCGCCAAGTTTTGGCTGGGAACCAAAGGCGACAAAGTTGTCGCCGCCTGGGATGTGAACACGAGTACTCCGTGGAAGAACAGCGCGACCGATAACTTCGCTTTTCAAGTCGGCGCGTCGGTTTCCTTCAGCCTCGGCGCGTGGGACTCGGCGCCGGGCAAAGAACCGCGTCCGGGCGATACGCGCTTTGTAGTCGCGCCAATTGACGGCAGAGACAAACTGGTCTGGTTTGAACCGATAGAAGTACTCGGCTCTGAAGCGACCACAGGCAGTCCATCCATCGTTTACGAAACCGGCAACGGCAAAGCCGCTTTTCGGCGCATCCAAACCACAACCGATACGCGCATGAGTACTGCCGTCGTGAAGCAAAAAGCCGATGGCACCGGTTACACGGTGGAAATGGATATGGTGCAGTGGTGGATTCCGCTCCAGATTCAGCCGCACCAAAAATACCGCTTCGACGCCAGCGTACAGCTTTCTAATCCCGATGGCACCAAAACCATCGCACGCATTCCCTGGCACTCGAAAGATGCTAGCGATATGGCGACAGATGATGTCTTTTACGAGGCCACTTTACGCCCGCAGAATTGGGGTGAAGCGCGCATGGAGTGAAGATAGGGACTGGAGTACTCCGGTACCTACAACCCAAGAAAAAGCTCTCCGATGATTATCTCGGGGAGCTTTTGCGTCATCAATCAGGAATGTCTTCAACGCACCAGCACAACGGCCGCACAAAGGAAGGCTGCTTCAATTGCAAATTATCGGTAAAAACTTCGATGTCACATGGCAATTTGCAAGGCTCTTTGTTTCTACTGCATTACAAGCTTGCGACTAAAAGAATAATTTTATGTTTAGAAATATAACGCAAGGGGCATAATTATAAGCGCATATAAATCGTTAATTCCATGCCAGAAACTATCACTCAAAAACGAATCGCGGAGTACGCCGGAGTCAGTCCGGTTTTGGTTTCGCGCGCGTTGAGTGCTCATCCTTCGGTGGCAATTCATACTCGCGAGCGCATTGAGGCGGCGGCGCGCGCACTCGGTTATGGAGCGCACACCAATCACGGCGCGCGTGAAATGGCGGCGCGACGTCATGGCAAGCGAATCCCCACCGATATTATTGCGGTTCTGATGCAAGTCTCATTTTTCGCGGGCGTCGCTTTGCCGCGATTGCCGTTTTTCGCGCCGTTCATCGAAGGCATTGAGCAGGCCGCAGCCGAGCATGAACTGGATTTGCATTTGTGCATGACGCGCGAAGGCCGCTTGCCACGCTTGATCGAACGGCGCGGCGTTGATGGAGTGATTTGTTTGAATCAGGAACCAGCGGCACTTCAATCTCTCAATGATATGCCGATTGTGAATTTCGGTGGCCCTGGCAACGGATTCATCGGAATGATGCCGGACAACCGCGAGGGATCGCGTCTGGCGACGCGTCATCTGATCGATTTAGGCCATAAGCGCATCGCGTGTCTGGCGTTTTCGTCCAGTTTCAGGCCTGGCCACCGCTATGCTGCGGCTGCCGACCGCATGGACGGTTACAAGGATGCTTTAACGGACGCCGGCATAGCCGTGGATGAAAAACTCATCGGTGGTCATGTGGCCGGCCCCACGATGGCAGCGGGCGTGAGCGGAATGTTAGCGTTGCTCGAAAGCGGAAGTACAGACTTCACAGCGATAGTTTGTTTTAACGATCTGATCGCGATGGGTGCCATAGAAGTACTCCGTCAGTCGGGTCGGCGCGTGCCGGAAGATGTCAGCGTAGTTGGCTTCGACGATGTGAGCGAACAATATCCCTTCGAGCCGAAGCTCACCAGTATCCGCTTCGCCCGCTTCGCAATGGGCCGACGCGCTGTGGAATTGAT